>Ga0180437_10005467_pt1 | contig 17387 bp, 19 predicted proteins | sample SS_ome_4_FD_132410 | JGI IMG/M metagenome (GOLD analysis project Ga0180437, IMG submission 132410) | Hypersaline lake sediment archaeal communities from the Salton Sea, California, USA - SS_3_D_1 metaG | ecosystem: Environmental > Aquatic > Non-marine Saline and Alkaline > Hypersaline >... | reverse complement strand
TCAGCAAAAATGCTCTTTCCAAAAAAGTAGAGTAGTTCAGGTAGTCTTACAGCTGTTGAAAAAGATCAATTAATTAAGAAGACTATGTCACTAGAACAAAAGCTTTTAAAAAGTACAATAACTATGATCACAGGTAAAGTTAAACAAAAATGATCACTTATGAAGGATGAAAGCATTGCATTTCCTCTTATAATGCAATGCATGAAGCGAGGTGTGAAAAAATGTCTAAACCATTTTATGTAAAGTTTGACGTACCAAAAGATTTAGCAGATTCTGCCCTTGAAGTTTTGGCAGCAGCAAGAGACACCGGAAAGATTTCTAAAGGAACGAATGAGACTACCAAAGTTGTGGAACGTGGAACAGCGAAACTCGTTCTTATTGCAGAGAATGTAGATCCTCCTGAGATAGTAGCTCACTTACCACTTCTATGTGAAGAAAAAAATGTCTCATATATCTATGTCCCGACTAAGATGGGGATTGGAACGGCATCAGGAATAGAAGTACCTTCGGCTGCAGCTGCCATTACAGATGCTGGAGATGCTGATAAACTACTTAAAGATATCATCGGAAAAATAAAGGCCTTGTAATGCAAAAACACATGAAAACGGAGGAACGCACATGAGCGAAGAGATGGGTTATCCAGCTGAAGTAATTCAGGTGATTGGCCGAACGGGTGTTACAGGAGAAATCCTACAAGTGAAAATCAGAATACTAGAAGGACGCGATCAAGGACGAATTCTTACTAGAAATGTCAAAGGACCAGTACGCATGGGAGACATCTTAATGTTAAGAGAAGTGGAACGAGAAGCTAGAAAACTAAAGACACCATAACAAGGCTATTTCAACTTGAGAAAAATCCAGCGTGATAAATTATCAATACTCTTACTTTTACAAGTTTAATGCATTTTTTTTGACATACCATTCTGTAAATTGTTTTAAAGCACGCATTCTATGCGAAAATTCATTTTTCTTTGAGATACTCATTTCTGCAAATGTTTTATTGCTTCCTTCTGGTATAAAGATAGGATCGAAGCCAAAACCACTGTTTCCACGAATAGAATGCGTAATAATCCCTTTTATTTCTCCCTTAAAAGATATAACACTTTCTTCAGTTGTTCCGTAGCTTAAAACAGCCTTAAATTTAGCATTTCTTTTTGTTTCATTTTTTAACAATTTTAGAATTCCTTGACAACCTATAGTTCGCATTACATAAGAAGAATAGGGACCCGGGAAACCGTTTAGCGCCTCAATAAAAAGTCCAGCGTCTTCAACAAGTATTTCTTTATTATGTTGTTTTAAAATTACTTTTGCTGCATGTTCTGAAATTTCCCTAATACTATCTGCCTGGATTTCAGGTTTCTCAATTGCTAAATGTTGAATTTCAACCCCGTATCTTTCCAAAACAAGCTCCGCTTCTTTAAATTTGCCGATATTGCTGGTTACCAGATATAACATATGCTAACTCGCCCTCTTAAGACATTCGTAGATATCTACCTCTTTTCCGAATTGATTCCATTCGATCATATACTTCTTTCATAGGTGCTGAACCAACTTCCTCTTGATATCCTTCTAAAATTTTACTAAATACTTCTTCTGTAACTCTATAATGAGTACTCTCAAGTGCCCTTTTCATAAGATGCAGATCAACTGCCTTATCTTCGATTGAGGTAGAGTTGTAACCCAATCCGAAGTCAATAAGGTAAATTTTCCCCGTATCTGTTAGAATCATGTTAGAAGTGGTAAGGTCTCCGTGTATCATATTTTTTTTATGCAATCTACCAATAAGAATTCCTATTTGTCTTGAGAGAGTTTTTCGAGCTTCAGCGTTGAGTTCATCCAGAATATCTTTAATTCTTTGACCCTCAATGAATTCCATTATAATAGTTGTCTCACGTTTGTCTATTTCGTAAACAGTGGGTGTTGGCACTCCGGCTATTTTAGCATTTCGTAATAGATTTGCCTCACGAACAGTTCTAGCGACTCGCAAGGTCCAATCAAGTTCAGAAACTCTGTAATCTTTTTTTATTCGTTGTTTTCGAATAATATGTTTTAAATACCATGTTTCTTTGTAAAGATATGCTTCTGCACCTTTTTTTAAAAGCAATAAACACATCCACCTATGTTCTCGTAAATTCAACAGCACCTAAACTCCATTTAGGGAGAATTTGGCTGTTCTTGATATTTAAAATATCACCTTGCAAAAATTGAATTAATCCTGTCCAAGCTATCATAACACCGTTATCTCCTGCAAGATCCGGTGATACAGCAAAAAAACTAGCATTGTGTTCTTGAGAAATTATTTGAATCATATTCTGAAGTCTTTTGTTTGCAGCAACTCCTCCTGTTAATAATACTTCTGATTTCTCAGTATGCGCGAGAGCTCTTTCAGTAACTTCAGTAAGCATCGCAAAAGAAACTTCTTGCAAACTGAAGCAAAGATCTTCAAGTGGTTCATTTTCTTTTAGTTTGTTCACTGCGGATGTTAATAACCCTGAAAAAGAGAGATCCATCCCTTTCACACTATAAGGTAGCGAAATGAATCTTCTGGAACTTTTTTTAGCAATTTCCTCTATTTTTGGTCCACCTGGATGAGAAAGATTAGCTTCACGTGAAAAAGTATCAAGCATGTTTCCTAAAGCAATATCTAAAGTCTCACCAAATATCCTATACTTATCTGCTTCATAGGCAGATATAATCGTGTTGCCTCCTGAAACATATACAACAAGTGGATCTTTAAAACCTGATAATTGCCTGCCAAGCTCAATATGTGCTATGCAATGATTTACACCAACTAAAGGAATATTTAATAGAAGTGCAATTGTTCGTGCAGCTGTTGCAGTAACACGTAGGCAAGGTCCTAAACCAGGACCTCTTGAAAATGCGATTAATCCAATGTCCCTTTTATTTAAATTGCTTTTTTCTAGTGTTTCTCGGAGTGTTGCAGCAAAAACATTCGTATGATGCTGTGCCGCTTCTCTTGGATGAATTCCTCCACTCTTGGGAACATATTCACTACGAACATTAGCATATATCTTTCCATTAGAATCAATTACTCCAATTCCAAGAGTATGGGCAGTTCCCTCAAGCCCTATGCAAAGCATATACTGTCACGCTTCTTTTCAAAAAGAGATAATAAAAAATGAACAATACCTAGAAAGATGAACTTTTATTTCTTTTTAGCCGCCTTCTTTGTTTTACCTTTATCTTTAGTCTTCTCTTCTTGAGTTTTAAACGCTGTATAACCGCATTTCCCACATGCATAACGATCATAATGATCCGCCATAAATGAATTGCAGCGAGGACATTTGCGCTTTAATAAGGTAACTTTTTTGTAATCTTTATCAATGTTATAATATTTATGTACCATTTTAGGACCTCATCATTAATTTACTTTAATTTATGTACTTTTTGATGAAACATGATACCGAAATCCTGATGATTATATAATATTCTATTCTTCAGCAGTTTTTCCTCTGTTTCTTACGATTATGTGCGATGGTTCTATCATTTCACCTTCAGAGGGTATAGAATATACTCTTGCATAGATCTTAGTTACTGAAACTCCAAATTCTGAGAGAATTTTTTCAACAAAAAGCGCTTCTTTGTCACAATTTAAAAGAGCAGAAAGTTTGTCTCTAATTTCTGCGCGCGTTGGAGTAGCAGTTCGGGGATGTCTAACAATACATTCAAGTTCTTTTCTTTTTAACAATGGGTTTTCGAATTCCTTTAGAATTTCAATCTGCAAACTCAAGTTCAAGTTCCTCCATTTAGAGTTCTTACGTAAATTCAATTGTATCTTAAATTTTTCGATTTGACGAAGATCTCATCTAACCTTAAGAGCGTATTTGCCAGGTTTAGTAACATTCAACTGTTTAGCTATTTGATTATCTTCTAACGAGAAAAGCCACACGATGCCTGTAAAGTCTTCACTTAAAGTGTACGTTTTACAGTCTGGGCATTGCTGTTTTTCAGAGAAGATTCTATGACACACTCGACACGCTTTTTCCTTCATATTTATCACCATTAATTAAATAAGATCACCTGCGACGCTTTTTTCTTCTTTTCTTTGGTTTGGATTTAGGGTCGTCTTCTTTTTCAGTTTCTTCTCCATTCTCTCCTGCAGACTCTTTAACCCATTCTTCAATCCATGTCTTTGCCCCAAGTCCTTGTTGCCTCATAGAGAGTCCCATTCGAATTGCGTTTTTAGTTAATGAGATGGCTATTACTCTTGCCCGGATTTTGTCACCAACGCGAATTATCCTATTGCTTTCTCGTCCTTGTAGCGCGTGCTTTCCATCGTATGAAAAAAAATCATCATAAACTTGTGAAACATGAATAAGTGCATCTATACAACCTAATCTAACAAATAAACCAAAATCTGTAGCTTCAACCACTTCGCCCTCAACTATTTCGTGATCTTCTGGTTTGTAAGATAAAATATTGAAAGTTACATCATGATACGCGGCTCCATCACCAGGGATTAGTTTTCCAACACCTATATCTTCGATAGCAGTAACAGCAATAATTAGTCCTAAATCTGAATTGATAATTCCTTCATAATTTTCGCGACAAATTTCAAGGACCACTTCTTCTAAAACTTCTCCAAATCGACTTGGATCGACTCTCACCGTGTCCTGAATTTTGATATTTTTATACAATATATTTTATCCCCTTAAATGCTCTAAGAATAAAAAGATTAGAGTAAAAGTTAGGAAAAGCAAGACACTTCAATTCTATAAGCTATATTTAAAAGTCTTATTATCCCAGACGAATTGTTCTTTAACTAAAATCGAACCAAACAGAGTTATTTGCCCATATCAATACTCTCAAAGACTCTAGTTAGTGTATTTCTGCTTTCACTTTGAAAGATACATGTCCATTATTATAGAAAAATAAACCACGCGCATGCAATCATAATGAGAAAAACTAAAAAGTAGTGCACCTTACTTTTAGTAGATTCAATGTCTCTTATTTGAAGTTGGAGGTTTCAATGTGGCTATGAAGAAGGTACAGAGTGAAATTAATATCGGAATGGTAGGTCATGTCGATCACGGTAAGACTAGTTTAGTCCAAGCTCTGAGTGGAATCTGGACAGACACGCATTCAGAAGAACTAAGGCGTGGAATCTCAATCAAGTTAGGTTACGCTGATTGTGTAATCTACAAATGTACAGGTTGTGAACCTCCTTATTATACTACAGAAAAAAAATGCCCTGCTTGTGGTTCGAAAACTGAGTTTGTTAGGAAAATTAGTTTTGTTGACGCACCAGGACACGAGATACTGATGGCAAGAATGCTATCAGGTGCAGCGATTATGGACGGTGCAGTACTCGTAATTGCTGCAAATGAAGAGTGCCCCCAACCACAAACAAGAGAACACCTAGCAGCGCTACAAATAACAGGTATCAAGAACATAGTCATCGCACAAAACAAAGTTGAATTAGTCTCTGATGAAGATGCTAAGACTAATTATGAGCAAATCAGAGATTTTGTTAAGCAAACGCTTGATGTTGATGTACCTATAATTCCTATTTCTGCACTTCATAAAGCCAACATTGACGTTGTTACTTCAGCACTAGAGGAGTTTATTCCAACTCCAAAACGAGATCTTGATAAACCGGCTAAACTTTATGTTGCACGATCTTTTGATATTAATAAGCCAGGTGCTACAGTAAAAGAATTAGTTGGAGGAGTTATTGGGGGCACGATTCTCGCAGGTACTTTCAAGACCGAAGATGAAATCGAGATAGCTCCTGGCATTCAGCAAAAGGAAGACGGTCCGTTTGAACGATTATATTCGGTTGTCACCACAGTACAAGCAGGCGGTAACATTAAACTAGAAGAAGCAAAGCCTGGAGGACTTATTGCTTTAGGAACCAAATTAGATTCATCTATTACAAAGGGAGACGGTTTGGTGGGAAATGTTGTAGGGAAACCTGACAATCTTCCACCAGTATGGGATAAAACACTACAAATTCAAGCTTCGCTCCTCGAACGCGTAGTAGGGCTTGCTGAAGAAAAAAAAGTAATGCCTATTAAGCAAAATGAACCTCTAATGTTAACAGTTGGCGCCTCTGCTACTATCGGCAGAGTTAAAGAAGCCGGTAAGAACGCTGAATTAGAACTTCAAAGACCAGTATGCATCGAGGAAGGAAGTAGGATCGCAATCAGCCGAAGAATAAGTGGACGATGGCGGTTGATTGGCTGGGGGATTGTGCAACCTTAAACCTTCTAAATCTAATTTATTATATTTTTAGGACTTTAAAGTCTCAAAAAAGGTGAAATACATGGTTTTAAGTATTATTATTGATTCAAATTTTTTATAATGCTCTCAGAAATTCAAATCAATATCATATCTGAGCTAGATCGCCTTGTAAAAAGAGAATATGAGTTAATTGCTCTAAGTGGAGTTATAACAGAACTACAAGGATTATTAAGCAAATATGAGAAAGAAGGTCGAGTTCGCCTTAGAAAGAAGGTCGAGTTCGCCTTAGAATTTCTAAAGACTGCGCAAATAAAGATTTTTAAGGAAGAACTCCTTTCTAGTGAGCCTATAGACGAATATATCATCAGAGTTGCCAGAAAAAAGGAGTTCATTGTTGCTACAAATGATCAAGAATTACGAAGAAAATTGCGAGATGAACATATTGCCGTTGTTTTTGTGAGGCAAAAATCATACCTTGCAGTAGATGGCTTCATTGGTTGAAGAAGGTTAATTGCTATATTGCTCGTAAAGAAGACTTACGGTTTCTTTAAAAAAAGAAAATAGGATAAAAGTAGCGAGAGAAGGATAGCTAATTTCTAGTTTTCCTTCATTTTCCCTTTTCTAAGAGAAGTTTTTTCGGTTTTGTTTTACGAGTAGTTAAGCAAGAAAGCACCACTGCTTCAGCGTGGTGATGAATTGCGGTAGTTTATGTTCACTTTCATCACGTGTATCGAGGGGTCTCCCTAGTGTTATATAGGTGGTACTGTGGAGATAAGACCTCCGTAACCCGCAAGGGGATCGAGTCTGTCGTTGAAGCAGGAAGCCTCGATACTTTAGCACGAGGTAGCTCACCCAATATCAGATTATATCTTCGGTTTCTCTCTTGCTATACCACATAGCAAAGGCTAGTACAGCAGTTAGAGCAATCACTATAGCTATTCCTAAAGGTGTTGGATTGAATACAAATATAGCGACTTGATCTGCTACTACGTAGTTAATAAGAGAGACCTGCAATATAAGTGGACCCACTAATAGTGCTATTAGGTTTATTACTTTCATCATTGGGTTTAGGGCTGGACCTGCCGTGTCTTTTAATGGATCACCTACAGTATCACCGACTACAGCTGCTTTATGTGCATCCGAGCCTTTTCCGCCGTAGAGTCCGTCCTCAATGCTTTTCTTAGCATTATCTAAAGCTCCTCCAGATATAGTCATGAAGACTGCCAACAATTGACTAACTATAATTGCCCCTCCTAGAAAGCCTCCTAGAGCTGCACCACTTAATAGGAATCCTACAAGCAAAGGTGTAGCTATTGCGATTATTCCGAGAGGAAGAAGTTCTTTTTGAGCAGCTCGAGTAGATATACTTACGCACCGTTCATAGTCGGGGTCTGCTGTTCCTTCCCATAGCCCAGGGATTTCTGCAAATTGTCTTCGTACCTCTCTAATCATCTTCGCTGCTGCTTTGCCGACCGCTTTGATGCTAATCGAGGCGAACAACAAGGGTACCGCTCCGCCAACAAGTAATCCGATGAAGATTAACGGAGATGACAAATCTAAGACCAGTAATTCACCACCTAAAAGCAGTGGGAGTTCTATATATGACCTAAAGAGCGAAACTGCAGCTATTACTGCTGATGCTATGGCTATTCCTTTTGTAACTGCTTTAGTTGTATTACCAACTGAATCCATATCTGCTAAGACGTTTTTTGCTTGAGGGGTAAAGTAGTCGTCTTTTGACATCTCAGCAAGACCTTGCGCATTATCTGCAATAGGACCAAATGTATCCATAGCTACATTATTCCCGGTCAACGTTAATTGTCCAATACCGCAAAGCGCAACGCCATAGAAAGCTGTTACGCCAAGCGAACCAAAGATTATTACAGAAACAAAAATTGCTACTGCTATGCTGATTACTGCCCATACACTTGATTCATACCCTACAGCAATTCCTTCGAGGATGTTGGTTGCTGCACCAGTTTGACATGCCTTTGACATACCTTTAACAGGTCCACTCTCTGTCGAGGTGAAATGCTCTGTTAAGAAGTTTGTTGATACTGCAAGTCCAATTCCAGCCATTATTGCAACTGGGAATTTCCACCAAACCACAGCTAATCCCGTATGTAAATCAGTTAAGCCGTTCATGTAGAAATAAGAGAGGATGAAGAAACCAACTATAGAGGCTGCTGCTGAAGTCGTGTAACCGCGGTTTATAGCAGCCATTGCACCTTCTTTCTCACCACGAAGTCTCACGGCGTACGTACCGATTATTGAACTTAACACTCCAATGGCTCGAACCATAAGTGGAAATAATACGCCTTTAAAGCCAAAAATCGCTGGTGGGAATGCAGCTAAGCCTAGTATCATGGCGGATACTTCTGTTACTTCGTACGACTCGAAGATGTCTGCAGCCATTCCCGCGCAGTCTCCCACATTATCACCAACCAAGTCAGCTACCACCGCGGCATTCCTTGGATCATCCTCTGGAATACCTTTCTCAACTTTGCCCACAAGATCTGCTCCAACATCTGCAGCCTTTGTGTAAATTCCACCACCAACTCGATAGAACAATGCTATGAGTGTTCCGCCAAATCCAAAGCCTAATAAGACTTCGAATGCCCATTCACGGAAGATTATAAATGCAATTATACCTCCTAGCAGTCCAAGCCCATCGGTTAGCATACCAGCTACTGTTCCACCTCTGTATGCTATTTTAAGCGCATCTCCGAAACTTTTGTTTGCTGCTGCTGCTACTCTGATATTTGCGCGTGTTGCAATATTCATGCCAGCATAGCCTACAGTTGCTGAGAAACCAGCGCCCATCAGGAATGCTAACATACGTCCTAGCCGAATTGATGGGAAGCCCTCTGGTTGATGCGTGGGCAACATTATTAGAATTGCCGCTAATATTGCAACCATAACGCCGATCGAAGTGAGTTGCTTCCTTAGATACGAGTTTGCTCCTGTTTTTATGGCGTCAGAGATTCTGTCGGCATCAGCTCCAGTGCGGGGATGTTTCATAGTTTGACGTGCCAGTAAAACAGCATATATTAATCCAACTATGGATATAATTACGATCATGATTGTAAAGTTCGAGTCTAATGCAGTTAGTTCTATAGACATCTTTTCTCACCTTTTTTCAAATGAAACAGGAGGATACTTTTAAAGTTATTGGCGAATACTTGCCATAGGAAAAAAAGGATGAAACAACCAAACAACACACTACATGCTAAATAGAAAACTTTACAAAGTCTTTTACGGAATAGAATGAAGGTTCTTTCAAGATAATGACAGAAATTGTCTAAGATCTTTAGAACAAACCCTTCCTGAAGTGGAGGTTTAAAAGAATGAGTGACAAAGACGATTTACGCGCTCCAATTTGCACAATCATGGGGCATATAGATCATGGCAAGACCTCACTGCTAGACAGAATCCGTGGAACTGCAGTGCAGAAAAGGGAAGCAGGAGGCATTACACAACACATTGGTGCAAGTTTTTTTCCTATGGAAACAATTAAAGACGTTACAGGGAAATTGCTTGATACTCTCAAGATAAAATTCACTTTACCAGGTCTTTTAATAATCGATACGCCAGGCCACGAATCGTTCATCAACCTGCGGGCTCGCGGAGCGAGTGTAGCTGATATTGCAATTCTTGTAATAGATGTAATGGATGGCTTTATGCCTCAATCATGGGAGAGTTTAAATCTTTTACGTGCTCGAAAAGTTCCTTTTTTGATCGCTGCAAATAAAATTGATCGTCTAGGAGGATGGAAACCCAACGAGAACTCTACTTTTCTAGCATCTTTCAACAAACAAAATGAATTTATTCAAACTGACCTTAATGAGCGCATATATGAAATAATGGGCGAACTCTCAAAGGAAAAATTCCAAGCTGAAAGATACGATAGAATAAAAGACTTTACAAAAAATGTGGCTATAATCCCAACTTCTGCTAAAACTGGAGAAGGGATAGCAGACCTTCTAATGATTTTAACTGGTTTGGCACAGCAATATCTGCAAGAAAAATTACATGTTTCGAAAGGACCAGCAATAGGTTCAATTCTGGAAGTCAAGGAAGAGCCGGGTCTTGGAATTACGATTGATACGATTATATATGAAGGGGTAATTAAGAAAGGAGACAATATTGTCACCTATGATAAGAATGGAGAACCAATTATAACAAAAGTCCGCGCATTACTTTCTCCAAAACCTTTGGATGAAATCCGTGATCCAAGAGAAAAGTTTAGTTCAGTAGATGAAATAAAAGCAGCGGCTGGTATAAAAATAGGTGCGCCAAATCTCGATAACGCTGTTGCTGGTGCATCAGTTTCAGTGTTCACTGATGAAGAACACTTAAACTCCCTTATTGCGGAAATAAAAAAAGAGATCAGCGAGATAATTATATCTACAGATATTGCTGGAATAATCCTGAAAGCAGATGCTTTAGGTTCTTTAGAGGCTATTCTTAGACTTTTAAAAGAAAGCCAGATTCCTATAAGAACTGCGAACGTTGGAGACGTTAGCAAACGTGATGTTGTTGATGCAGGTGTTTCTCTCGAACAAGATCCCCTAAATGGAATAATTTTAGGCTTTAATGTTGGTGTACGTCCAGACGTACAAGAAGAAGCAGATCGCCTGGGTATACCTATACTGCTAAACAATATCATTTATAGACTCGTTGAGGATTTCGATGAGTGGAAACTAGATAAGGAAAGGCAATTACGTGAAGAACGCGAAAAGGCAATTATTAGGCCAGGTAAAATAAAAGTGATGCCAGGTTTTGTTTTTCGAATTAATAAACCAGCAGTTGTTGGTGTTGAAGTATTAGGAGGACAAATCTGTCCAAAATATCTATTAATTCGTTCCGATGGACGCAAAGTCGGCGAAATAGTTGGAATACAAGATCGGGGCGAGAATGTTCCTAAGGCTACAAAAGGGGAAGAGGTTGCTATATCAATTAAGGGAGCTACTGTGGGCAGAACCTTTAACGAAAATGATGTACTGTTAGTTGACATGTCTGAGACGATGTTTAATACGCTGCGAACCAAATTCAAAGAGGAACTGCCAGACTCTCAAAAAGAAATTTTAGACGAACTTCGTGAAATAAAACGGAAAACAAAACCATTGTGGGGATTTTAATTTTCCATTTGGTCAAAGCACAGAATTTATAAACAGAAAATGAATTCATGTTCTTTAATCATTCACGATTTCAAAACTTGATGATAATCAGAACATTTCGGAGGACAAGAAAAGTGGTTGAATATAAAGCTGTTATATCTGATCCAGAAACTGGTAAAACACGACAGATTGGTATCGAAGGTGATAAAATTGGCAGATTATTTGGAATCAAGATTTCAGAAGAAATTGAAGGTACAACAATTGGCTTTCCGGGATACAAATTCGTGTTAACTGGTGGAAGTGACAAAGATGGTTTCCCCATGAAACCTGATGTTCATGGGGCTATCAGGAAAAGAATCTTGTTGTCATCAGCACCTGGTTTTCATCCAAAAAGACCTGGTCAGAGAAAGAGACGAACAGTAAGAGGAAATATGATTTCAGATGAGATAGTTCAGATAAACCTTAAAGTCACTGAAAAACCTGAAAAGGAAGATATGCAAATAATAGAATTCTAAAAAACACCGTAAGATCTCTCCATTATAACAAATTAACATTTCCTAGAGCACAAAAAATGTGGAGAGGTTAATGTTCTTTCATTTAAAACCATTTTAAAAACTGAAAGTAGGTCAACTACCCCACCCTGTCGGATGGGGCTTGTGAAGTACAGGCTCACGGGGCAAGAGTTGTCTAGGAGGCATAACCTATACCATACCATAGAGTTATGCAGCAGCCGCTCGGTGGTACACACTTCGGAATGTTGCGCTAGTTCCGAACCCTGTAAGTTCTGCCTGATACAGAACGGGCGTGGTTGCACGACATCTTCCGAGTGGGCAACTCCAAAGCGCGTGTTACAAGTTAGTGTTCTTGGCCGTAAATCGGTGTATAAAAACACGTCAAAAAATGGTGATTTAAAACCATGAGTATCAGGATTCCTGTAGTCAGTAGCGAGGGAAAACCGCTCATGCCTACAACTCCTGCTAGGGCACGTAAACTCATAACAGGAAAGGTGGCACGAGGCAGGTTCAACAAACTCGGTATCTTCTATCTTCACATGCTGGTGAATGTCGGTCTGAGTACACAGCCACTCAAAATAGCGATCGATACGGGTTCTAAATATGAGGGGTATGCGGTTGGTAGTAACAGTGAAGTCTGTCTAAAAGGCATGGCAAAACTGCCAGCACGTGTCTCACAGAAAATGAATGACCGGCGTAGCTTAAGACGCTCAAGACGACAGAAATTATGGCGGCGAAAATGCCGATTCAATAACCGCCGAAAAAAAGACTATTGGATCGCCCCCTCACAACAAGCGAAGGCCGAGTTACGCGAAAAAATCGTGAAAGAACTGGCCACCATTTATCCCATAATACAGAATGGTACAGAAGATATCGCCTTCAATCATTTCAACTATAGACATGGAAAATATTTTTCTACGGCAGAAATCGGTAAGACGCGCTTTTATAAAGTGTTAGAAGCGATGGCACCAACTATAAGATTTAAAGGCTGGCAAACGGCAAATCTACGAAAACAATACGGTATACCAAAGTCTAGCAAGAAGGATAAAATCTCACCGGAGAGTCACGCCAATGATGCGGTAGCCATGTTATGTGGCATGTTCGGAAATTTTATAGAATCTAAGAACGCGCCGTTTTATTACTGGCAACGCCCTGAATTCGCACGCCGACCACTTCATAGACAACATCACCAAAAAGGACATCTTCGCCCTAAATTTGGAGGGACAAAAAATGGTGGTCATTTTAGAAAAGGAGATTATGTGGAGGCCGAAAAAGCGAGTGAAACATACAGAGGATGGGTATGCAGATTACCCACCGAAACAACAAATAAAATCGGCGTGATGGATGCATTCGGTAAGCGCATTGGACAATTCACACCCCGCAAGGTGAGCTTACTCTGTCGAAGTACAGGCATAATTTGGATGAAGTCAACGGCGAATTTCTCCCCCACCTTTCGGAAGGGGACTCCTTCGCCTAATCAGTTGAGTTTTTTAAGTTTTAAGGTCTAAGTATTAGGAGGCAACATTATGAGTGAATTTGAGAGAACTTTCGTGATGCTTAAGCCTGATGCCATAGCAAGAGGGTTAATTGGAGAAATAATCTCAAGGATTGAGAAAAAAGGGCTGAAAATAACGGCATTGAAGTTATTACAAGTTTCAAGAGAATTAGCAGAGAAACAATATGCCGTTCATAAAGGAAAGGCATTTTTCGAACCATTAATAGAATATATTACATCAGGACCATCTCTTCCAATGGTTGTGGAAGGAAAAAGCGCAGTTCAAGCAGTAAGGACAATTATAGGAAAAACAAATTCTCTAGAAGCAAGTCCGGGTACCATTAGAGGTGATTTTGGGATGACTCTTGAGCGAAATGTCATCCACGCAGCAGATTCTGTAGAAAATGCAAGAATGGAAATGGCAGTATATTTTGCCGAAGAAGAGGTATGTAAATATCCACGTTCAGACGAAAAGTGGTTATACGAATAAATCTAATGCTTAAGTTTTGTTATTTGGTTATTAAAAATAAGATACAGGATATTAACGCTTAGATTCATATCGATTTGTCCATTTTAGTTTGCGTGGATTGCGTTTCATCGAATCTGATTTTTTACATTTACTAGAGCAGTACCATCTTGTTGATCCATCTGTTTTAACGTATAACATCCCTGTACCAGGTTCGATTTTAATTGCGCAAAAACTGCATTCACGTAATCTGACCATTCTGATCACTCAAACATATTGTAACTAGTATGGTAGGTTTAAAGTCAACTCATTTTAAATGTATTACTCTGTATTCAATTCTTCAGAACTTCAGTAATGTTTTTAAATTAGTCTTCTATTAGGCGAGACGTATCTGATCGAGGCGGCCAGAAACGTATACATATTAAATTGGATGATATGCCGGGGTAGCCTAGAGGCTGGAAATATCTCCCTCTTAGAGGCGGTGGACTGCAGATCCGCTTTACGGGGGTTCAATTCCTCCCCCCGGCTTCAATTTATTTCTAATTATTTGTAGGTGAACAAAATGAGTGAACGGGTTTCTCTTACTTTTGACGCTCTTTATGCATTAACAGACTTGCGTGAACTATGGCGAAAAACTGCCCCATTTCATTCGTTAGACGAAAAAGAAAAAAAGAAGGCAATAAAGTTACTAAAAAGGGCACAAAAAGATATTATTAATATTTTAAACATTCTAAATGAAAAGTAAACTTCAGAGAGTAGTTTACTGCTCTGAAGAATCAGGATGTCCTACAGGACACGATGTAATACACAGAGTGCAGTTATATAATTGATACAACTCAATGTCTTTACTGAGCTGTTTTAGACATTTGGATTCATAAAATCGCCCTGTAAAACTTATTGCAAGTTGCGGACACGCATCTGCGCATTTTTTACAGGAAATTCCTTTTAATTCCAAACAGATTGGTGATTCAATCCTTTTACTAGGTTCTAAAAGGGCGTCAGTTACCAATGCAGCAATTAACACACGCGCTCCGAACTCTGGTGTCAAAAGCAAGTTATTAAAGCCAATTTGCCCTAATCCAGCTGAAGCTGCAAGTTTCTTGATGTTGATTCGTTGATCATCACTCATTTTTTCAGGATCCAATAATAGTTTAGAGTTAAAACCGCTTCTGAAAATGAATCCAACAAGTTTTTGTGTAATCAACTTTAAAGTCTTGCTTATTGTAATCTGGTAATTTGCGCTTTCTTTCCCTTGTTTGTTAATCATTAGATGTTCTAAGCGTCTCCCAATTAAAATTAGAGTTCTTGCATCATCAAGTACGCTTTTAATTTCTGCTTTTATCCTTTCATCCTTTATTTCTTTAACATGTGCTATGCCAACTAAGTCAGCACCTAATTTTTTCACATACTCACTAATTGTGCTACTCATAAGGAGCATGATGGAAACACTCCAAATTGGTTTTCAGTGTTATATTATCACCAAATCCTTAAACAACATCTGAAAAAAATGCTACATTATAAAGGTATTGAAACTAATTAAACCATCTAAAGAGCGTATTGCAAATATTCTTAAAGATTAAGTTAAAAACCTCAACTTCGAGTTTTAAGAAAGTTATACAAGCGAACTTTCAGTCTCCCGCTATAATCAGCAAAAATTTAAAACTCAATTGTGTTTTTTTGGTAACCTTTTTAAAACATTTAGATTTAAAAAAACTTAATCTACAAACCAAGAATTCCACACAACTGATAAAAATGTAGAAATTCAGAGGAACCTTCTTGGAGGAAACTAAAATGGCTAGAATGCACAGTAGAGCACGGGGTAAAAGTGCAAGTAAACGTCCCCCACGCACAAAATCGCCTGTGTGGGTAGAATATTTGCCAGAAGAGGTTGATGATATAATTGTCAAGTTTGCTAAGTCGGGCGAGTCGCAGGCAATGATCGGAACAATACTTAGGGATCAATATGGTATTCCATCTGTGAAACTTCATACCGGAAAAAGCGTATCTCAGCATTTAGTAGAGCATGATTTAAGGCCTGTACTTCCAGAAGACATATTAAATCTCATCAGGAAGGCTTGGAATCTCCGCAACCATATGGAAGCTAATCCCAAAGACCTACACTCAAAAAGAGGGTTGCAGCTGACAGAAGCAAAAATCCATAGGCTCTCGAAATATTACCGCAGAACGAAGAAAATTGATCCAAAGTGGAAATACGATCCGAAAAAGGTTGCTCAATTAATTAGATAACCAAAAAGATTTTAATTCTTTATTTACTAGACCATTAATTGTTTTTCACTTTGCCAAATGCCGTGAATGTTGCAATGAGAGGTTGCGATTAGTTTACACCTATAGAGCAAGAAAGCACCACAGCTTTAGCGTGAGGTAGTTCACGATGCTTTTTTTAACTTAAAACATAAAGGTTATATTGCACAGCTAACAAACTTGTTTTTCAATGAATATTAATCAATTTAACATAAGCTTTGAGATGTAAATCGTGGTCTATTAAAATATTTGTGTAGATAAACTATCTCCACACGTTTATTACGGCGATGGTGGAGGCTATGGAAAAGAAATATGACGATTTTTTAAAAAAAGCAGAAGTTATTGCAGATATAATTAAAGACGCAATAAAAAATAACGATCAGACCAAAATCGTTTCTCATTTAGACACAGATGGGATTACTGCGGCTGGAATAATCGCAACTACTTTATATCGTGCTGGAGCAAGTTTTCAGGTGTCAATTATTCGGCAACTTGAAGAAGATATTATGGCTACACTCTCTAAAGGGAAAGAAAATGTTAATCTTTTCATTTTTACTGATTTAGGATCTGGTCAATTAGATATCGTGAGAAAATACCTTGATACTAAAAAAAACAAGGTTGTTATACTGGACCATCACCCTCCAGTTGGTGCTGAAAACGGAGTTTTTCAACTCAATCCGCATCTTTTTGAAATCAATGGATCATACGATGTAAGTGGCGCTGGTCTGAGTTACTTTACAGCCCTTGCAATGGATGCTAAGAACCTCGACTTGTCAGCACTGGCAGTTGTTGGTGCGATTGGGGATCGACAAGATAAAGGGGAACAAGGGTCATTCACCGGATTAAACAAATCAATCGTTGACGACGCAGTAAATGCACAAGTCCTTGAGGTTAAGAAAGATCTTAGGCTATTTGGTAGAATGACACGACCAGTTCATACCGCTTTAGAATATACAACTGATCCTTATATTCCAAGTATTACTGGAAACCGTGATGCGTGCTTTAAGTTATTGGTAGAACTTCAAATTCCACTAAAAAAGGGAGATGAATGGAGATCAATTGCCGATTTGACTACTGAGGAACGCACGAAGTTAGTTAGCGCTCTCATCACAAGGAGTCTACAGCATGGCGTTTCATCAGATGAAGCGCAGAGTATTGTTGGGAATGTATATACACTAGTTAAAGAAAAAGAGGGCGGGATTTTAAGAGACGCACGAGAATTCGCCTCTTGCCTAAATGCATGTGGTCGAATGGGTTCAGCAGGTGTGGGCGTTGCGCTATGCATGGGAGACCGTAAAAGAGCCTATAAAGATGCAGAGGACGTACTC
>Ga0180437_10005466_pt1 | contig 17388 bp, 19 predicted proteins | sample SS_ome_4_FD_132410 | JGI IMG/M metagenome (GOLD analysis project Ga0180437, IMG submission 132410) | Hypersaline lake sediment archaeal communities from the Salton Sea, California, USA - SS_3_D_1 metaG | ecosystem: Environmental > Aquatic > Non-marine Saline and Alkaline > Hypersaline >... | reverse complement strand
GCCAGCAGCGTCGAAGCTGATTGCGCGGCTGGAGAATGCGCCGAGGGGCAGCTATGTGCTTGACGTTGGTACGGGGGAGGGATTTATGGCCCGGAAGCTCGCCAGGCGCGGCTTCCACGTCTTGGGGATCGACTCCGGTGTCTTCGACTACTCCAAGGACAGTATCGAGAAGGCCAGGGAAAACGCCGGCTCGGGCGGCGGAAGGCTTGAGTTCCGCACAGCTGACGTTACCGAACTCCGTCGTCCTGGTTGCGGCTTCGACTATGTGGTGGCGAGTCAGTCTATCCACTGCATGAAGGATCAGCCGAAGTGTCTGGAGGCTATCTACTATCTCCTCAAACCGGGCGGCCGGTTTCTCGCCCTTGACTTTCTGGTTGGTAGGGAGGGGTTTCTTGCCCATGGGTTTCATTGCTTCCTCGCGATGTCACGGGAGGAGTGGGCGGAACTGCTCCCGGCCGTTGGTCTTGACGACATTCACACGTACAAGGTAAAGAACTACCTCGTCGTAGATGCCCGAAGACCGAGTTCTGGAAGACATGCCAGCGCGACAGCTCCTGCTGCCGCGTAGACGCGCTCCCCAGACGCAAATGATGAGAGAAGGAGGATTTGTGATGCCGCTCTACGAGTATCAGTGTGAGCAGTGTGGCGACCGATTCGAAAGGCTGATCTCGCTGACAGAGGCCGCCCGACGCAGCAAGTGTCCGAAGTGCGGGTCGAAGTCGGTCCGCAAGCTCATGTCGGCCGTCGCCAGTATCTCCAGCAAGCGCGACGGCGCCAGCGAGTGCCCGACTTGTACCACCGGAACGTGCGAGCTGTAGCGGACAAGGCCAAGACTGTAAGGTCGTCGCGTCCGAGCCATCCCCGAAGGAGGGGGGCAGGTAGCTATCGCGGAGATCAACATCATTCCGCTCGGTACATCAGGGCCTGGTGTAGCGGACTACATTGCCCACGCGGTCGCACTCCTGGAGAGACGCGGCGTCCGATTCGAAGTGACAGCCATGGGCATGATCGTCGAAGCGGATGTGGACGCGATCCTCGACCTGGCTCGCGAGATGCACGAAGTGACATTCGGCAAGGAGGTACGGCGAGTGGTCGCAACCATCACCCTTGATGACCGGGGGGATCGAAAGGCGAGCGCTCGGCACAAAGTGGAGGCCGTCCGCCGCGGGCTCACAGGACGCCGTAACTCGGGACGCAAAGCTAGGACACCGGACTAGCAGTGAGAAGTGACGGGACGAGGCACTGCGTGAATCATCCCGATCGGGAGGCCCGGTGGACCTGTGCGAAGTTCTCGGTTGCATACTGTGATGACTGCTGTCGCTGCCCATATCCTGAAGGATACTGTACCTTTCGCCCACAGTGTCCGATCTCGCAGATTTGCCTGGAGGGTGTCAGATGGAGTGGACGAAGTCCATCGCCTGGCCAGGGCAGTTAGTCTCAGTGGTCCCAATGGCACAATCATGACTTGTACGTCCTGTGTACGGGCGGGGCGTCGAGCGAAGACAGTGGGGGAACGACATTGGAGGTTCTAGTCGAGTACGATAACGGTAGCCGCTTTTCTGCAACCTGTAATGGTCACAAGGTCACCACTGGAAAGGGCGAAGACGGAGACACCGCTGGGGACGGAATGTGGCCGGCCCAGCTCTTTGTCGCCGCTCTGGGGATGTGCATCGGCGGCTATGTCACCAGCTTCTGCCAGCACCATGGCATCCTCTGCCGGGACCTGCGGATAGAACTCAGCAGAGAAACTGCTCGAGCGCCCTCTCGGACTACGAGGGTCCATGCCAAGATTCACCTTGGCGCCAAGATGTCTCCAAAAGAAGTGCAAGCTATCCTTCGGGTAGCGGACCGATGTCATATCACCCAGAGCATTGACGAAGGGATGGATGTGGTTTGCTCTGTAATCCCCAATGCCTTGCCTGATCCTCAAGCTCCATGAGTGGGCCCGCAATGGAATAGAGACCTGCCATAGAGCCCCGCATTCTCTTCGCGAGAGTGTATTTGAAGTTGGACGGCTCCCCCACCACATGGGTTCAGGCTCGGGCAGTGCCGCCATCTTCACTTCTGGAGAGCTGATGTCATGTCAGAGCAGACGTCATTCAGGGGACACGCCATCGTAGCTTGCGGCACTCTGCGCCGAGAGCTCAATTACCTGCGGGAAAGCGGCTTCCTGGACGCGGAGCGAATCCTCTACACCGGCCCCGGTCTCCACGCGAAGCCAGACGAACTCAAAACGCAGCTCGCCCGACAGCTGGCACGGGCCAGAGAGTCTTCGTCTCACGTCATCGTCGTGTATGGCAGCAAGTGCTATCTCGATCCGAACGAGCCAACCAGAACAATGGACTCTCTTCTCGGCAACGCGGATGTCTGTAGGGTTGAGGCAGAGGGTTGCATAGATATGCTCTGCGACGCGCAGCAGAGAGAGGCCCTGGCCGAGCGTGAGAGCATCCTGTGGCTTTCGCCGGGCTGGATGGAGCACTGGAAGCGAATCTATCAAGACTATCTCGGTTGGGACTCAGCCGATGCGAACATGAACTTCCCTGGCTACTATGATAAGGCAATCTTTCTGGACCCGCAGCCGCTCGGCCTCTTCGATGAGTGGACAGAGCACGAGCCGGAGAAGATCCTCGAGTTCTCCGACTGGACGCGTTTGCCCGTCGAAGGCCGCCCTATTACACTGGATCGCCTGAAGGGGCTGCTGCAGGAATGCGTATCGGGAGTACAGGGCAGAGGCTAGGGATGAGAGAGGCCCGATTCTCATTTGAGCGATGCGGGCGAGGCCCTGGCATTCGCCCTGGCCGCGGGAGTTCGGCAATTGAGGACAGGCGGGGCTGCTGAGAACGGGACGCGTCTCTCGGATGGGTTTTACGAGGAGATAAGGCCGCGACTCTACCGGCGGATCGCCCGGGAGCTGCGAGAGGCAGGGCGCATCTTGGACCTCGGTTGCGGAGGGTGCGAGCTGGCTCGTTTTCTGGTGAACAGGTGTGGCAAAGAGGTGACAGGACTGGATGTGACTGACGGGAGTTTCCCGGACCTCGGGCAGATGGATGACAGTGTCCGGCGGCGGTTGAGGTGTATCAAAGCGGACGCACGGCGGCTGGAGTTTCTGGGTGAAGAAGCTGCTGACGCAGCGGTCGCGACATGGGCGCTGCATGAGATGGATCGTCCTCGGGAGATCCTGGAAGAGGTGAGGCGAGTGTTGCGCGTGGGGGGCGAACTGCTTATCGTGGATTTCCCCCGCGATTCGCTGGCCCAGCGGCTCTGGAACGAGGAGTACTATGTCCCCGAAGAGGTGTCCGAGATTCTCGAGCGGGCGGGATACGAACATGTCTCGGCGAGGCTGATCGAACGGAGACAGCTGATCTGGGCGAAGGGCTTTCGGCCCATTTCTGAGGAGGCAGCGACTTCTTGAAGGTGTCTGTGTGCGGCAAAGGCGGAAGTGGCAAGAGCACGGTTGTGACGTTACTCGCTCAAGAGCTTGGGCGGCGAGGATGGCGCGTGATCGTGGTGGACTCAGACGAGTCCAATTCCGGGCTGCATCGGCTGCTCGGGTTTGACCAACCGCCCCGGCCGCTCCTGGAGCTCGTGGGGGGGAAGAAGAACGTCCAGCGCGAGTTGCGGAGGAAGTTCACCGGGAAAGAGGAGGTTTCGGAGCTATCGGTGTTGGCCCGGCCGGAGCTGGAAGTCGCGGGGCTCCCGGCCGAGCATTTCGCGGAGCGAGACCACGTGCGGCTGGTCACGGTGGGCAAGATCCATCAGGCTTTGGAGGGCTGCGCCTGCCCCATGGGTGTACTTACCCGCGAGTTTCTGAAGAAGCTTCGCACGGCGGACGACGAGATTGTCGTGGTCGATATGGAGGCCGGCATCGAGCACTTCGGCCGCGGCATTGAGACCAGCATTGATGCAGTGATAGTCGTGGTTGAGGCGTCTTTTGAGTCACTGGAAGTGGCTGGTAAGGTGAAGCAATTGGCCTCGGGCGCGGGCGCGAACTTCGTCGGGGCCATCGTGAACAAGGTTGGCTCGCAGGAGCTTGGTTCGCGGCTCGCGAGAGAGCTGCAGAGCCGCCAGATAGCGATTGTCGGCACTATCTACCATCACGAGGAAATCGCGGCCGCCGGCCTGGCCGGGCAAGCACCTTGCTCGGCGGCCGCGCAGCAGGAGGCGGGGGCCATCGCGGACGTGCTGTTAGCGCGAGGAAGTACCGGCCGGTGATGCGGGAGCTGCCGCTGGGAGACAGATCGTGTGCCTGGTAGTGGTCTATGTGAAAGAGCGAGGACAGTCGGAGCCCGAAGAACGGGTCTTCTCCGACGCAGCCCACATCGAATGCGAAGAGGGCAAAGTCGTTGTCACCGGCCTCTTCGGTGAGTCGAAGAACTTGGAAGGAGAAGTCCGCAGTATCGACCTGGTAAACAATCAGGTTATCGTTGAAAGGTAGGCGCGCCGCTATGTCGAGAGAGCTCAAGGGAGGTCCCAAGCTCGGTTGTATAACTAGGAGACACAGATATGCCGAAGATGTTCTTCCCTCAGTATAAGCGGGGCCGAAATGGAATCGAGTGCTTCGAAGGCACCATCCTGGCCCATGCTCGAAAGCTCGGGATCGAACTCGCCGCAGAATGCGGCGGTCGAGGTCAGTGTCGGCGCTGCGTTGTCCGGGTAGACCGCGGGGCGGAGGCCCTAAGCGAGAAGACTGCGGCCGAGCTCGCAGCCGCCCTGGGTGAGAGAGAGCGGCTTGCCTGCCAGGCCCGTGTAGTCGCGCCGGCGGACATTCGGGTGTATGCCAAGGCAGGCGCACCGTATACGATCCTGGTCAGCTCTCAGCATCAGACCGTGGACCTCGCGCCTGCGACCTATCGCAGAGGAGAGTCGGTCGTGCGGAGGACGCCAAGCGGAGAGGAGGTGCTGGAGCCTTATCGGGATGGCATATACGGGCTCGCCATTGATGTTGGAACCACGACACTTGTCTTCGAGATCGTGGACCTGGAGTCCGGCGCCACCCTGGCAGCCTTGGCGCAGCGCAACCCACAGACCGCCTACGGCGACGACGTGATCTCGCGGATCGGATACGCTCGGGACCATGAGGGAGGCCTCCCGGAGTTGCAGTCTGCGGTCGTCAGCGCGATCAATGAGGCCTTGGCTCAATGGGAGCAGGACAACCAGCAGGTGACCGACCGTGTCTACGAGGTCACCGTGGTAGGCAACCCGACGATGCGGGATATCCTCTTCGGAATAGACGTTTCCTCTCTTGGAGTGATTCCGTTTCAGCCCCAGTCAACGGAGCCGATCGAGAGGGACGCTTCCGACTTGGGCCTCCATCTGAACAGGGCGGCCCGGGTCTATGGGGGGCCGCTCATCGGCGGACACGCTGGCGCCGACGCGGCAGCCGACGTGCTCGCCAGCGGAATACACACCCGGAAGCAGCCCTCTATGGTAGTGGACATTGGGACGAACGGCGAAGTGATCGTCGGCAACCGGGGGAAAATGTTCGCTGCTTCCTGCGCTGCAGGCGGAGCCTACGAAGGAGCTGCAGTGAGCTGCGGTGTGGGAGCCCTTCAGGGCGCCATCAGCAAGGTTGCGCTGAAGAATGGGCGCGTCAGCTACGAGACAATAGGAGGCAAGCGGCCCATGGGGCTGTGTGGGTCTGGGCTGATTGATCTGCTCGCGGAGCTCTTGCGCACGGAGTTAATGACCCGTGCCGGCAAGCTCACAACCCCGAACAGAGAGTTCCTTGTGAACGGCGCCGCGGGGCTTATGCTAACCCAGGAGGATGTGAACAACTTGATGATCGCGCGCGCGGGCCTATCTCTTGACCAGAAGGCCCTTGTCGAACGCTGGGGGATCACCTCGGCCGATCTCGAGCATGTCTATCTCGCCGGCGCGTTCGGCAATTACGTCAGCACAGAGAGCGCGGTCCGCATCGGCTTGCTGCCCGACGTGCCGGATCGGCTCGTCAAGCTTGGGAACGCCGCGCTCGAGGGCTCCAGGCTTATGTTGCTCTCCCAGGCTAAGAGGCGGGAGGCCGAAGAGATCGCGCGCGGCATCGAGTATATTCGTCCCAACGAGGACAGCGAGTTCTTCGATGCCCTGGTGGACCGGATGTGCTTCGAGGCCTGGCGCTAAAGTCCGACACGATGTCCGAGGATGATGGGGACTTCACCGAGGAAATCTCTCGCGGACTGAAGCTGAAGAGGAAGGCCCGGGAAGTGCTGGCTGTGAGAAGGGACGGAGGTCCCACACAGACCAGGCGGGCCTTCCGGAAAATAGCGAGAGGCTATTTGCTCGAATATCTCAGCGAGGAGGGGCGGCTCAGATGGTGGGTGGCGCAGTCTCGCGATCTCTTCTGACCATGTCTGGCAGGACACTGATCGTGCTCGCTCTGGGGGCGCTGCCTACGACCATGAGTTGCCGCCGGGCGCCGGCCACTCCCTCCGCCGCAGTTGCTCTTCCTAGCGAGCACGCAGGAGCTGCCGAGATGGAGATGACCATCGTCTACGACAACAACTCGTATGACCACAGCCTGAGGATGGCGTGGGGGTTTGGGTGTGTGATCGCCCTCAGGGGCCTCACCATTCTCTTCGACACGGGCGGTGACGGCGCAATCCTGCTCTCGAATATGCGAGAGCTCGGCATCGCCCCCGAATCCATTGATCTGATTGTCCTCTCGCATATCCACGGAGACCACGTTGGCGGCCTGCAAGCGTTCTTAGAAGAGAACCACGATGTGACCGTATATGTGCCGGCCTCCTTCCCCGACTCGTTTGCCCGCAAGGTGCGCCAGTCCGGCGCTCGACTGGACCGCATCAGCGCCCCGCAGGAGCTGGCACCAGGCGTCTACACCACTGGGGAGCTGGATGGTCCAGTCAGAGAGCAGTCTCTCATCTTGAGCACGGAGGCGGGTGTGGTGGTCGCGACAGGATGCGCGCACCCCGGCGTGACCCGCATCGTCGAGCGGGCCAAGAGCATCGTCTCCGATGACATCGCACTGGTGGTCGGCGGATTCCATCTCGGCGGCCACAGCGAATCGCAGATTGAGGCCATCGTTCGTCGGTTCCAGGAATTGGGCGTTCGGTTTGCCGCGCCATGCCACTGCAGTGGTGGTCTGGCCAGGGAGAAGTTCCGCCAGGCCTATGGAAGCCGATGCCTTCCAGCCGGAGTGGGTTACCGCATCTCATCTAAGGCACTGCTGCTGCAACAGCGGCCTCCTCCGACCAAGCCGGGGGCAGCAGAGGGCGCAGCGCAACAGGTTCGCTAAGTCGCCCCGGTGTGAATCTGTCCGGTCTCAGTGTAATGAATCCCTTCGATGGCAGGGCCAATAGCTGACGTGAGCGCCATTCTCGGCCTGATTCTGCTTGTCGCCTTCCTCTTCTCCATGGTCGGCATGGGGGGTGGGCAGGTCTATACCCCGGCCTGCTACTGGCTGGGACTTGACCTGCGCACTCAAGCCGTCCCCCTCGCCCTCTGGCTTTCCTTCACTACTCAATCCACTGCCGCAGCGACCTACTGGAGACACGGCCTCGTGAAATTCCGCGCCGGCCTACCCATTGTCGGCGGCCTGATTGTCTTCGCCCCCGTCGGTGCCGTCTTTGCCCACCACGTCTCCGACACAGTAATTCTCTTCCTGTTCGCTACCATGACCTTGGTCGCAGTGGCCGTGACTCTCACAAGGTGGAGGCCTAAGAAAAGCGCTCTCAACCCCACCGGGCTGCTCCTCATCGGCGTCTTCGTCGGCGCGCTTGTGGGCTTCCTTGCCGGGATGGTGGGACGAGGGGGCGGCAGCCTGATCGTCCCCGTGCTGCTTCTCCTCAGCTTCGAGCCCAAGAACGCAGCCGCCACCTCCTCCTTCGCCGCAGCCTTCAGCGCGCTCGCGGGGTTCCTCGGCCACCTCAGCGCCGGCGGCCTGCCTGTCTCTCCCCTGTGGTTCGCTGTCTTCACCGCTGCCGCCATGGCGGCAGCCCTCGCCGGCTCCCGCACCATGGCTCGGCGCCTCGACAGCCGCAAGGTCAGGCGTCTCTTCGCCATCGTGCTCCTGGGAATCGCAGCGAAGCTGTACTGGGAGATCTTCGCTGGCTAGCGCTGTGCGGCCTCGACGGGCTCATGCAGGCTGCCCTTCGCCATGAGCAGCAGGCCGAGCGGAGCTCCCGAGCCTTGGTTCCTCTCGCAGGGAGAAGCGCAGCGCGACGAAGCCAGCGTTGGGAACAAGCCCCGACCGGGGACCGCTGATCCGGTTCCCGTTCTCGCCTGGCCCGCCAAACAGGCAACTCACTGCCTGATCAAAGACACATCCCGCTCGCCCCGCCATCTGAATCACTTCCCCGTAGCTGTAGAACTTCGCGATAGCATAGAATGGATGCCCCTCTCGCCCTTTCCGCTGATAGGCCCTTCCCAACTGGCTGTCCGCCGGCACCATTCCGACGATCAGAGAGCCATCCTTCCTCAGGACGCGCGCACATTCACTCAGGGCTCCCACTGGGTCGTCAAGGAAGCAGATGGTCACAATCAGCAGCACGCCGTCGAAGCAAGAATCCAGGTACGGGAGGCTTTCGCCGCGCCCTACCACCCCCCGAATGCCGCGCGGCACCGCCAGTCGGAGCATAGGCACAGATGGCTCCAGGCCGTCCACGATCCTTAGCGCCTTCGCAAAGCGCCCGGTTCCTACACCGACCTCCAACCATCTTCCGCGCCGCTCATGCAGCAGTTGCTGCACGCATGCCACCTCAATCGAAAAGATATCGCTTCCTTCGTCGGAGTCATACCAGGCATCGTATCGATCAGCCAACTTGTCAAAGGGATTGCTCTGCACCCAGCTTCACATACCGCACGCGTCTCCCATGATGCTCGGAGACTACAGACATGCTAACTCGTTCTTTGCCACACCGCGCGCTTGTCCTCCCCGTGCCCCGCGTCAGTCCCAGAGGCGCACCAGGTGACATGCCTACTGGCGAAAGCATGCTTCCATCTGAAGTGGTCAAGTTGGCCTGGTACCGCTCCGCGCCTTCCCCGGAGAGTGCATGTGATCCTGTGTCGTTGCTGGCTTTCCCGGAGGTGAAACCGCTTGTACCCGTCACATCGGCATAGAACCGCTCAGAACGCGGTTCTCGGCGGTCGTCGTGATCGCCAGAGCATGTGGGATCCGCTCGTGGTGAAACCGTTCCACTTGTGCTGAAGACCGGTTCGAGGCCACAGGCGGCCCGGTTGCGCACGGGGGAATGCACTCGCCCCAGAAGGCGACCATGCCGGTCTCACCGCTGCGTGACCACTTCAGGGGATGCTGTCAGAGCAAGGCTAGAGCGGTTCTACGGCAAAGTGATCACTTCAAGCAACCACAAGCTATTGGCCAAGGTATGGGAGACGCCCTATGGTGGCTTCAGGCCGCCGCAACACACGGACACCACCCCGGCTCGGCTCATCCTTCGGAAGCGGACGTGGATTGGACCGGAGCGTAAGGGGCGCTCGGCGGCCACTCGAGGCAACCGCGCACTTCGCCGTCGTCGTCGTTGATCGCCAATGCAAGTCCGAACTCATCCCCTGGCGCCAGTCCCGGCATTTCGGCCCAGGGGATGGCGGCCCTGTACTCCGTCCTGCCGTTCTGCCGAGAGACCCAGCACTCGGCACCGCTCTCCCGCAGCATGAAGCCGCTCGCACCCACGATGGTCTTCTCGTAGGCGACGAGATCGGGCCCCTCGGCAAGACGACTCAGCAACACGCAGTAGGAGAGATTCGGCGATGGGAGCGGGTAGAGGCTCAACTCGAGGCTATCGCCGGTTTGAAATCGAGACGTTTTCATGGGAGGAACGAATACGTCGTCCTGTACGCTCACTCGCACGTGCAGGCGGCGTTCATCCCAACCCAGATGGACCTCTGCACTGAGATCTTCCGGCCCGCGCCAGCGCTTCCAGGAGACGAGGGCGCCGTCGGCCAGCACCAGTGGGCTCGGGCTTTTCCAGTCGCTGGAAGCGGGATGTCGTGCTGCCGCGTCACTCAGCCTGACACAGGTCGCGCTCTGCTGGGAACTCGAAGGCGATTCGCCGCAGCCCGGCAGCGCCGCCAGCACCTCGGGGTATCGGCTCCTGAGTCCCGCCGCCAGTGCCAGCGCGACCTCCGCCACATGCTTCGTGAGGTCACATTCGACCGCGCTCGGCTGATCGGCCCGCCCGTTGGTGAGGAATGACCGGTAGTAGCACCCTCCTCCACAGAGGTAGCGCGCCCAGCAATCCTTGCATGCATCCCGGTTCTCGATGAAGAGATCCTCGGCCCAGAAGCGCTGCTGTTCGGGATCAATGCCCGTAAACACAGAGCCCATCCGGAGGTCCTTCGTCGCTATGAACGGAGTGCATGGGTAGATGTCACCCTCGGTATCTACGTCCACCTCCCATTTGCCGGCTGGACACCGGTAGGGCGTCTTGCCTGGATGCAATGCTCGCATGAAGAATCGCCCCAGGAAATCCCAGGGATGGAAGAAGGCGTGGAGGTAGTTGAGGAGCTTGTCCGGCTCTTGAGAAAGCAGGAAGTCGAGGAACCGAGAGTAGCCCGCCTTGACTGCCTCAATGCTGCTGGAGTCAATGGCGGCCACGTGCCCAGGCGGCAGGGCCACCGGCATGATGCAGATCCCCTCGAAACCCAGCTCGTACTGGTGCAGGAAGATCTTCGTGATATCCGGCTCGACCCCAGTCAACACAGCGTCGCCGCCCAAGCCCGGTCCAAATGGGTTTTCGTCGCTCTGTCTGAGCTCCCGGACACGGGCGAGGATGGCCTCATATGAGCCCGTCCCCTTGGCAGTGGGGCGCAGGAGGTCGTGGACCTCCTGCGGTCCGTCGAGGCTCACCGATAGCCAGCTCGGGGGATGCCGCCTGAGCCACTCGGGAAGCGGTGCCGTGAGATTGGTGGGTCCCCACGCCCACTCGATGTACTTCCCGTGGCTCTCCGCGCGGGATTTCATATACTCGCCCAGTTCATCTATGAAGTCCGGGACCAGGAACGGCTCGCCGAGCACGGTCGACCGTACCACCACAACGGGCGCCTCGGCGCCGAGATCAGTGAGGAGGAAATCGATGGCGCGCTTCGCCACCTCTGGAGTCATTGCCGGCCGGTGGTAGTCATCTGGTCTGATATGTGCATAGCAGTACCGGCAGCGTAGATTGCACGTCCGGTGGGTGTTCATGACGATGGTTGGCACCATGTCCGAGTACCGGAGCTGAGGCCACGGCGCGAGGGGGCGTCTCGCAGAGGAATCGGCCGAATCGGGGGGAGTCCCGCTCACCGCACCAGCGGGTTCCGCGTCTTGGGACCCGCTGGAGATGGACCAAGTGGAGGATGGGACATCAAAGGCGACCTGCCCCCATTCGGTCCGGAACCGGTGCACCTCTCGCGATTCGTGCTGTCCGGCAGAGGCATCGAGGTCGGTCATGGGGTTTCAGTCGGCCGCATCCGCTGCCGACAGAGTGAGTTCGCCTTGCTGGAACCGCCGCCGCAGCATAGCCACGTAGGCCCGCAGCACCTCGGGCGCGCCGCCGCATGCCCCGTGCATCGGGCCGCCCGACTGCCGCAGCGCTGCGTACGCACACCCCCCACCGCAGAAGGTCGCGATGTTGCACTCCTGACACTCGGGCAAGGTAAGCACGCTCCGGTTCTGCCAGCGCCGCAGCCGACGGGGCCACAGCCGATAGCGGGGAGAGTAGCTACCGACCGCGTACTCCGAGATTCCGGCCGATTCCGTGCAGATGTAGATGAGACCATCCGGGCCGAATGTGTACACATCCCCGCGGTCGGCCTCGCAGTAGTGAAAACGAGGTAGGCTGCGCGCCTGCCCATAAGGCTGAAGCACCGAGATCAGGTGGTGGAGGACCCGAAAGAGATGGAACTCGAGCACATCTTGGAGCTCGGGGCGCCGCCGCAACAAGTCGAGCACCGGCTCCACGAGTTGGTCCTCCCTCAGCATCGGCGCATAGGTGCTGGTGCCGAGGTGGTCGGTAACTGGCGCGAGCAGGCATCGGAAGCCATCGCGTCCGGTCCACCCCCGTTGTTGGAGGAACCCCACGAGATCCTCCAGGGAGTCGAGGTTGTGAGCGTCCAGGTTCACGCGGACGTTGACAGGTATGCCTGCGTCAAGGCATAATTCAATGGCTCGTACAACGTCGGCGAAGGAGCCTCTCCCATCCGGCCGCTTGCGCCGTGCGTCGTGGATGGGCTCGGGGCCGTCCAAAGTGATCTGGATGCGTTTGAGGATGCTGCGGTGGCTTGTCAGCAGGGAGGCAAATCGCTCCATATGAGTGCCGTTGGTGACGATGCTTACACCAAGCTGCGCACGCTCGGCGCGATTCAGGATCTCGACGACAACGGCCTCCGTGGCGGGCAGGAGCGGCTCTCCGCCAAAGAGGACGATCTGGCGCGATTTGTCGGGACGCTCAGAGGAGATTGCCTCCAGCGCGGCGAAGAAGTCGGTGACCTGGGAGTCGGTCATCACCTCGGGTATCGCGTGGACTTCGTCGCTCTGGTAGCAATAAGTGCAGGCGAGGTTACAGGTATAGGTCGGGCATACGACGAATTCTATGGGACGTGAGGCAGTAATCCGCTCGTATGCCTCGTACATACGCTGGAGGGCGGCCCTTTCACCCCCCTCACCTGCGAAGAGGTAGCCTCGTTGCTTGAGCAGGCGGCGGTACCTCTCACGCAGGCTGGGCCGCCCTCCTAGCGCGATATCCAGCAACTGTGCCCTGAGCTCGTTGTCGACCAGATCGACAGCGCCCGAGAGGGCGTTGACAAGCAGGCTGGTGTCAGCGTCGAGACGATGAAGACTGGCCAGCCTTGTAAGGAACACGGCGCCCTTTTCTGCCGGCCCCGCTCGATCAGCAGCGCACCCAGCAGCAGACCGGATAGAACCAGCAGCAGTCAGGCCCGAACTCTATGAGGTGAGAGCAAGCGTCAGTCCGGGTAAGTGCGGCGCTCCAGAGCGTCGATGTGTCGTTGATCGCGGTCATGGCTCACCTCGCAGGCCTATATGGCAGAGATATATATCTTAGGTGACAAGCATCATACCACGGGCGCACCTGGCCGTCAATACCCGCTTGGCCTCGGGATGGGAGAGGACGCGCAACCAAGCGGCGGCTCACAGAGCCCGCGTCACCAGGTCGCACAAGTCGGCGAGAGGGAGCGACACCCGGGGCTGTAGGCCAAGGAAGATGAACACCCCGGCGGCAACCATGAATGCGCCCCATTTGGCCGGCCGGAGAGGCCTCAGGATCATCTCGTCCAGGCGGGCCAGACGCCCTTCCAGCCTCCGTATGCTCCTTGCCGCGTTCCAAGCCGTGAGCGGCCCCACGGAGACCAGATCGACCGCACGCACACAGGCGGCGACCTCCACCAGCCCACTGGCAACCTCCACGGGGTCGCCGACCAGTTCTGCCGCGTATTCGTCGCTGGCTCGCTCCTGCTCCTCGATAAGTTGGCTGTACCATAGCACCGCGAAGGGATTCCAGATCATAATATCCCTGAGGATGGTCGCCACCCATCGTCCGACATAGTCCAGCCGGCGCACATGTCCCAGCTCGTGAGCGATGATGCCTTTGAGTTCCTGCTCGCTCAGTGCCGTCACCAACTCCTCGGACAGCACGACGATGGGGCGCCATACTCCCATCGTGAAGGCGGCAGAGGGCGCATCACGGATGACCAAAAGCTTGGGCCGGGGCAGCCGGGTGTGCTGCCCGTACGACCGGAGGACCAATTCGCGGAAGCTCTGGAACACCTCGGGGAGATCCCGAGCCTCCGCCTTCTGCCCCTCATAGACCCTGCGGTACACGGGGCTGAGCCGGCTCCACCGATAACACAGCAAGGCCAAAGCCAAGACCGCGGTGGCTCCAAGCACCGGGCCCACCACCCCCGACTCCACCAAAGCCGTAGCGAGCGCGTCAGGTTCGAAGGCGAAGCCGTCAGGAGCCAGATCCGGGAGCGAGAGACCAAGATACCCAAAGACCTCGGGGTGACGTGCCAGGCACGACACCTTCTCCCCCACCCACAGTGCCAATCCGGCCTTCAGCAATGCAACGTAGAGGAAGACGACCCTATGTGCCGGCCTGCGCAATCGCCCGGGCCCAAACAGCAGGCCCAGAAAAGCGAAAATGATGGCAGACGCCAGCACGCACGGAATGATGTGGTGGCCTGCAATCCCTGTCAGGAGTTGCTGGAGGGACACTCTGTCATCCCTGCCCCTGCTTCCGAGCCATGGCCTGCACCTTTCGCCTCAGCGCTGCAATCTCCTCAGCGCCAACATCTGGGTCTATCTCGAGCACACGGCATATCACCCGTTCCAGCTCGCCGCCCATGTGGCCCAGCACATTCGACACTACCTCGGCCGTAAGTTCGTCAAGCTTCATGACGGGACGGTAGGCGAAGGCCGCTCCCTGCTTCTCCCGCTCCAGGATTCCCTTCCGCACGAGACGGTTCATGCAGTTGAGTACGCCCTGATAGGCGAAGTATCCATCCCGGCCCAGGATATCACACACATCGCGGACAGTAGCGGGAGGCGACAGCTCGGAGACAGCACGCAACACCTTGGCCTCTAAGGGGCCGATTCCCTTCTCGATACCGACGATATTCGGCCGACCGCGTCGCTTCGTCTTTTCACTCATGTGTTTGGGTCCCCCCTGCTCTTAGTTCGAAATCATGTGTATATATTACATCTAGCGTATAGGGTCGTCAATATCTCGGGCGATATTGACCAACGCTAAGCTGTCACACCCGGCGATCTGCCCGCGGCTCACCGCTGCCAGGCCTCCCGCCGAGCCGCCCCGGCTGAGCTCAGGCAGCTGCTGCAGGTGGAGATGAGTCGGCTGGTCCGCCGGGACGCCACCATCTCCCTGCGGGGACAACGCTTCGCCGCCCCCCGGAGCTCGTGGGCAAGCACGTCTGGCTGGACCCGGTTGCCGACGAAATCGTCATCGAGCACGCCGGCCGCACTGTCGCTGCCTACAGCCGGTGAAGTGTTCGGGTTTCGAGTTACAGGACTGTTTGCTCTTGGAGGCCACGGAACGGCGCGGCGAGCAGAGGAACCGCCGTCTCCCCCACCGAAACTGTGCCAGGGGAAGCCTACGGCGGGAGCGGTACCATGGCGAGTGAGGGACGGGGCCCATTGGTCGCCCTGTTGAGCGACCTCGGCACCACTGACACCTACGTCGGTATCATGAAGGCCGTCATCCTCGGTATCTGCCCCAGCGCGCGCATCGTGGACCTCTGCCACGATATCGCGCCGCAGGATGTGCAGCAGGGCGCATTCCTCTTGGATACCGCCTGGCCCTACTGTCCCGAGGGAGCAGTCCACCTCATCGTTGTGGATCCCGGGGTGGGCAGCGAGCGGAGGCTGCTCGCGGTACAGGCCCACGGGCAGCACTTCGTCGCCCCCGACAACGGCGTGCTCACCTATGTGCTCGCAAGCGCGCGCGAGTACCGCGCCTTCTCCGTCGAGCAGCGCCGCTACTTCTTGCCCGAGGTCAGCCAGACCTTCCACGGCCGCGATATCCTCGCACCGGTAGCGGCGCGCCTCGCCGCAGGGCTGCCCGCAGAGTCCCTCGGGCCCGACGTCACCGGCTCCGTGAGGCGGCTCCCCATGTCGCGGCCGGTCTTCAGCGAGGCGGGCCTCGAGGCCCACGTCGTCCACATCGACCGCTTCGGCAATCTCCTCACCGACCTGTCCGAGCGGGACCTGATCACCTGGCAGCACGAGAGCGGGGCCGACACTGTCGTCATCCGGGTCGGCGACAGCGTCATCGAAGAGATCTGCCTCACCTACGCCGGCAGGCAGCCCAGCGAGCTGCTCGCGCTTTTCGGGAGCACGGGCCGACTCGAGATAGCGGTCAACATGGGCAGCGCGGCCCATGTCCTCAACGTGGGCCGCGGCGCCGTCGTCATGGTCGAGGCGCGGGCATGAGCGGGGAAGGCGCGCGCGACCTTCACGCCGCGACGACGCTGCTTGTGACAACGACGGCCGGCCTCGAGGGGGAGGCCCGCCGCGAGCTCTGCCGCCTTCTGCCGGAGGCCCGAGGGCGGCCTCTCTTGATGAAGGGCAACATCCTCATCGCCGCCGAGCTGCCGGAGCGAGAGGCCGTCGCGCGCATCGCCGGCGCCGATACTCGCTGCGTCGCGCGCGTGCTCCCGACCCAGGCCCGGGTGGCCGTCGGCGCAGACCCCCGCTGCTTCTCCGACATCGCAGCCGCCGCCGCGCGCCTCGGCAGGATTCGCCCCCGCGACACCTTCGTCGTCCGCTGTCACCGCCGCGGCCGGCACCCCTGGAGCAGCCGCGACCTGGCACGCGCAGTCGCACTGGACCTGGAGCGCTCTCTCGGCGCCGTGGGCGACTACGACGCCGACGTGGACTGGCACGTCGCGGTCGAGGTCTACCAAGACCTCGCCTACATTGGCGTCAACCGGCCGCAGGATATCCTTCGCAAAGCACTGCGCAAGCACCGGAAGTATGCTCCCGGCGAGCGCCCCCTCAACCGCGCCCAGTGGAAGATTCGCGAGGCCCTCGCCGCCTTCGACATCCACCTCGCGGATGGGCCGCGCGTCATCGACCTCGGCTCCGCCCCGGGGGGCTGGGCGATGGTGCTGGCCGGGATCGCCGACGAGGTGGTCGCCGTAGATCCCGCCCCCTTGGACCCCCGTGTCGCTGCGCTGCCGAACCTCCGGCACCTTCAGTGCCGCGCCGAGGAACTGGCCGGGCGCGCCGATCTCGGGGGGCGGTTCGACCTCCTCACCTGCGACATGAACGTCGAGCCCGCCGACGCCTCCCGCCTGCTCTGCCGCCTCGCCGGCCTCCTCAAACACGGGGCGCCGGCCGTCATGACCATCAAGTACACCACCTCGCGGCGGCGACACCACGAGCGGGAGGCCCGAGAGATTCTGTCCGCGGAGTACGAGGGCATACGGATCCGCCGTCTCCCCCACAACGCGCGCGAGACCACCGCGGCGATGCGGCGTCGAACCCGGAGAGGAGTGGCGGCCGAGCAGTCGAAGTGAGGCCACCGAAGCACCTCTCCGAAGTCTTTTCGATTCTACACCGGAGGAGACCGTCGATGCGAAACAAGGTGCGCCTGGGAATGATTGGGGCCGGCACCATCGCCCGCTTCCACCTACGCTCCGCTCGGGAATGCACCGGCGTCGAAGTGCCCGCCGTCTGCGACGTTGACGCCGGCCGGCTGCAGGCCGTCGCAGAGGAGTTCGCTGTCCCCCACACCTTCGATGATCACCGCGACCTCCTCGCCGGCGACCTGGTAGACGCCGTCTCCATCTGCACGCCGAACGACACCCACCTGCCCATCGCGCTCGATGCCTTCAAGGCCGGGAAGCACGTCCTCTGCGAGAAACCGCTCGCCATGAACGCGCGCGAGGCCAGGCGGATGGTGG
>Ga0180437_10005465_pt1 | contig 17391 bp, 18 predicted proteins | sample SS_ome_4_FD_132410 | JGI IMG/M metagenome (GOLD analysis project Ga0180437, IMG submission 132410) | Hypersaline lake sediment archaeal communities from the Salton Sea, California, USA - SS_3_D_1 metaG | ecosystem: Environmental > Aquatic > Non-marine Saline and Alkaline > Hypersaline >... | reverse complement strand
TTTAAAACAAATAAATTAAATTGTTTATTATCAGAAGGAAAAAATGAAAAGCAAATAAAAAATTGTAAGCTATATTATTAAATTAATGTTCATGATCGCAGTCACAACCACACCCACAAGCTTCAATGGGATCAGGTTCGCAACCTGTTTCTACGATTTTTATCATAAAGTTCAGAATTTTTCCGGCTAATGGATGATTCATATCAATTTTAACATGTTCATCATCAACATCTTTTATCCAAGCGACAGAGTATGTATTATTTGGACCATCAACTCTGAGCATCATCCCTGGTTCTGGAGTTATTTCGTCAGGAAATTGCTTTCTATTGATAGTTTGGGTTAAAGCAGGGTCAATATCTCCATAAGCTTTATTGGGATGAATACTCACTTCAAATTCTTCTCCAACTTCTTTTCCAAGTACTGCATCATCAAAACCGCGAATAAGTTGACCTTTTCCCACTTCAAATTTTAACGGTAATCCATTATTTAATTCGGTACTGTCAAAAATTGTGCCATCCTCTAAGCGTCCTACATATTCCACTTTAATAATATCTCCTTTTTGAATTGACATAACTTTTCCTTTTTTTTAATAAGTTTATATTATTGATATTGGTTTAGAATTTATTATTGAATGCGTTATAAATTAAAAATTATTGGTTATTATACGATAATTCATAGTTCTTCAAAGAACCAAACAAAAAAATGATAAAAAAAACCGTAAAAAGATAAAAGAAAGGAGTTAATTGATAAATTTATTTAATAATATCCGTAATAAAACAAGTTTCCATGATTTTAACTCCCCCAATTTGGGATATCTTCTCCTCAATTAAAGGATTAAATTGTTCTATCGAGGGGATTTCTACCTTGATAAAGAGCCCACAATCACCACTTAAACGCCAAATATCTGTAATCTCTTCAATTTTAACTAATTCTTTTAAAATTCCTTTAATTTCCTTGAAATCAGGCTCTATCTTAACTGTTGCTCGAGTTTTTGGCTTGGAATCGATATTATATTCAATTGTATACTTTTTTATGACACCATCATCTTCTAAATTTCGTACTCGTCGTCGAACTGTTGCTTCTGTCTTGCCAACAATCGATGCTATATCATTAAATGATTTTCGACCATCCGCTTTTAATTCTTCCAATATTTTTAAATCAATAGAATCCATTTTTAATAACCTTTAAAAATATTTTTTTAATTTGTGAAAATCTACTTTTCTATATACATATTGTGTAAAACTATAATTAAAATTTTCGATACCATGTTTGATTTTCCAAATTTTGTCGAGAATCTAAAAAAAAACAGTTAAAACATCCTATCCTCAATTTTTAAAATTAATAATTATCTCAATTTTAATTAGAAACTTAATGATTATATATCGCTTTTGAGTCAAATATATAAAATAGAATTATTATTTTAATCAATCTAGTAATTATTAAAAAAATAGTAATTATTCATACATACAAATGACTAATTATTTTCTTGGGATCGATTGCTCTACTCAGAGCATGAAAGGGCTAGTAATTGATGAGCTATCCTTAACCGTCCAAACAAAAATACTTATTAATTATGATAAAGATTTATCTCACTTTCATACTCAAAATGGGGTATATCTCGCGGAGGAAAAGCAAGTTTATTCAAACCCTTTAATGTGGGTTGAAGCATTAGATCTCTTGTTTGAAAAGCTTCAGAATAAGAATATTCCAATCAATAATATTAAAGCGCTAAGTGGTTCCGCGCAACAACATGGCACTGTATACTTAAATAACCAATTCCTTAGTCGGTTAAAAAATCTTAATTCCAACCAACCATTATCTAAACAGTTAGAAGGCGTATTTTCAAGAGAATTGAGCCCTGTATGGATGGATTCAAGCACTACAAGACAATGTCAAGAAATTAGGGATGCGCTAGGAGGGGTAGAGTCAACCATAAACCTTACAGGATCAAATACCTTTGAACGATTTTCTGGACCTCAGATAAGGAAATTTTACCAAAGTAATCCCAGAAAATATGAAAACACTGCGTGGATTCATCTTGTTAGTTCATTTTTATCTACACTGTTATTAGGAAACCCATCCCCTATTGATCATGGTGATGGATCAGGGATGAATTTAATGAATATTAAAAATAAAAACTGGGATAATCAAGCACTGAATGCAACAGCTCCTAATCTTGGTCAAAAGTTACCCTCTCTAACAGAATCTTTCCAAATAATCGGAAACATTGCCCCTTATTATGTTGAACGATATGGATTTTCTCCAGATACTAAATTATTACCTTGGACGGGAGATAATCCAAGTAGTCTCATAGGAGTAGGATTAATAAAACCTGATCAAGTATCTATTAGTCTCGGAACCAGTGATACTTTTTTTAGTTATATGAAACAGCTTTCCTTAGATTTAAATGGTGAGAGCCACGTATTTGGAACTCCTACAGGGGATTATATGGCTCTAATCTGCTTTAAAAATGGTTCTCTAGCACGAGAAGCGATCAGGAACTCTTTTAATCTTAGTTGGGAAGAATTTTCTAATATCTTAAAAAGAACACCTCCAGGGAACTATGGAGGGATCATGCTTCCTTACTTTTATCCCGAAATTGTACCACTTAATTTAGAGCCGAAAGTATATCGATTTGGTTTTAAGGAAAATAATTTGGAGCTAAATGTTCGTGGTGTCATCGAAGCACAATGCCTTTCAATGCGGATTCATTCTCAATGGTTAAAAACGGCCCCCCTTGAAATAATTGCAACAGGAGGTGGCTCAGAAAACCGAGAAATATTACAGATCATTGCAAATGTATTCCAAAGTCCGGTAAAAGCTTTAAAGATCTTAGATTCTGCTGCACTGGGTGCTGCACTACGATGTGTAAAATCATATCAAGATCATATCGGTAGGAAGGTTCCATGGGCAGAATTAATGCAAAAATGCGCGGTTCTAAAACCTTGTGAAATAGTTCTTCCTTTAAACGAGACAAAGTCATTATATGAGGATATGAAGGAAATATATCGATTTTATGAACAATTTATCTTAAAGAATGGAAAAAATCCCGAACGCAAAAGACAAAAATTTACTCAAAAGTATTTTTAATAAGCTATTCATATGAAGCGTTCTTTTTAATATCCTATGTCAGATGAAATTGTCAAAAATTCCAATAGAAAATCCTTTTTCTTTCTCATTGTAGTTTTAATAGTAATTACTGCTGGCATAATTCTTATAATCATAATTGCCGTAAATCAGTTGGGAAATAATACTATTCCAGATGGAGGAGGATGAGGATGTATCGGTTATATAAAAATAGGCATAACCCAAATAAAATAGACAATGGTATGACCCTTGCGAAAAAAATGTTGTCGTAAGGTAACCCTCCCTCTGCGAGGGAGTTTTTGTCTCTCTATTGTATCAAAAATTTAATGACTAACAATTAATAGGATGGTAGATATTATAATTTATATATAACACAATTCTTATATATGCCCAAAACCTCTTAAATTACACAATTTTATATTGTGGTGGTTACTCATGTCAAAAGAAATCCCCGAAAATGTAAAAGAGGCTCTACGAAACATAGGACTAACAGATTATGAAATAGCTATCTATCTCACACTCATAGTGAAAGGACCAATGGATGCTCGTGAGCTTTCTGAGGCATCTGGAGTCCCTTACTCACGTATTTATAATATCCTCACACAACTAGAAAAAGAAAAGAAATTTCTCGTGCGTGAAGAAGAATCTAGACCCAGTAGGTATTTTGCTAAAAGTCCGGATGAGGCATTAATTATTGCTAAGAAACAATATAACGATAGTTTTGATTCTCATTCTAAAACTATTATAAATACTTTAACTCCGATTTATCAATCTCATGATACTCCTATAAAAATCGCGCTTTATATCCATCGAGGCAGAAACATATGTATTACGAAAAGTTTGTCGTTAATTGAACAAGCAAAAACTGCTTTATATGTAGTGGCATCTGATTTTGAATTCCTTGAAATTTTTTATGAGGATATTAAGAAGGCTCGAGCGCGAGGAGTTACTGACATTCGCATTCTTGTCGAAGAGGAGGCTTTCAAAGAAAAAGAATTCAAAGAATTATTAGATAAGTATCATAAAATCGCTGTTATACGCTCCCGAGACCAAGTGTTTGGAAACTGTGCCGTAATAGATGAGGGAGAGGATGCATTCATTATCTTAACTCAAAAATTTTTCAAGAAATTGTCTTACTTTGGGGTGGTTACTGATCATATCGCATTTGGCCCTGCAGCAAACTATTATTTCAGCTATTTATATAACACAGCAGATGAACACGATCTAAAATAGAATATATTTATTGCGTATTACGTTTAATCTGATATTGTGGAATTAATTTGGCTCATAAAGATTATGTGACTATTGGGACGATTGGATGTGGTGCTATTGCGAGTGAATTTAAAGCTTTTTTCAAAATGATTAAAAATGCTAAATTTGTAGCCGCTGTGGATAAAATCTACAAAAGAGCAAAGAAAATATCGGGAAAAGATCATTCCTATGATGACGTAAACGAAATGTTTGAAAAAGAGGAGTTTGACGTAGTCTATATCGCAACGCCTCATTACCTCCATAAAGAACATATCAAATTAGCCTTTGAGCATGGAAAACACGTATTTTGTGAAAAACCCGTTAGTATTTCGGTTCAAGATGCTCGTGAGATTTATGAGTTGACCCAAAAATATTCCCATCTAAAACTTGGATTTAATTATCAATATCGTTATGATCAAAATTGTTATAAATTAGTGAGTGGATTAAAGGAAGGTATCTTGGGTGATATTTATTATGCTAATTGTAATGTATATTTTAGCAGAGATACTTCCTATTATGAAGGTAATGATTGGAGAGGTATAGAAAAGTATGCAGGAGGAGGTACCTTGCTTACACAAGCCTCACACATATTAGACTTACTTATTTGGGCTCTTGGACAGCCAAAAACAGTTATGGGCAAAATAAAAACAGCAAAATTCACAAATAGTGAAGTTGAAGATGTAGGGTTTGGGATTATCGAATTTGAAAATGATATTTTAGCACAAATAAATAGTTCAATGGTAGTTGAGCCTCCAATGGATGTTACTAAAGCTCTTTCAGAAATCTTGGTTTTTGGGCAATATGGAAGGGCAATATGTAGAGCAACAGTTCCCTCTTCGCTTCAATGGTATGGAGTTGAAGATTACATATGTAAAGGATTACTTTCTTATAGTCCTTATACTGCAGGGAGTTTAGAAGCATTTGCAGATTGGATTTTACATGATACACCATATCTAAATACAATAGAAGAGAGCTCTAAAGTTCTCTGCCTTATCAGTGCGTTATATAAATCCTCTGAAACAGGAAAAAAAGAAAATGTGGAAAGTTTTCCCTAAGGGCTATTTAACCGCATATATTCTTAAAAACCCGTACAAAATTCTCGCCAGCAATTTTCCTTATCTCGCTATCACTATAGCCCCTCTTAATTAGACCTCGAATAAAGTTGGGAAACTTTTCATAGCTTTCAAAATCTTGCATCTTGTCTGTAAAAGTAGCTCGGTGTTCTTGGCGAAAACCTAAAATACCAATGAGTTCATCAATTTTTTTAGCAAGATTATCTGGTACTGAATAGCCATAATAATCTGTTCCAATACCTACATGATCGATGCCAACCAAATTCACAATATAATCAATATGATCTAACCAGTCGTCTATTTTAGTTTTCATATTAGTGGTTAAGAAACCCGGAACTGTCAACACACCAATATATCCTCCTTTATCAGCTATGGTTTGGAGTAAGTCATCAGATTTGGCTCTATCATGTTTAAAAACACTCTCTGCTAGCGTGTGAGACGCAATTATAGGCTCCGAAGAATGAATCGCAGCATCCATCGAAGTTTGAGCCCCGCAATGAGAAACATCCACGATTCCCCTAAGCTCGTTTATCTTTTCTACAACTTGCTGTCCAAACTCCGTTAAACCTCTATCTCTTCGTGCAGTGCATCCCGTTCCTATGGTATTTTTGCTATTGTAGGTTAACTGCATTACTCGAATACCTAAGTAGTAAAACTCCTCTAAAAGATCAATATCGGTTCCGATAAATCCACAATCTTGAAGATTGTAAATAATTCCAACTTTTCTTAATTCCTTAGCTCGTTTGATGTCATTAACTTTTACAACTTTAATGAAAAATTCAGGTCTATTATCTATCAGATAGGTTAAGAACGCAAGATTATGCCTAACACCCTCTAAAGAGTATGGTCTTTCATGAATAGGACCGACCGTCCAACTTACACAGTCAACCCCAGATTTCCTCCACGCGGTTTTCAAATTCTCAAAATATTCTTTGTTTGAAGCGGCGGTTCTTGAAAAATCTCCGATCAGTTCTTGTACTATCTTGAAGGGACTTTGATCTAATGCGAGTAATTCGTCCGTTTTTTTGATGAATGGCTCCGTCCATAAGATAGGACCATGACTAAGAGTGTCTATAATTATACCTTTTTCTGTAATATTTTTAACTCTTTCTTCTACATCACTCATATAAAATAACCTTAACTATACTTAGTAATTAAAAAAAGGAGAAATAAAATTTAAAGTTAAAACTTATAATTGTTTGACTACCACGATATGCTAATCGCGTTTTCAGGACAAACTTCTACACACTTAAAGCAACGAGAACATAGAGAGCCCCAAATAGGAGTAATACGCCAGTCTTGGGGATCATAAGGATTTTCTTGCTGGTCTTCGGTTCCGATTGTTGGATGCATTACAAACACCGCTGGATCACACGATCTCATGCATAATCCACAATCTCTGGGATCCACTTTGCCCTTTTCGCCACACAGCGAATAATCAATCTTTATTTTCGTCCGTTTCCTTTTCTTACTTTGACTCATATTATCACCTAATAGGTTCCATCAAATCCAGGATATTCTTCCCTTGGAATTAACTTAAGAGCATCATTATTACATGCGTGACGACAAACGCCACATCCAAAACACTTGTCGTAATCAATTATTACCCTGCCCATTGAGGGAATATATCGAATTGCATTCATTTGACAAGTCGCAACGCACTGCTTACAACCTTGACATTTATCTTGATCAAGTTGGATAATGTATTCGGCTTTATACATTACATGAAGATCGAAATTATTTCGAAGTGTAAAACCCCCGCATTCAGGACTTTCGCAAGAGCAAATTGCGTTGATATACGGCACTGGCTGGAACCAAACAGAAGAAATATACCCCTTTTTGTTAAACTCTTCTAATTTTTCCATAGCAGTTTCCCGATCGATTCTTTGGGTTCTTTCTTTTGGAATAAATCGCGGTAATTTTTCAATGACTTCAGATAATACTCCAAAATTGATACAGACAGCCTCTTTCTTTTTTCGCTGCATCCAACGACACATACAATAATTTAAAATGATCGGTTCGTCCGCTAATTGAGACATAATGATCTTGGCGTCCTCTAACGGTATGACTTGACCAAAGTGACCATCAGCATTTTTCGGATTGCGGTCTTTCTTTTCGCTATGAATCATAGCCTCAGCCTTTGCGCGAAGAATTCTTCCAATAATCGGCATCTTTAACTTATACCCTAAATCTTTGGATGAAAACCCAGAAATTTTCCGGATATATATCTGCTCAAAATTCATCCACTGTTCCGTAAGATATTCTCGCATATCATCCTCGGTTGAAATTTGATCCGCATGATAATTCTTAGAATTCATGTACCATTTCTTTCCAGCACCATGTTTAGTGCACCATTGACACAAACTAATATACCCCTTTCCTAATGTTTAAAATGATATTTTATATTATATTAATTCAAATATATAGATTTACTATGTTTAGCTTTTAAACTTTTCAATATAAATAATTAATGTACGATTGGAAAGAATTTGGAAATTATTATTTAAAATAAACTTTATTTAATAAATCGAACTCTAAAATTTTACAATAATAGGTAGAATAAATAGATATGTTGCAAAAACTCATTGAAATTGAGATATTGGGTCGAAGTATAACCATTTCGGGGAAAATTTCCCTTAAATTAGAAGTAGCACATGATTTTGAATATATCGGTACTCAAGAGATAATAATATATAACATTGCTAAAGTATTTCATTATATCTTTGGAAATTATTATATTAATATTAAACAAGAACGATGCTTATCAAGATTATTCTTTCTCCAACATGAATACTTCCTCCCTGAAATTAACAAACAGTATGAATATGATTCGAAGGATATTATTGAGTTAGGTGGAATTTCATGGCAGAGGGATAATTTTATAGATCAAACATCGGATTATGAATCTGAGCCCAATTCTGATGCCTTTCAATTGATGTCTTTTGTAGAAAAAAATAATTTCAAGCTCCCATCAAGGCTTTTGACAAATCGTCTTGTCACAATGATAAATGAGGAAAAGAATCAAGAACTTTTACTTTTATATTTAGAGGAAGTTGCAGAGGAAAAATACATGCAACTTATATCGAATGAAAAAATTATAGAAGATCAATGGGAAGAGGAAAAGATCGATCTACAGAAAAGAGCTCTTTCAGTTGTTAAAATTTTATAAATCTTCTAACCTTTTGTATATGGATACATTTTCATTCACCCATTTTATTTTTTAATATACCAACTATATTCGCCAGTTCCATTTAGAATCACTTGAGGTTTTTACAGGTGTAAGGTTAATCCTTATGTCTAATTCCAAGAATAAAAAGTATAATTAAATCATCAGTTACTTTCCCGGCTCATTCCATGAGTTAGACCTAACTTTTTCATAATTCTTAAAATTCAATCTATCTTTTGTTAGTTTATTGATTAATAAGGTTTAATTTAGTTTGAACAAAATATACCGTAAGAAAATTTTAATTTCTATTGGACTATACCTTATTTTAATCACTCCAATATCACTCATTTTAATATTTACTCAAGTCACCAATCCCGGTCCTACGGTGAAAATAGTTGGTGGCACCCTTAGCGAAGATACCACTTGGCAAGGATTCATACACGTGGAAGATAGCGTAATTGTTCCAGAAAACGTGACTCTGACCATTTTACCCGGTACTTTTTTAGAATTCGAACATTATCGGGGTTATAAGGGAGGGAATAGAAAGAGCATTTCCTCGACAGGTGGTGATATCGTAGCAATTGGGAGTCCTGAGAAGCAGATTTGGTTCACTTCAGATGCAGAGGACCCCATCAATGGAGATTGGGGGGGAATATATTGCATGAATACTAACGCAACAATATTTATGTATGCTATTATCGAATTTGCGTTCATTGGAATCGAATCTGGAGGGTCCAGACTTAATATATCCCATACCATTATTAGGTGGATTCACGCAGAGGGCGTCTATTCTTCCAGATCGACTTTATTGATTGAATCGTGCTTAATTTATGATAATGGATATCACGATCTCTCTTTAGAAGACTTCAACCCGAATATCACAGTTCGCTTCAATATATTTAATGGAGGAAATTTTGCCGTTTATTCGGAGGCTACTAATGTGGATATAGTTGGTAATTATTTCGTTAATTACACAGGCACTGCTGTGAGTGGAAATCTTTATTCAAATCTAACAATCATTGAAAATAAGTTTCAAGATGTCGGCGCCCAAATCATCTTGGATCCTACAACATCAAATATTACTTCTGGGAATGATTTATTGGGTAATGGAACTGTTCCAATCCCTTACTTCGATTATGATAATCCAGAACCACGGAAATTAGGATATGTTCCTGGGGATCCTGAAGATCGCTATTTGTATGTTTATCCGGATATAGATGAGACACGTCAAATTGTTAGGAAATTGGAGAATGAGACAACGTTTGACTGGAGTCTTGAGTATGTAAATGGATGCCTTTGGAAGTTCGAACACCGTTCATTTATCAAGGGATCTTCCCAAGATTTTGTAAAGATCAATCTTACAACTGAGACAAAAGAACATTTTGGAAATGATCTCATTCCAAATCCTAATGGTTTGGCTTATGATGGTGAACATTTTTGGACTCATGATATTGTCTTGAACAAGATTTACAAATTTCAGCCTAATGCTAGCAATTTAATTGACATTATCGCAGTGTATGACATTCCAATGGGAGTAGATTCCGTGATCGGAATAGCTTCAGATAGGACATTCATTTATTTTTCAGATGCACAATACATATACAAACTCAATAAAACCATGAATCTCATCGAAAAGATTAATTTAGTCGGGGGTTCCGCGGTTGGAGGAATTACCTGGACAGGTACTCATTTCTGGTGTGGTGAAGAACTAATGCTTACTAAGTGGAATATGAATGGCACAATTGCAGGTCAAATATACCCTGCTGCAGAAGGTACAATTGGACTCACGTGGGATGGAACTACACTGTGGACAAGTCAAAAAACTTGTGAATCCTGGCTAGATGCTAAAATCTTTCAAATCGATATCATTGATGATCAAGTGATACTAAATCAATGAACTAATCACTAAATGATCTATCAAATCTATTTTTCTCAAGTTCCACTAATTCTCTACGCAAAATTTTACCGGAACCAGATTTAGGGATAGAATCTACAAATTCAACTTCTCGGATCTTCTTATATGCTGAAATCCGTTCTGCTACCCAGTTCATAATTTCTTGTTCACTTACTTTTCCTTTCGATTGTTCCTTTAACATAATAAATGCCTTTGGTATTTGTCCAACGTCTAATTCTTTGGACGGTTTGCCAATAACCGCTGCATCAAACACGTGGGGATTTTTATATAGTAAATCTTCAAGTTCTGCGGGTGCAATACTCCATCCCTTATACTTAATCATCTCTTTGATGCGATCGGCGAGATGTTCATATTCATCTTCGTCTATATAAGCCATATCCCCTGTTCTTAACCATTTTTCACCGGTGGTTGGGTCAGTCCAAAAAGCATTTTCAGTATCTTCTGGTTTATTCCAATAGCCCTGCATGACTTGCGGACCTTTAATTACTAATTCGCCTAATTCTCCTCGTTTCTCTATTTCTTTACCTGATTCAAGATCAATTATTTTATGAAAGGTATCGGGGATGAGTGTCCCTTGAGATTCCATCTTGGGACGATACATTGGATTTACTGCAACTACGGGTGAAGCCTCAGTTAAGCCCCATCCATGCTGGACTGTTACCTCATGAGCATTACATTTTTCTTTTGCAAGTTTATCGAATCTGTCAAGAAGTTCTAAAGGGATTGGTGCTGCTCCATTATTAAAGATTTTAAGATTTGTCCAATCATATCCCTTATTGTTAGGATCTTCAAGATGTCTGACAACAGCTAAAAAAATTGGGGGAACGCATAAGCTATATGAAACCTGATATCGTTCGATAAGTTCGCAAAATTCTTTTACTTCAAAGCGGGGAATAACGACTTGAGCTGCTCCTAACCATATTGCTTGATTCATTCCCACATTTAAACCATAAATATGATAAAGGGGAAGTACAATTATCGCGACGTCCAGTTCACTTAATTCAAAAATCTGAGAAATCTGAATAACATTGGAAACAATGTTGTAATGAGTTAACATGGTACCCTTTGGAAGCCCGGTTGTTCCACTGGTATATACAAGTGCTGCAAGGTCCTCTTTTGCATTAAAACTGATATCTGGGGGATTAGGAGATGTTTTTCTCATCAATTCATTCCATCCCAATGTCTCATCTAATAATTGGATCTCACCTTCTTTTTCTGATTCCATAATTATGACGTGTTTTAGTCGAGTTTGAGATCTAACTGCAGCTACAATAGAATAAAGATGTTGAGACACCACAATCGTTTCAGCAGCTGAATCATTTAACTCATACTTTGTTTCGGTTTCTTTGAACTGTGGATTCATTGGAACTAAGATTGCTCCCACTTTTTCTAAACCAAAAAAACAGATCTCCCATTCTATTGTATTTGGGCCAAATAAGGCAACTCTATCTCCTTTTTTTACCCCTAAATTTTTCAATATCGAAGCAAAAATATCCACTTTGTTTTTAAACTCGTTAAAAGTTATTTTCTTTGGATATAAAAAGGCATATCTGTCTGGAAATCTTCTTGCTGTATCTTCCAGCAAGGCATGAATGGGAATTTCGGGATAGTAAAGGTGTCCTCGTTTAAATTTGACCATTTTTATCACTTTGATATATTTTTTATTTGATCTTTATTGTTCTTAAATGTTCCATCATCCCAGATCCAATCTCGCCAGTATTCAAATCTTTCATAACCATCATTTGTTCAAACAATTCAGTAAAACCTCCATCAAACTCTCTCACAAAGCGAATAAATGAATCATTCTTAATTCTTTGGGCTTCGATCATATGCTGGGTATCATTAATATCCGTTAATATATAAACGCATGAAAGAGGACTCTTAAATTGATCATTGTCTAGCACGGTGTCAATTAAGATGGTCTTTAGAGGGATATTGCCTGAATTATTGGAAATATGCCCCGAAAGGTCGAACTTTTGATTAATTTGATCTTTACGAAATGCGCATGACCACTCTTTAAACTGAAAATGACCGGCATACCACTTGTCAAATTGATGCCAATCTCGATACCCCCAACTTTTATCTCTCTGCCCATAACCAGTGATTTTTATCTTTTCCCCGCTTTTAAAGATTATAGTCCCAATAATCTTCCCTGATGCCTCGAAATGCTGATGCCAAGAAGCGGAAGAGTCAATTCCAAAATTATAAGTAGGAAATCTCGTCTCAAAAGTGATTTTAAACGTTATTTTCCGTGAAGTATAATTGATTTGCCACTTTTTAAACGGTTCAATTAATCGATATTCCAGCCTTTTTTCTCGAAGCATAGTATAAATATCAGTATCATAATTTTCAAACGAGGGTTCTTTATAATAGATTTCATTTTTATCTTGTAAGAACAACAAGAACACAAACTCACGCTTCTTCTCATTTGGAACAATTCCAATAGTAGAAAAACCAGATATTTTGTTTTCTATATCTACCCAATTGAAATAATAAGACTCGCGCCACTGTGACTCTTCGTTCGGTTTATGAAGATATTCATCAGAATCATGTAAACTCATACAAAACCCCTTCTTATGCTTATAATTTAGTCTTCGGGTAAAAGATAAAGGGATGGACCTTCTCTTTTCTTTTTTGCCTTACTCCTCAATAAACGTGGGATTCCGGGATCAAAATCGGATTCTAGGAATTCTGGTATATATTTATTCATCGTCCTTTCAGTTAAATCCCAATTGATCTCATCTGAAATCCCTACAAAGTTTGTATATCTCGCATACCCATAAGAATAGGCATGTGCCCCAGCGATAAGGCGCTGCTTTCGATCCCACTTGGAAAATTTAAGAAATAATTCTTTATTTGCCTTAATTGCATAATCGTTAAAAGCAGAAAGTACATCAAAAGCAATGGGTTTGACAGTATCCCCCTCTCTCGTGAATAACCCAATTCCAGTGATGCTGTCTGAAAAGTCAGCAGGATTTGTCTCAAGTGTAGCAAAATCGTCAAAAGACGTCTCCACATTCTTTAAGCGATATGCAAATGCGATATTAGGATATGGTGCTTTTGCTTCGGTTTCAGACCAAGAAAAATGAGGTTTTCCACCAGCATATAAATGCGATATTTCTCGAAATATTAATTTCTCATTATTTTCCAACTCATAGGGTCCGTGGTCGCATATTTTAGCTCGAGCTTCGCATTCATCCAAAAATGAGACGGTTTCTAAATTTGCCATGGTCCTTTTTATTGATTTCGCTTCTTCACTGGATACATCGTAAAGCCTATTCTTTACCCATTCAATATCTGGCTGATCAAGTGCGATATTGGCTTTATTGGAATCATAAACCGATAATTGGTTATTCGTAAAATAGGAACGGGCTAACCGATTCCAAAAATCAAGGATAAACATTGTTTGCTCTCGCCTCTCCTCTGGTTCTGAATTCGGATCTCCGTTATTTCGTGAGATCTCTCCCATCCGTCCGACCATATAATATAATGGGAGATAAAAAATGCTTAGTGCATGTATTTCTGAAAGTATTTTTCTACTTTCCTTGCCCATCTTCTCAGGTGTAGTTTTTTTAGCAACCTTATTTAACACATCATAGAGCATGTCATAAGCGTTATAAAATGACACACAAATATAGGCGGTCACCGGAAATAATTGACTTTCTAAGAGACCACGTTTCGACACTTGATAGTCTACTAATTCCGATGCTTTGGCAATTAATATATTAGCTTCCTCTACTTTCAATACTTTCCAACTCCTTAAATACGGTTAAGTTATACCAATACAAAGAACAATTCAATTTAAAGGTTTTAACATCTACCGTAGAATATGATAAAATTTAAGTAGTATATAAAAAATTAAAAACTAATTAAATTTTCACATAGCAATACAGTTGAGAACCCATGGTCATGGAAAAGATTGGGGAAGGGCTTTCATGTTCGTCGAAAACCGAAGTATCTGGAGAAGTAGTATATATTAAAACTGTTGAAGATGTCATTTCTCTATTTGAATGTGCTGAGGGAAAAATTTGTATTGTCGATGACGCGGGAATTACTACTTTGAGTCCAATATTATCAGAGTTGGTCGGTACGATATGTACAACGGGTGGACCGGGATCGCATCTAGCTATAATCTCTCGGGAGTTTGGAATCCCTTGTATTATGGGATTTAAATTAAAATCCAAGGATCCTACGACTTTAAATGGAAAAAAAGTTCTGCTTAAGCATAATGGAGATAGTCGGGGCTTTTTATATTTAGATAAATAGTAAACTAAAAATCTCATTCTTAAAATATGGAATATGTAGGAGTTATACATAATAACATCAGCGATGATGACTTATATGGAGGAAAGGGCTCTAAACTCATTCAAATTGCACAATTGGGCATAAATGTCCCTCCTGGCTTTATTTTGAACACCAAATCCTACAAAACTTTCATAAAGGAGTCAAAATTCCAAAATAAAATCCTTTCAACTTTATCACGCGACTACTCTAAAGACGAAGTTATCACGCTCTCAAAAAGGATTAGTGATTACATCTTAAATTCGGAAGTTCCCAAACCTATAAGAATCGAAGTAAAAAGCGCATACCAACAATTAAGAGAAAAAATTGGCGCTAAAGTATCATTCGCTGTAAGATCCTCAGCTAATATTGAAGATTCAGATCAATTCTCCTTTGCAGGACAAGCAGAGAGTTTTCTTAATAATAGAAACCTCCAAGATATCATGAATTCGCTGAAAAAATGTTGGGCGTCATTATTCTCTCCTCAAGCTTTGTTATATATTCTTCATATGAAAAATAAGGGAAAGAAGATTTCCTTACTGGATATTGAGATCGCAGTCATTGTCCAAAAAATGGTTGTTCCCAAATGCTCAGGCGTTTTATTTACAGCCAATGTCATTAACAACAATCCTAATCAAATGATGATAAATTCTACATGGGGTTTAGGAGATGTGGTTACCAATAATATCATTAATCCCGATCTGATAATTCTCAATAAAATTAATGGGAAAGTTATCAATTCAGTGATAGGAGAGAAAGAACAGCTATCAATCGTTAATCCCGATGGTTCTTTTACAAAGTTAATTGCTATGGATGAGCATCTAAGGAACCAATACTCTTTAAATGCTCAGCAACTCAAAAAACTTCGCCTATTAGGGTTACAACTTGAAAAAGCTCTAAAAGCCCCTCAAGATATTGAATGGGCTATTGAAAAGGATATAGTGTATGCTTTACAATCAAGGAGCATAACCACTCTTTATAAGTAAAAAGCCAAGAGAATAAAAGAGTTAAAATTAGAAAAATCAATGAGGAGTTTATTTTAAGAACGCTCTTTTTCCTAAAAATATAAACAATTCTCCTAATTCAAAGAGAGTTAATGGAAAGACTAATTGAGCCATATCATGCCGTAATTGCTGCTTATCCTTACCCGCAATAATTAATTTCTTAATATCCTCTACATAATCATCCATATTGAGAAATAAAATCTCGATTTTTGCAGTACCGGTAAGTTCCTCAATATCTTTATCCAAATGTTTTTCAACTTGATTTAATAACCCTAATTTTAACTTTGGATCTAACTCATATTTCGATATTAAGCGATTCATCTCCTCGATAATAATATTTAAACTTAAATTCCAATCCTTATTTTCCTTATACCTTGGAATAAGGATGTCACTGATAATTACCTCAAAAAGCGTTTCTGGTGCTTTCTCGTCAAATTCTATATCTAACTTACTACTTAATTGAATGGTTGTTACCAAATTTAACCTCAACTCAAAATTTAAATTATTTTCTTATTAAATAATAGACTATTTTTTTTTTAACTTTTTGCACCTATGTTATCAATCGATTAAATATAGTCAAAAAAAATTTTTAGTTTTTGATCCATTATGGCTTCCAATAAAACGGAATTTCTACAGTTTTAACATCGCCATAATCCAACACTCTAAGAGATTTATCTTTAAAAGTAAACGCAAAACCTCCTAAATAATCAATCCCTCGAAAATCTAGCGGAAATCCAAACCACCCATATCTTAATATAATTGAATGGAGATCGTGAGTAATAAAAATTGCCATTAGGTTATTTTCTTGGCTCTCAAGATATGACCAGATGGCATCTGCTGCTCTTCTGGCATATGAGTTAAATGAAGGTCATTTATCCTCAGGATACAACCCCGCTGTCCATCTTATGATGACATCCATAAGAGGATATTTCTTTAGTTCTTCAGTAAGGAGATTTGGATTTAATCCGATCCCTCTCAAAATTCTACATTCTCCTTCCATTATGCTTTCCCCGCCACTTTCTGAAAAACCATCTCGAATCAGTTCTGCAGTTTCACGGCAACGATTTACACCGCTATGAAATAGTATTAAATCCTTATCTTTCGGTAATTTTGAACCAAAAAGTTTGGCTGTCTGTTTACCTTCTTCAGTCAATTCCATATTTTGGTTTTAATCCCATAAACTCGGCTCATTTCGTTTTGAATGTCTTAATATTATTCCAATACTCGAATCTAAAGAGAATTTGTTCAATCCTGTTATTAGCAATCTTGCTTGCTTGAGCCATTTTGCATTGTTCCAGATCTCTTCAAAGTTGGTCATAATTAATTCTTAGGATAATCAATTATTTTTTTACTATAGTAATTCATTGTTTATTATTTTCTCTTTCGAATGTAACTTCTCATATTAAAGCGTTAATAATCGCCATTCGAAATTAATATGAATCTTAATAAAAGGAGAAAATCAATTTATGAAAGGAAATAGAAAAACCGGACACCACGAGGCACAAATTTTCCAATAAAAAGAGGAGACGTATTTATCTAATAACAGGGTTAAGGGTTGAGGTATTTAACCGATCTTCCATCGGCTTTAGGTATAAGAATATATTTTGCTATCAT
>Ga0180437_10005464_pt1 | contig 17393 bp, 13 predicted proteins | sample SS_ome_4_FD_132410 | JGI IMG/M metagenome (GOLD analysis project Ga0180437, IMG submission 132410) | Hypersaline lake sediment archaeal communities from the Salton Sea, California, USA - SS_3_D_1 metaG | ecosystem: Environmental > Aquatic > Non-marine Saline and Alkaline > Hypersaline >... | reverse complement strand
TCTCGGCATTCACACGGATACCCATAGAGGTTAATTCGTGGCGACGTCTTGTAACAGGATTCCAGACAAGAATGTCACCGTTGATGCCGTGCATGGGTCTGCCGTCTTCTGACGTTGTCTCCGTGACCCAATCATCATAGTCCGCGGCCCTCATTTCGTGGGGGTAGCCATCCTTGAGGGGCCAGCCGATCCCGTAGATAAAAACAGCAGGAATTTCCTTCAGCGTCTCTGTCTCTCGCCGCTGCCGCGGCAGATCAGGGTATCTGTCGAGCATGTCTTCCGCGTGCATGAACGTAAGATGTTCGGGGAGATTGGGGTATTTGTCTGTCTTCAGTTGAGGAAAAAGCCCTTGTACGTGGGCTTCAGCACCCTTTAGAACTTTCCATATCTTTTCTACCACCGCCCTTAGGAATTGCAGGTTACGCTGCTCTTCAGAGATGGCCAACTCCCAGTCCCACTGATCCACATAGGCACTGTGATCGTGGTCCAAGAAGTAGTCTTTGCGAACAGCCCTCATGTCGGTAAGCAGGCCTTCTCCTAGATCCATGCCGAATTGCTTCAGCGCCATCCGCTTCCATTTTGTTGCCGCCTGCACCACCTGGGCATCGACGGGATTCTTGCCATGGTCATTTGAAATGTGGAACCCAATAGGGCTCCGTGATCCGTCCCGGTCCAGCAGGTCATTCACACCGCTTTCAGCATCCACGATAAGAGGAACGGACACCCGAATCAGATTGAGTTCCTTGCACAGATTCTCCTCGATGTAGTCTTTAACCGCATAGATGGCATTCTGCGTATCCCTCGGCGACAGCAGAGAGCTGTACTCTTGCGGCAGAAGTTTCTCCAACTCCGCGTAGTCGCCAATGCCTGGCCCAGCCAGGTCTGCTTTCTTGTCTGACATTCTCTTTCCTCCTCATTCCTTTTTCGCCACAGCAATCGGCATCATCCCGCATACTCCACTGTCGCTCAATTCCTATGTCAACCCCATGGCAGTTCGCCATCAGACGTTGCGAGCCTTTTCTTACGCAATAACCATGGTCATTTGCATTGAATTCATTTTATGGCGCCTCTCTCCTTTCACTGGCCCTGCCATTTACCCAGTCTATTTGGCAGCTATCTTGAATGCGGATAGACCTTTCTTGACGAGCAGTGCCTCCCGTCGAAGAAGATCCAAAACCTCCTCAAGCGTCCTCTCATCATTCACATTGTCAGTCTTGGCCATGGATTCAATAACAGATATGAGCTTCTCGTGGCTGCTTCTGATGTCTGCCATGCCCCTCGAAAGTGAGTCAATCATGGCATTGATCCTTTCACTCTCTTTCCACAGGTAATCTCCTTTACGAATAAAAACCTTTCTGGTCAAATCTCCTTCAGCAATTCTCTCAAAAGTGTGGCCAAAATTTACTAGGGGTCCCAGAATCCGGTGGGAAAATACTATCTGATGCGCAAAACTGAGAAGAAACATCACGCCCACCGCCGGCACCAAGTATTTCATTAACACAAGAAAACTCTGTGCGGCCATGTATTGAACATCCAGGTCATCGGCCAGAAACATATCGTGAAGAATAGGCGATAGAAGCACGAGCAATGTTAGAAATATAATGACCAACACATAGGCCAAATTGATCAACACCATTTTGAGCTGAACTTCCTGATTAATGAGATAGCTCTTGAGGTGCCTCCTATTACCTTTGGTCTCCATTTTTCCCCCTATTTCTTGTTCATTACTCCCAGTTCGAAGTCGTATTCAAACACCACGGCTGCCTTATCATGCCTGGAAACAGCAACAAAAGGATCGTCGGAAATAACGGTAATAGAGACACCTTCCGATGGACTGAATCCCTCCAGACTGAAGGTGGCCCCTTTTGCCGGGTCATTGCTAATAACACTGTCGGCAGTCCCCTTATAGACGCGGTTTGCACGAAAATAGGCTTCCTCAGCCACGATGAATTTCGACAGATCATGTCTAGCCGAAATTTCATACGCACTCCTCCTCCCAAATCCCAGTACCCAGAAAACGATGAGGAGGGCCAAAACCAAAAAAATAACCCAGACAAGCAGTCCCACCACAGTAAGACCGTCAGGGCCTTTGGACGCTGGAGGAATGCACTTTTGACTTGCTGTCATCATCGGCTTCCCTATATCAGGGAACGCACTGATCCGCAACGGTAATGGAGCGGTTCGTAATTGCCACTCCTGCAAGAAGCGGCTGAGCCGACACTTTCGTAGTGCAGCACACGATTAGAGAACAATCAGACATAGAGTCCTTGCCAGGAGCCTGTCGGAAAACGCCCATCTGCGGCGTTATCCTCATCCCTCGTCACTGCAGCGTACAGCCATGTACGCCTCGTTCCTCGGGTTTCCGAATGCCCTGCCTCTGTGCATTTTCCATCAGCCTCCTGAAATTGGTTTCTCCGACAGGGTCCTAGGGCATTACAATGGTAAAGAGCCTCCCCTCTTTTCGTCTGACGACTCCGCGCCTCAAAAAGTCCTCCATAATCTCATCGTACTTGGGCTGGTATTTTCCGTCAAAATAGAGATCAACCGTATCCTTGAACCAATGGCTTTCCATCAAGCTGGCAAAAAAGGTGTTCTCATCAACAGCCCTGCGCATCATGAGGGTGTAGACCGTTATCTTCTTCAACACATCCAGCCCCACCTCGTGGGGGTTTTCAAGGAAATGTGTGATTCTGTTCCTGCTTTTCGACAGAGCCTCTTCGACATCTCTAAAGGGCCTGCCGTGACCTGGAAAAACAACGTCAACATCAAGGGAGGCGATCTTCTCAAGGGAGCCCAGCATATCTTCAAGCGCGCTACTGCCTTCCACGCGGACAGTCATGACAGCCATGTCCTTTTCCCAAAGCGTATCAGACGAGATGAGGACTTTCTCTTTTCTGTTATAGAGAACGATGCCATCTGAGGCGTGGCCGGGTGTGTGGATCACTTCAAATTCATGGGGACCCGTGGCAACGACGTCGCCGTCTTCCAGGGCCTTTGTAGCTTCAAAAAACGCTGCCTCCTGGTCATAGTAATCCCACCATGTGGACCAGCTGTCACGCCTGTCTATGAAATGCTTTCCCGCTTTGTGCAGGAAAATGTCACATCCCGATCGTTCCTGAATGATCTTGTTTCCGCCAATATGATCGCAGTGACAATGGGTGGTCACGATGAGTCGCGCGTCGGACAGGTCCACGCCCACCTGGTTGATCAACCTTTCTGTTACGGCAAAATGGGAAATATAGGCGGTGTCAATAAGGACAGGGGCATCTCCCACATAGACGAAATGGTTTCCGTTCAGATAACCCCGTTCAATGAAGAATAGATCCTTGACGATCTCAATCGGTTTCATTCAATTCGCAATCCATCTGGCTCGCAACCTCTTTGGCCTGAACAGTCCTCTCTAACTTTTCTTCCCTTTTCAGACGCTCGGTCTCCGACCTGGCCTCGTTAAAGGCCTTTAGCTGCTCGGACTTCCGGTTCAACTCTTCCTGCATGGACGTCATCTGCGCAGATATTTCATCTTGGAGCTCTTTTCTGAGTTGGTTTGTAAGTCTTTTTCGCTCCTTTGCTATGCCGTCTCTTATACCCCTGTTAACGGCCTCCTTGACCCTCTCCTTTTCTTTTTCAATGCTCCGTTTCTCTTCCTCAAGACGCAAGCATTCTGCACCCAGCTTCCGTTTTTCTCTTTCAAGATAGGCGTCGAATTTGTCCTCCTTAAGGTGGGTCTCATGGTGGTAAATGACGTCATTGACATCTATCTTGGCCCCGCACTGGGGGCACCTTATGGTGCTACGCTCTTCTTCGATCCTATTTCCCCTCACCCAACAATGGTTATTGAGCAGAGTTGGCCCTTCGGCCAAAGACCGTGATGTGCTTGCATGCATACCAGAACCGGACCAATACGGCAATAAGCTCGAAATCTTGCGGGATATTAGCAAGATATGGTCAACGAGGCGCCTGTTTCCCGCTGGCTGGTCTTGTTAAAGAGGGCAAAGGGTCTTTCCCGCAGTCCTCTGGGTTCTATTGTGATCACCATGGATAGGAATCTCGGGGTTGCTATTCTGGGCGTGGCGCTGAGTTTGGCAGTACCCTCATACTGGAAGTTACCGCTGTGAAGCCAACCAGCAAAAGCCCTGGACCTCTGTGACATCCCTGTCTGCTGGGTTGTGGAGAGTTGATGTTGGTAGGCCGGATGTGTTAGGTTCTTTTTCCGTGTCCCTTACAGGCATGCAAAGAGAGCTTCAGCCAAACCATGAAAAGACCTCCCATAAGGACGTTGCGGACATTAGTCCAGTCTGGATTCGCCGCTTTTTGCCTTTTCGCCGGATATCAGTTCTATCATTTCTATCTCTGGGCAATGGGCGAGTCGGAGGTCTATGTACCAAGACCGCCGTCTGTAGAAGGCTTCTTGCCCATAAGTGCCTTGCTTGGCTTAAAGCGTCTGATGCTCACGGGCCGCTATGATGAGATCCACCCCGCGGGGCTGACCATCTTTCTTTCAGCACTCATCATTGCCCTGCTCTTGCGCAAAGGCTTCTGCGGGTGGATATGTCCAGTTGGTTTTTGTCCAAACCTCATAGAAAAGCTGGAAAAAGGGTCGGCATTGTCCGGCGCCTGCCGCCATGGCTTGACTACCCCCTCCTTTCTCTCAAGTACTTGTGCCTCACCTTCTTTCTCTACGCGATTTTCTGGAAGATGAACGTGAGGGAGGTGGAAGCCTTTATTCACGGGCCTTACAACAAGATCGTCGACGGCAAGATGCTTCTCTTCTTCTTGGAGCCATCACGGCTCACAGTGCAAGTGATGACGGTTCTTATCCTCATCTCCTTGGTGGCCCGCAATTTCTGGTGCCGCTACTTATGCCCCTACGGCGCGTTGCTCGGTTTTTTCGGAATGTTCAGTCCCGCGCAGGTAAAACGAAGAGAGGATCTTTGCATAGACTGCAGGAGCTGCGATAGGCAGTGCCCGGGCTCTATTAAGATCTCTCGAAAACACACTGTATGGGTCCCAGAGTGTATCGGCTGTATGGAGTGCGTGGAGGTCTGCCCCCAGAAGGACTGCCTTACCCTCTCCTTGCCAAAGCTGAAGAAGACGCCCCCCTTCGCACTGGCTGCTGGCGTGCTCACGGTGTTCTTTCTTTTCTGGGCCATTGCCCTTTATACGGGCCATTGGCACACGTCCATTTCTCCCAAAGAGGCAAGACGCCTCTATCCTCTGAGCGCAACCCTCATGCACCCTTAATGGAAGAAACATGACCTTAGCGACCAAACAGACAAGAGAACGAAGCGTGGAGGGGCCAGCCAGGCCATCAATCCGCTGCAAGAACCCTTTTCGGGCCTGCCCACAGTCCCTGGTCGTTGACGGCCACCTTGAACGCAACGTATTGAAAAGTCACATTCTTCGTCATATTCAAAATCAATATCCTACAAGCCCCATGGTTGGATGGCGGCCAAGGGCAATCGGCAAGCTGGCTTCAGGGGGTTTCTGGACAATTTGAGTTGCGATCTGGGGAGAAATCCAACCTTGACTGTGAAGAGCTCCCCCGCTAGGTAATGGCATGATATCATCGCCGGGCCTACCTTTCAGGAGTTAAGATCGGCCTCTTTGAGGTTGCAATAATCCATGTGGGCACACACGTGGTCGGCAAACCCAACGCCGGCTTCTTCATATAGGCTATAAGCGGCATGGATCCCTTCTTCTTTCAGGATGCGTATTTCATCCTCGTAACGCACCGACGCTGTAATCTGAGCCTGGTAACCTCTCTGGGCCATCTGCCGGATCGCAAATATGCTGGCCTTGGGATCCGGCAAGGCCAGCATCACCAGATCAATCCGACTTTTCGCTGGTTCGACCCGCTCCCAGAAATCACTATCCTCGGCATCGCCGTAAACTACATTTCTCCCGAGTTTTCGATGTTGCTCCACCGTTTCAGCGCTAAAATCCAGTCCGATCACAACATCGCCGTATCGACGCCTCATCTCGTCATAGGCGCTCGTTCCCACGCCACCCATACCGATAATCACAACCTCAGCATCTCCGGTCTTTATCGGTTTATCTTCAGGCAGACGCTCCGCGGTTTCGAAAAGTTTCAGGTGCCCTGAAATACGCGCGTAGATGATGTGGGCGGCAGAATTCAAGGGCGCTGCCAAAATGAACGTTATCGAGAGCGCAATAGCGATGATAATCAGCCAATCACTGCTCAGCCAGCCGCTGGCTACGCCCACAGACCCGACAATCAAACCGAACTCACTGTAATTGGCCAGGCTGAGCGAAGCAAGTATCGATGTCCGGGCGCGTAGCTTGAAGCGCGTGAGGATGCCGAAAAAAAGGGCAGCTTTGAACGGTACGGCCAGCGCCAGCAAAAACGCAATCACGAGGCCTCCCGGCGTCGGTGAACCGGAGATGCCGATATTTAGAAAGAAGCCAACAAGAAAGAGGTCTTTGAAGCTAAGCAACCCATTGGCCAGTTCACTGGCTTTGGGATGACTAGCCAAGAGCATACCGAACACAAGCGCCCCCAGATCTCCTTTTAACTCGACCATTTCGAAGCTGCTGTACCCGGCAGTGGTCATCAGTATTCCAAACAGCATCAGCAGTTCGCCGTGACCGCATCGGACCATGAACCTGGCCAGCAGCGGCCTGATGACAAAAAGTGACACTGCTAGGACCGCCGCCCACGGTGAGGGAAACTTTTCGGCAGAAGCTGCTAAAAAGACAACCGCAATAATGTCCTGCATGATAAGTATACCGATCGCAGAAGCGGCATGGCGGGATGCCATCTCTTTCTTTCCCTCGAGCACTTTGACCGCAAAAACCGTACTCGAAAAACTCAGGGCGAATGCGATCAATATTGCGGTTTGCCAGTTTAGAAGAGGAAAGTAGCGCATCCCCGACACACCAAGAAGCCAGATTCCGACTCCGAAGACGGCAACGGTGATGAGCATGTGAATCGTTGCACCGGCCCACACTTCCGGCTTGGCAAGACTCTTCAACTTCAGCTTCAGGCCGATGGAAAAAAGGAGCAGAGTTACACCTGCATCGGCGATCTTTCCAAGCGCTTCGCCGCCCTCGACGCCAAGACTGTTAAGGACAAACCCGGCGATCAGGTACCCCACAAGGGGCGGCAGACCAATCCTGCTGGAAGCCGCTCCAAAGACAAATGCCGCAACAACCCACAATGGATCCATATTTGGAAGTCCTCCATCAACAAGCTGTCCTGAAAATGCGAAATGATCTTATATCGCTATCCAGAAACGCCACGACGCCTAGCTTAAAGTTATGGCACAATGAAACGTATGAATCAATCCTGGCATATCTCTCTTCAGTGCGTAACACCCCTTATAACTGAGTCAGGAGATTCATTTGTAGAATGCAGACACAGAGCTGCACCGTCGCGTATCGAATTCTGTCCGAGGTTTGGCTGTCTGTGCTGTCTTGCTGAATGTTGAATATGTGCGATATCATGCCCGAGCTGTGGCGTGGCTCAAGGCATGACATTGCTATGTCATCTTCTCTTCGGATTTCTAAGAATCCTGTGTTGGGCTGACATTTCACTTCACATGTACATTCACTCCATCTGGAAGTGCATTCCTGTCCTCTCTTGCCAATTCTAAACCTTGGCCCGATAGTCCTCGATGATGTCTATGTCTGAATAGCCTTCCTATGGGCATAGGTGCCGGCCGATTGACCTGCTTTTCACGCCCTTTTCACACCGTTTGCACGCCTTGTTCACAGTCTATCTGAAAGGGTACCAAACGAAACTGAACAGAACAAAAAGGAGAATGGGAGTCATGAGAAGGGATCACTACAGGCCAACGAACGTGAAAGCGACGCTGGCATTGGGCTTTTTTCTGTTGTTGGGAGCCCCTCTGGCAGCCCAAGCCGGGGATGTACCCAATGTCATTCGCGAGGCGATCGCTCAGGAGTTTCCCGGCGCCATTATCAAGGAAACAGAACAGGAGGTGTGGAAGGGCCAACCGGTCACGGAAGTCGAACTCACCTCGCGAGATGGGGTGGATTATGAAGTCTTCTTATCGGATAGCGGGGAGATCTTGAACGTGGAAGAGGGCTTGCCATGGATCGGAGGCGAGTTGTCACTCGGTCTCGCACTTTACGCCGAACGGGACATCTACAAGGACGTGGACACGGAATCTGAGCCGGTGCCGTTTTTTGAGTACGAGAACGGTCCGCTGGAGATTCGGGCCACCGACAGCATCGACGCTACCTACGCATTCTACAGAAACAACAGGTTCTCCATTGCCTTGGGCGGATACGTTGAGTTGGACGAGGGGTATGACCCCGACGATAGCGACGTCCTCGAAGGCATGGATGATCTGCACACCTTGTATGATGCCGCGCTGGCGTTTGAGGGCAACGTCGCCGGTATCCCCTCTTTTGTCACCCATCGTCTTCCCCTATCCACCCGTATAGGACCGACCTCCATGATTGGTGAAGCATCGTGTTTTGAGCGGCGGACAAGCACCTGCAACCGGGCTTCAAGCTCCTGAAGTGCGAATGGCTTGAGCTGGTAGTCATCTGCCGCGGCATCAAAGCCTTGGAGCTTGTCATCAAGGGTGTCTTTGGCTGCGAGCATCAATATGGGTGTGGACTGCTCTGATTCTTCACGAAATCGACGACAGAGGGTCATGCCATCCATGGCAAAGTCAACCACATGACCCTTCTGTTCAAGATAGTCGCCGATGTTAGCAGCAACATCCTGATTGTCCTCTATCACCAGAACGCGCAGAGGCTGAGAAGGGTGCGTGGGGTTTTTCTCTGCCTTCTTATGCGTCATAGTCAAAACCGTCCTTGTGGCTGGCAAAGTGCTTTGCGAGTGAGTCTTGTGGCTGCGGGCAAAATGGTTTCAATAGCCTGGGGGGCACAATGAGGTCTGGCCACCGGTGAAAGGGACAACGTCTCAGACAGACTTCTCAAGCCCCTGGAGTGGAGAGAAGTAAACCCTATCCGCGCCAGATCGTCAAGGCTTGATGCAACCCCTTGGTTTTGGACCCTGAACCGCATAAGCGAGCGCATTCTCCACAGAAGAGCTACCGCAGCCCCCGTAGGTTCTGCCCGTTGGCAGTGCTAACGCGGCGCGGGCTGCGGGGTTGGCGAGCGATTGTCTAAGGAGTTGCCATCCTCACGGTGGGGATTCCCCGCGGCTTGACTTTGACGAGCTCCATTGGGCCGGAGCTCATGGCCGAGGGCAGTCGAGCCGCCGCAGGGAGGCTTCAATCAATGATGCAGCCCCTGTCAAAGCCAAGTGCCGTTGATGTTGAAAGGATCGCGCAAGAAAAAAAGGGCCTGAACCCACACGGCATGGGATTCCGGCCCCTTTTCAAGGAGGATGCTTCAGTCAGATCACAGGCAGATCATGGCCCCTTTGTCCCTACCAAACGTGGGGAATGTTCGCTGAAACGTCAAAGTCCCACAGTTCTATCGGTTCTGAGGGATCGTAGAAGTCCCACAACTCTGGATCAGGGTGAGGATCTGGATGGAGCCACACCTGAGGCGTCTCCGCAGGATCAACAAAATCCCAGACACCTGCTGCCTCCGGAGGATCTGGGTGCAACCACACCTGGGGAGTGCCTGTGGAGTTTTCAACATCCCAGGTGCCTTCCGTCTCTGGAGGGTCAGGGTGCAGACACACCTGAGGCGTCCCTGTAGAACCGACAGAGTTCCACACATTCGATACGCCTGAAGAACAGGGGGTCTCCCATACCTTGGGAGTATCCATGGGGCTTGAGCCGTAGAGAGCACTCGATGCCATGGCATCACCCCAAGTGAACCCAAAAATAATCAGCACCGCTGTAAACCCCAGAAGTCTCCTCATCCATCGCCTCCTTTCAATCTTCCAGAAACAGCGAACAGAAAACGCCAGGAGCACACCCAAAAGCTTCACGCCCGCCGCCAGAATAAACATAATTTAGTATCTTTATGATAAATTATATATATAGCAGGCTTGTATGTCAAGGATAAAAAATAGCACAACATGTTGTGATTGCTTTACATTCTTGAGGCTATCCTCTTGAAAGGGTCGTTTTCGTGTCATAGTGTAGCATGACCACATGATGCTGCCTTCCTGGAATCATGGGATTCCGGCGCCTGCCTTAAGCTCTGCCCGGGCATTGGCAGTCACAAATGAATTCGAGATGAAGCGCCGATGAAAGCCAACCTTGAACCGGAGGGCGTTCTATCATATACAACCCCAGGGCGGACGGACTCCCATCCGCCAAAGGTATTTTCATGAAACTCTTGGGCCAATCTATCTCCGACCTATTGGACTTGCTCCGCGACACAGGGGGGCGCATCAGTTGCACTGGGCTCTCCGGGGCCGAACAGGGCTATCTCTTGTCGCGACTCTATGGGCAGCTTCAGCGCCCCCTCTTTGTCCTCTCTCCAAAGGCCAAAGAGGCTGAAAACCTGGCCCGAGACTTTCGGTTCTTCTCTTCCCGGCGGGACATCCCCATTATCCCCTTTCCCCCCTATGACATTCTTCCTTTTAAGCCCCTTTCCTATCATCCTGAAACCGTGTGCCAACGTATCGAAGGCCTTTACAGGATGGTCACGGCCACACAGCCCCCCGTGATCATCACCACGGTTTCTGCTGTACTGCAAAAGGTGATGCCCAAGGCGGCCCTATCCGGGTTCGCCGACTATCTCCTCCCTGGAGAGGAAACAGATAGGGATGCCCTTATCGACAAGTTGATCCAAGGTGGGTATCAACAGACCGTCCTGGTAGAAGAGGCCGGGGATTTCGCCATTCGAGGCGCACTGATCGATCTCTTTCCACCCCTTTATCCTGATCCCGTGCGCATCGAATTCTTTGGAGATGTCGTAGAGTCCATAAGGACATTCTCAGCCCAAAACCAGCGCTCGTTAAGGCCCCTGTCCGACGTCACACTCCTTCCGGCCACAGAAACCCTTCTTGACCCCTCTGAGATCGACAACATCGTCGGCAGGGTCCGGGAGCAGGGAAGAATACTTGAAATGCCGGGCATGCGCATAGAAGAAATCGTTGAAAGGCTAAAGAACCAAGAGCAGTTCCCGGGCATCGGCGGGCTCATCTCCCTGATTCACCCTTCCCTTGACACGCTCTTTGATTATCTTCCGCAACAGGTCCTCACTGTGGCGGTGGATCCCGCCGGCGCTGAGAAGGTGGCCATTGAGACTGAAGAGACTATTGCACAAAACTACCTTTCTGCCCGATCGGACTTGCAGCTTTGCGTTGAACCAGAGGCCATGTATTTGGGCTGGTCACAAGTGGAAGGAAAGATCGAACAAGGATCCAATCTTGCCCTAAAGACAGTTCCCTTAGAAGAAAGAGGGGCTGCCGCCTGCCACTTCGCTGTTGCAAAGAACGACCTGATGACACAGCAGCTTAAGGCGAGAGCCAGGCCGGAGGCCTTGCTGCAACCCCTGGTAGACTGGATAAACCGCGCCCGCGAAAAGGGGCTGGCCCCCTATCTCCTTTGTCCTGGCGTGAAACAGGCGAAGCGATTGGAGGGGCTCCTTATCCCTTATGGGATCAATCTGTCGTTTGGGGACCCCTTTCCGGACGACTTAAGTTCGGTGAAGGCCCCGGCCATCTGTCTTGGGGAGATTTCCTCAGGATTTATCTGGCCCCAGGAATCCCTGGCTATCATCACAGAACAGGAGATCTTTGGTCCCAGGCCGCGGCTCCGAAGGCGTCTGAAGAAAGAGCCTGGCATCCCTTTGGTGGCCTTTGAGGACCTAAAAAGAGGCGACCTAGTCGTCCATGTAGAACACGGCATTGGCCAGTATGGTGGCCTAACCACCCTGGAAGTCACAGGGATTACCAACGACTTCTTACTCATAGAATACGCTGATGGCGACAAACTCTACCTCCCTGTGGACAGAATGAACTGCGTACAGAAATACGCAGGCGTTGACGGCGTGACGCCCCGGTTGGACAAGATGGGAGGCAAGTCGTGGGCGCGGGTCAAAGAGCGGGTTAAGAAATCGATTCAGAAAATGGCTGGTCAACTCCTCAAGCTCTATGCCTGGAGAAAGGTGCAGAAGGGGCATTCTTTTTCCACCCATAACAGCTATCTACAGGATTTTTCAGACGCCTTTGAATACACAGAGACCCCAGATCAGCGTCGGGCCGTGGAAGATGTAGTGGCTGATATGGAATCTCCTGTGCCCATGGACCGCCTGATTTGTGGTGATGTGGGCTACGGAAAGACGGAAATCGCCCTGCGGGCAGCCTTCAAGGCCGTCTGGGACAACAAGCAGGTTGCCTTTCTGGTCCCCACAACGGTCCTTGCTGAACAACATTCCCAGACCTTTAAAGCCCGCTTTGCCCCCTATCCCATTGAGATCGATACCCTCAGCCGATTTCGCTCTCCTGGCGAGCAACGGACCGTCGTTGGGAAGATTAAGGACGGGCAAGTAGATATTGTCATAGGGACCCATCGTCTCCTGCAAAAAGACATTGCTTTCAAAGACCTTGGCCTGCTCATTATTGACGAAGAACAGCGATTCGGGGTGGCCCACAAGGAAAAGCTAAAACGACTACGTCGTTCTGTGGATGTCTTGGCCATCACTGCCACGCCCATCCCACGGACCCTCCATATGTCCTTGATGGGCATCAGAGACTTGAGTGTTATTGCAACCCCGCCGGAATACCGATATCCCATTAAGACCTATATCTGCCCTTTTGATGACACTGTTGTTGCAGAAGCCATCCACAGAGAATTGCAGCGAGGTGGCCAAGTATTCTTCGTCCACAACCATATCCACACCATATGGGCCGTGGCCCGTCATGTTCAAGGACTGCTGCCAAACCTGCGGATCGGGGTGGCCCACGGCCGCCTGGATGATGATGAGCTTGAACAGGTGATGCTCCAGTTCTTGCATCAGGAGATTGATGTTCTGCTGTGTACCACCATCATAGAATCAGGTCTGGATTTCCCTTCGGCGAACACGATTCTGATTAACCGGGCCGACAAGTTCGGGCTGGCCCAGATCTACCAGCTCCGAGGTCGTGTGGGACGGGGCGATGAGCAGGCCTACGCATACCTCTTCATACCCCATGAAAGCAGCCTCACCAAGGACGCCCAGAAGCGCCTAAAGGTCCTCATGGAGCATAGCGACCTTGGTTCCGGCTTTCAGATCGCCATGAGTGACCTGCAGATTAGAGGCGGCGGCACCATCCTTGGCCCCACCCAGTCCGGGCAAATTGCATCCGGGCTATGAGATGTATCTGCAACTAATGGAACGGGCCATGAGCGAGGCCAAGGGTGAACCTGTGGAGCCGGAACTGGAGCCGGAGATTCTCTTGGAACGCTCGGCCTACATCCCAGAGGCCTATGTGTCTGACATCGATCAGAGGATGACCACTTACAGGCGCTTGGCAAGGGCAAATGACACGTCGGAACTAAAGAGACTCCGCGAAGAGCTCCGGGATCGTTTCGGTCCCTTGCCCGTAGAGGCCCACTCCCTCTTGGAGAAGGTCTTGCTGAAGGTGTTGTGCAAAAACTTGGGCATTGAGCGTTTGGATGTCGGCCCCAAAGGGATCGTTCTCGCCTTTTCTGAAAAGACCTGTGTGAAGCCGGAAAAGATAGCCGGCTTGGTGCAAAAGCATCCTCAGCGTTTTCGGCTCAGGCCCGATCATGTCCTTGAGGCGCGGCTGTCACCTGGCCGGTCCGCTGGCCCCCTGGAACTCGCCAAAAACCTATTGCAAGAACTCGCATGACATGGTAGCGAATTTCAGTCCGAAAACCGTCCTCTTAACCGCCTCAGACGGAAGTTCTCCCTTGCATGCGGGGCTCGGGACGCACTATCATGAGAGGATGCTTTGACATGATGCCACGGCCCCAGCCATTGTTCATCCTAGTTGTACATGTGGAGTAGGCGATTGGTAACGTTTAAAAGTTGAGGCAAACCCTCTTAGGAAGCAGCTAAAAGGATAGGGAGGAACGCTGAACGAAGGCATACAGCCATTTCCATCCACATCAATGGTAAGGGCTAGTTAAAGGCATTGGATGCCGAAGAGAAGCGATTTGCCCTATCCGGATTGTCTATTCAGAAATAGACGATGTCACAACTTCTGAACGTTACCAGGCGATTAAACGATTGCCCATGATTGGCGATAATAGTCAACGTGCTGAAACAAGAGGCCGGAGAAAGGTGACCCTTTTTCTGGTTCTTCTACTTTTTTCTGCCTGTTTGAACACGGATCAACGTGGGTTAGAGGATGAGCCCGTCATCCGGGTTGATGATGTGGTCTTGACCCTGTCTGAATTCAACGAGTTCTTCGAGCCCTTTAGAATGAATCAGGCCCAGGGACGAGGAGATGGCCAGACCCTGCGGGAGGCGCGTCTCAGGTTTTTGCTTCAACTCGTTGAAGAGATGATCATCCTTAGGCGGGCAGAGGAGTTGGATGTGCAGGTTTCTGCCCAGGAACTTGAAGAGGCCGTCACCAACATTGAAGGCGGCTATGGCGAGGCTGGCTTCAAGGATATTTTCATGAAACAGGCTATCTCTATGGAAACATGGAAAAAAAGGCTCAAAGCACAACTCATTGTCAAGAAGGTAGTCCAAAAAGAACTTGCTGAGAATATCAGCGTTACGCCCGAGGAGATAGGGGACTTTTGCAGCAAACACCGCGAGAAATGGTCCCCAGATGCTGGGGAACAGATACGACCCTATCATATCTTGCTTTCCACTCAGGAAGAAGCTGACCGCATCCTGGAACGGCTAAAAAAGGGCGAAGATTTCGCCACCCTGGCCCGTGACTCTTCTGAAGCACCAGAAGCCGACCGGGGAGGGGATATGGGGCTCGTGGCACGAGGTGAGTTGCCAAAATGCCTTGAAGACCCGCTCTTTGCTTTAGAAGAGGACACCCTAAGCCAGGTGATCCAGAGCCCTTACGGATACCATATCTTCAGGGTAGTGGAAAGACGGTTCGCCACCGAACCTGTCACAGATGAGTGGATCGAGAAGGGAAAAAAGTGTGTCAAAGCGGAAAAGCTCGAGGCTGCCTATGGGCCTTGGTTGGCTAAACTGCGCTCACGTTATCAGATCACGGTGAACAAGGAACTAATTTGATGGGAAGACAAACAAGTCTCGTGAAGGTTTTCCTCTATGGGCTGATCTTGCTTTGCCTCATATGGGGGGCTTCTAAAGGGCATGGAGAACTGGTGGATCGTATTGCAGCCATCGTCAACGATGATGTCATCACCCTATCTGAGTGGGACGAAGCAGTAGCGCCTTATGCCAGACAAATACGCAGTTCTCTCTATGGGCCAGAGGACGAAGACGAGGTTTTCTCTAGATTGCGCCAGGACGTCTTAGACAGGATGATAGAGCATAAGCTGGCAGAGCAAGAAAGCCAGCGGTTAGGTGTGGAGGTTGACGATAGTGAAGTGGACGAGAGAATCGATCAAATGATAGCCGCACAATCCCTGTCAAAGGAGGATTTGGAACAAGCCCTGCAAGAGCAGGGGTACACCTTGGAAGAGTACCGTCACCGAATAAGGGAGCAAATGCTTCGCATGGAGCTTATTAACCTTGAGGTCAAATCCAAGATTGCCATTACCGAAGAGGAAATAGAAGATTACTATGACAAGCACAAAGAAGACTATGGGGACAAAAAAAGATATCACCTCCGAACGATCCTTGTCGAGGCAGCGTCTTCTGCTAGGGCCGAGGAGAGGCGTGAAGCCCTAAAAAGGATTGAGGCCGCAGTCGAAGCCTTTGAGGGTGGTGTGGCATTTGAAGAACTGGCACAGCGTTACTCAGACGATGTCACGGCCAAAGGGGGAGGAGATCTAGGCCTTTTTTACATGAACGAACTCTCTCAAGAATTCCGGGAAACAGTCCGTGGATTGAAGGAGGGGGAGATCAGCCCAATCATACAAACACCGCGGGGATATCAAATTGTTATGCTTGAGGGAATCAAACATGACGTGGGAAAGTCTTTGCAGGAAGCAAAGCTGCAAGTCCAAGATAAGCTTTACAGCGAGCTAGTTGAGAAGAAATACTAGGCCTGGTTAGAAGAGCTCCGAGAACGATCCTATATCCGGATCATGGATTGACCTGACAACGCGCCTATCAACCATTTTACCTTGTGTCTGTCACACCTGGAAACTCGTGGTGGCTCTATGGGCAACCACCGGCCGCTCCAAATTCAGCGATCGTCCCTGTTCTTTTAACGGCTTGCTAAGAGGGTTTGCCTCAATTTTTGAACGTTACCAATAGGAGGAATGAAAATGCGTCTATTCAAGCACACTGTGCTCAGTCTTATTTTGGTCGTCATGGCCGGGAGTCTCTGCCTGGCAAAGGATTCAGCTCCCGAAATCAAGCTGGATGTTAAGGAGTTTGAGTTAGAAAACGGCATGCTCTTCTTGATCGTTGAACGTCCCACTACGCCGCAGGTGGCCTGCAGGGTGGCCATCCGCGCAGGGTCTGCCCTTGAAGAGGTTGGCAAGACCGGCATAGCCCACTTACTGGAGCATATGATGTTTAAGGGCACAAAGAACTTCGGCACCCTGGACCCCAAGAAGGATCAAGAACTTCAGGAGCGCATCGAGGCAGCCTACCAGACGGTCCTGGAGGAAAGGCGCAAGCGTAATCCTGACCGGACATTGATCAATGCCAAGCTTTCCGAGATGGAAAGGCTTCGACTGGAAGTACAGGAGATATACGTGCCGAATGCCTTTTCATCACAGCTTGGAAGAAACGGTGCTGTAGGTGTCAACGCCTTTACCAGCAAGGACCAGACCCAGTACACGGTGTCAGTGCCTTCTGACATGCTGGAGCAGTGGTTCTCCATTGTAAGCGAGCAGTTGTTTGAGCCCAGTTGGCGGGAGTTCTACGTAGAAAAGGAGGTCGTCCAGCGGGAGTGGGCCTACCGATATGTGAACAATCCACAAGGCGCCGCACAACTGGATCTAGATGCGACAGCCTACAGCGCCCATCCCTACCGGAATCCCGTTATCGGTTGGAAGGCGGACATGGAGAATTTCAATACCCGAGATGCCATGGCCTTTCATGGAACATTTTATAACCCCACGAACGCGGTCTGTGTGCTTGTGGGCGACGTGACTGTGAGTGAGGCCAAGGGGTTGGCAGAAACTTATTTTGCAAGGTATCCCGCAGGAAGGCGGGCCCCCGAGACAACCACGAGCGAGCCCCCGCAGGAAGGTCCACGCAAGACCGTCAGGTTTCTGAAGGGTGCCCGTACCCCTGTTTTGAGAATCGGTTTCCACAGCGTTCCGATGGGCACTGAGGATTTCTATGCCCTGGACGCCATGACCATGGTCCTGAGCCACGGCCGTGGGGCGCGCATGACGCAAGCTATCGTTAACAAGGGCCTGGCCTTGAGTGCCTGGGCACACAATCCTGACAATCGTTACGGCGGCATG
>Ga0180437_10005463_pt1 | contig 17393 bp, 18 predicted proteins | sample SS_ome_4_FD_132410 | JGI IMG/M metagenome (GOLD analysis project Ga0180437, IMG submission 132410) | Hypersaline lake sediment archaeal communities from the Salton Sea, California, USA - SS_3_D_1 metaG | ecosystem: Environmental > Aquatic > Non-marine Saline and Alkaline > Hypersaline >... | reverse complement strand
TTTCAGGTTATAGTACCTCGCTGTGCGCTGAGCGCCGATGATATTGCCGATATGAAACAGGCCGGTGATCGATACGGCGATGGCTGTGTGCACGTAGTGATCGGAACAATGCCTATCGTATTGATAAGCGGCATACGTGGCAAAGGCAAACGCCCCGACGTACAGAAAAGACTGCAGGCCATCGTAGGCGTGCTGACAGTATAACTGACCGCTGCCCGGCAACAGGGCAGACATCAAAGCTGCCAGAAACGGATTTTTTCGTTTTACATCATGCCCTTTTAAGACGTCAGCCGACAATTGCATGGATAACCGGGCCACCTCAGAGTCGGGATGATTTTGTGCGATATCATGATACTTGATATGCGCGTCTTCGTATTTAGATTTTTCGACATCCAGGAGTGCAAGATAGAACAATGAAAACCCGGACGTATCCGAGGATGCGGCTTTATTGAAAAAATCTTCAGCCATCGGAAACACTTTCAAACCGTAATAGCTGAGACCGATGACATGATTCGCCCTGGTGACGCGATCCGTGTGTACATCTTCTCGATTCAATAATTTGGAAGCATACCGGATGGACGATTTAAACCGACTGCTTTTTAAATACGCCCTGGAAATATTCAACAGACAATTATTCTTCAGGTTATTGTCATCGGAAAAATAAAACGTCCTTTTATACTCGGATATTGCTCTAAAGTAATCTTTCTCAGCATACAGATAATCGGCATAATCCATCCGAGTCTGTGAGAAAATATCCGATGTAATAAGTGTAAGAACGACAATACCGAATGAGCACTTCGCTACCCTACAGAAAGAACCTAAACGCATCAATGCGTCTCTCCCAGTATGTAGAACGAGTCGTCCAATTTCAGAACACCGTTTGCGTTTTCCCGCAATGCGTAATGATACCAACAAGCCACATTCTCTCTGTAACAGTTTCTATCGATAAAAAAAGCCAATCCTATGAGCAGCCCGTATTTCTTTATCGCCAGGTGAGCATAATGGGAACATGAAATATAAAAAGGGCACCGGCTGAGAGATTGTGTGGATATTTTATTCTGATAAAATCCGATGAGGCTGCTGGCGATCAGAATGCCGGGGTCTCTGATGTAGCTTCCCGATGAGTCGAACGATGCGTAAATCGGGCCAGGATCATCCGGTTCCCAGGCCGATATCTCTGTATACGTGTCTTGCGCACATGACACAGAGGATAAAAACAAAAGTATGAGCAGGGCAAAGGCCATGTGTGGTTTCATCGCATAGACCCTACTTTCCAAAATAGATGGTTAAGCCGACGAAGGGCATAAAATTCATCAACGCGGCATATACATCATCTTTAGAAAAATCCGTGTCTTCCTCCTCGTTAAGCCGGTTTAACAATTCATCGTAGGCGTTTGGATAATACATAAAACCGCCCGAGATCACAATATTCTTCGGTTTCAGGGCGATATTGTAGTCAACTCCTCCACCAAAACCCATCTTCACCATTGTATTATAGCTAACGCCAAATTTTAAACCTAACCGCTTTTTTTGAGGATTTTTCAATGCCACATTTAATTTGGCGCCAAACGTACCCGATAAATAGAATTTCAAGTAATCGTCATCATTCCCGCCAAAGATGGTCTGAGTCTGCCAGTATACCAGCAGCGGTGCGAGCCCCCCGCCCAGCTCGAGCCTTGCGGCGGGTGAACCCAATTGTGCTATGAGTCCAAAACCGTATTCATTGCCCAAAACTAATCCAACCTGAGCGTTTGAATAAGAAGCAAGCGCTACCAGAAGAAGAACCGCTGTAAGAATCACTTTCGATTTCATTTTTCGTTCATCCTATTTTAGCAGTCAAGATGGAGTGTGAATTCAGGTTCCAGCTTCCATTGTCGGGTAAAGAATCGTTAACAACTAAACTTCTATTAAAGGGATGACCAAAGTACGCAGCTGACCCTGCGAGTCCATGGACCGAAACACGGCATAGGTTTCTTTGGTATCCTTATCGATGAGTGCAGTGACCAAGGTCACGTTAATTACCTCTGGTGCCAGGTTATACATGGCGCCGTTGGAAGCATCGATGATTAAGCCGATGATTCCACCGCAGAGTATGTTACCCAGATAGATGGAATCGAATTCTTTGTTTATGTGAACCGTCGATTCCTGATATCCGGCTAAATTGATGAATACATCGTATTCATCTTTTCGAGCAAGCTTTACAGTAGCCGGCGTCTGACCCGTGAACGCAACAACACCTCCGGCCGTTTTCACTTGGACATCCGCAGCTTCCGGACTCGAAGTGATCGATATGTCCTGTTTTGTGCCGTGCATCAACGAAGCACAACTGAAAAATAGCGAAGCGATTACGATTGTGAGTGGCAAGATGAGAATTGCTTTTAGCGTCGGTTTCATTTCTATCCCTTTCGCATAAGATGAATGGAAGCTGGAACCTGTCAATTTCTACGTTCGATGCGTATTGTCTTGTCAGCAGTATTTCATGATTCATCGTGGAGTGTGCTATACGAATATGCGTGTTTATTTGTAAGCCGACGGTAACGGCTGGCCGAGATGTTCTTCCCCTACGGCTGATATGGAGTAAAGAGAGGAAACATCTCACCCCGCTTTAACATTCACCTCTCCCCAGGATGAATGAACACGTTCATGTTCCTGAATCGATTATCTCGATATTGAGGATGTTATTTCATAAAATGCGTGTAAATTATACGATATTCTCGCGAATAAATCAAGTAAAAAATAAAAAAGGCCATCCCGACATCTCGGAACGGCCTTTCAATGATTCTATACGGTTATGGATGTAAACACATCCACAACCGTTCAAATTATTTGCTCCCCCTGAATTTTTACATCATGTACTACTATTTTTATCAGGTACTGCAAAACGGAAAAAGGATGCAATCCGGACGCATCGTTTAGATTAATAGACAAAAATGCCAACGCCAAACTCCACTCCAAAGACATTCCCGCTGACGGAGTCGTCGGCGCCCTCGGGTGTTCGACTTTGAATCATGTAGAAAGCACCGCCCGTAATGGCAACATTCTTGGCAATCATGAACGCCGCGCCACCCTTCAATTTTATATCTGTTTGTTTATGATGATCATCATCGCTACTGTAGAGGAAGGTTCCGGCCACGAACGGATATACCGTGCTGTTGGCATCGCCCATAAAATAGGCCACCGAAGGTCCAACCGCAAATTTTGTATCGGAGTCATCTCCATGAGAGGTTTTCTGAAAACCGAAATTTACTCCCATCGCTAGATGAGGCATGATAAAATAGCCTAAACTAGGATTCAGCGCAATAACGCTTACTCGATCATCTCCATACAAATCGCCGCCAGCACTCACGTAGCTGGCCATACCGTCGATGACAATCACGCCTTTATCGATGGCATAGCCTTTCTGAGCGAACGAATAGGCAGGCAGCATGATTAACAAGGCTAACATTGCAATCATTATCTTCTTCATCTTGGCCCTCCTGGCTGAGTTAGGTGAAACAGTTCAAAAGCCTGTATGAAAGGTTTGCATCCCTTTTCCCAAAAAGGACGTTCATATTAATAAGTATACGTGGTAGTCTCCTGGATTGTTCGAATAATATCGTGTACTTTTTTATGGACACCAAAAGCATGCCCGACCTCTTAGTTCATTCTGATAACGTGCGGAATCACTCTGAACCGCTTCTCGATTCACCTATTGGTTTCAATAAACGGCCCGTATTCTACTCAGTTATTTTATTTACTTGATTGCTCGATTTGTAGAAATTACGTTAATTATACATCATTTTCGTGAATGAATCAAGGGAAAAATAAAAAATGCCGTCCCGATTCTTCGGAACGGCATTTAGAAATTTCAATCATATTGATTCGGCAAAAGGTGTAAATACCTCTCAGACCGAATCGGTGTCGCACAGATTACTTGATGAGCTGATAACCGACAAAAACGGCCCAGTAATTCATGCCAACATCTTCACGGCTCACCATATTAAAGTTGAACTCCAGGAATATGCCGTTGTTCATCAACGCGCCACCACCGAAATTGAAGCCAATTTTCGACTCGACATCCACATCTTCCTCTTCGCCTCCACCCTCAACCTTCGCATTGCCCATGTAGTATCCGACGCCGGCTTTGACAAAGGGTTTGATATTCCCCGTGCCGATGAAGTATTTGCCGTAGCCACCCAACATCATCATGTTGAACGTCGATGTAATCGTTTCTCCGAGAAACTCGGTTTCAAAACCAAAACCACCGATGACGTATGAGAATTCGGCTCCAACTTGAAGCGCTGGCATCACCTTGTATCCCAAATTAACACCAGCCAGGATGTTGCCGGCCGCGGACTCCTGATCCTCGAACGCAGTCATTGCGTAGCCTGCATACGGTGCAACCGTGAATTTTTGCTGGGCAAAACCGGCTGCTGTAAAAAGAACCATGATTCCGATAATGAGCACTTTCTTGTTCATGACTCCTCCCGTGCGTTTGTTCTGGTTAAAGTGGACTGAGATACGGATTCAATCATTTCCTCATACATGTATCTCAAACTCGATTAATATAATCATCGCATTTTTCAATTTCAAGTGAAATCGCACTGTTTCAAAAATAAAAGCTTCCTCACACCCACGCCAAATTCTGATGTGCCAGCATCAGCAGACCCTGGATGGGCACGCCGTACGGGCAGGCGCTGGCGCACGGCCCGGAGCAATCCTGGCACAGGCCGGCGTTCTTGTCCGGCAGGCCGGCATACTTGCGCATGGCATGTTTCTCCCGGCCCTGTGCCTGAAAATAATGATTGTACCGCATAATCGTGTTCACGGGCACGCCGTGGGGACAGGCCGCCTGGCAGACGCTGCAGGCATGACGGCAGTAAAAGTGCCCCAGCGTCGATCCGTAATCCTCCAGCAAGGAGTGGTCGGACGGCTCCAGCTTCTTGCCCGACAGGGCCACGAACGTTTCCAGCTCGTCAAAACTGTTCATGCTGGGACAGACCGAGTGAACCCCCGGATGGCTCAGGCAGAACGTGATGGCTGCATCGCGTACCTGGTCGTCGCTATTCAGCCCGTATTTTTTCTTGAACGCGTCCGCCTGGGCGACCCATGTCTCGAAGTCGTCCATCAGCTTGGCATACCGTTCCGGTATTTCTCGGCCCTGCTTCACGCGCTCTTCCAGCTCGCCCTTCCTCCTCGAATACTCGCTCACCGGGTTCGTCTTCATCAGGGTAATGCCCATGTCCTTTTTCCGGCAGGCGTCGATGACCTTCTCCCCCTGATCCTTCTGGAGAAAATTGTACACCATCAGCACCACGTCGAAGCGTCCGTCCTCGGCAGCAGCCAGAATCACGTTCTCCATGGGCTCGTCCTGCTGGCCGTAAATCCGGTGCTCCACGCCGTGATTGGAGAGCCCCAGAAATCGCACCCGGCCTTCGGCCTTCAGCGCATCGGCGGCCCGGTGAAAATCCTCGTGCTTCACCTGCTCCGGGGTCGCTGCCATGTGGATCATCAGACAGTCCACGTAATCGGTTTGCAGCCTTTCCAGGCATTTCCGGAAGCGCTCCGTGATGTCCTCCGTGGTCGTAGCCTTCACGAACGTCAGGTTCAGCTTTGTCGTGATGAAGACCGACTTGCGATCCCGGTTCTTGATGACTTCTCCGATGGTGCGCTCCGACAGGCCGTTCCCGTAGTGCTCCCCTGTATCGATGTAATTGATGCCCATGTCCAGGGCCACTTCCAGCACGTTGGTATTGCTCAGGTAGGACGCGCCGCACCCGATATCCGATACTTTAAAGCCCGTACGCCCCAGCGTCCGGTATTCCCGGATTCTCGGTTGCTCCTCCTGGGGGTCTGGATATCTCTTGTAAAAATCGGCTGTGCCCAGCATGCCCGCGCCTGCCACGCCGGTCACGGATGTCTGTAAAAAACGACGCCGGTCCATCCCTTTGTTTTTACCCATTATACACTCCCCTACTGGTTTTTGGATTGACTTTTGGATGTTGATCCGATTGTATCATGGTACGGTTTCCGGTAGTGTTGGTTTCTTTGGCGGACGAAAAAACGATCTTTTTTACGCGTGGATACCTTGAGGGGATGGCCGGCTATGTGGATGGCTTCCCGAGTCTGCGATGTTCCCGTAGATGGGTGGCCACATCCAGGACGATCTTCAGGACGATGAACAGCACCAGTCCGAAGGCGGGCGACTTGAGAAAGGCGATCAAAATGCCGCCGAAGATCAGGGCCAGATGGAGCACGACCACGCGGCCGTACGGCTGGGACATCAGGCCGTTAAGAGTCGTCCGTTTGTATTCGCCCCCGCGCAGGTAGTTGGTGACAAAAGAGTATCCGTGGCTGGCAAAGAGGGCCAGCACGGCCAGCAGCAGGTTGTTCTCCAGGACGATCTTGTGAAGCATATCCAGGCGCGGACCGGCCGTGCTCTGGAAGGCCGATTGTCCGAAGAGAACCACTACAAACACGCCGTGCGCGGCCGTGAAGCCACCGTAGTGTATCACGAAGAAAGGAATCAGGAATAATTTCAGGGCCCACGAGGCCGTCTCCTCGGGTCTGCACGCCATCATCCGCAGGACGTTGTAGAACCCGACGATGACGTTTTCCGACCAGAACAGCAGCATGATGGGAAACACGTCCCAGCCCCAGTAGAACACGCCGAATACCGGGAACAGGTTGACGACGATCAACGCGATGACGGACGAGTATTCGATATTTTTCATGGGATGATGATGGGCTCCTCGTTCACCCGTGTTGCGGATAGCGTGACAGACACAACGTCCATCTTACGGTATTCTGGCGATTAAATCAAGTTAAAAATCAAAAGCCGTCCCGAAGCGTCGGGACGGCTCTCATTAGGGTAGCCTATGTTGTCAAATGGACGAGTATAAAATCTATATATCCGATGTTATCAGTCGGACATACTCACTAATAGCGGACATGTTCCAGCACGAAGGGAGAATGCTTCGCAGATACGTTACGAAGCGTTTCACACCTCTTTTCACCGATCCATGTGTGACGCTCTGGCCGCTTTCACCGCAGCCTCCAGTGCCAGCAGACGTTCCTCAGAAGGCCGGGGAGCGACGCCATGCGTGCTGACAGCCTTGTCCAACCGGCTGATGGCCAGGGGTGTGGCCTGACGCTCGCAGACAAGGGATCGGAGTCCGCCGCTTCCTACAGAAATCACCGGATAGGCTGAACCCGACTCCGTATCCACGGAAAAAATGGCTGTAGACGGATAAGTATCCATGCTGAACAACACGCCCTGCGCATCGAACGTGAGTGGGCCTAAATAATATCCGGTATCTCCGACGGTCGTCAATGTGGACATATCCGACGGATCCAGGGTGAACAGATCGGCAAACACACCGTACAGCGTTCCGTCGGAGGCAAATACGATTCCCCTGATCAATGCATCCGGCATGCCCACATACGTTAAATCACCGTTCAGCAAGTTGACGGTAAACACCCGTTTGGGAGACTCGTTCTCCAGCACGTACAGCTGACCGGAGGGTGAGAAGGCGGCGCCGCACATCAGTATCTCACTGCCGAAATAGGTCAGCGACCCTATTTTCACCGTAGATCCATTGGCAGGATTGATGATATGCAATTCATCGGAAATTCCATACAAGGTTCCATCATTCTTGTACGCCATGGCCGGAAAGAAATCAAAACCGCCGATAGTCGTCACCGTTCCATCCGTGCCATTCACTCGGACGAGGGTGAATTCGTGATTCGGATCGCTGCTGCCCGTCCAGGACAGGAAATCACCCGATGAAGGCTCTGTTCCATCCATGGAAAACGTGATCCGATCCACATAGGAAAGATCGAATGTATACACACCCTCGTTGGTGTGAATATACATCGTCTGACTCAATAAGACGCACGGTATAAATACCATCCATAAAACGGTCAAAAATCTCTTTTTCATGATCCAGCCTCCGCGTGTTTTATCCATGACCGACCCGACTTCCGGCGATCATTTGAGGAGCGTCATCTTTTTCAGCAGAATGGCATCCTCAAACATCACATGATAAACATAAAGCCCGCTGGTAACCGGCTGTCCATCATCGTTCTTTCCGTCCCATATTGTGGTGTGCAGGCCGGCCTCCTGGAACTCGTGCACGATGCGTTTTACCAACTGCCCGGCGATGTTGAATATCTTGATGTCCACTTCCCCGGGCTTGGGTATTTCATACTCGAGCGTCGTGGAGATATTGAACGGATTCGGATGATTCTGGAACAACCGAAACGTCTCCACGATGTGCTTGATTTTTTCCGCTTTCTCCGGGTCGATATTTGTCCACCCTTCGAACGTGATCCTCTGAATGTCCGCAATCGAATACGACTCAGTCGTCCCGTCGGTCAAATTCACACGAAGGTAATACGTCTGCCCCCACACAAACGGACACATCGCGATGATCAAAAAGACGATCCATTTATTCATGTGTCCCCTCCTCCGCAATCGGATTTGGATAGAATATCCTACTCTAGATATGGCGGACTTACGTGCCGATGGCAGATTCGATCTGGAACAGATACGAGGGGCATCGACAGTCTGACCGCCATTCCATCTCTCCCCTTGGATGGATAAGCTGCTTCATGTCTGTAAAAGGAAATTCTCGAATACTATGGCTTTAACTAAAATCCGTAAATAATACGATATTCTCGCGAATAAAGCAAGTAAAAAATGAAAAGCTCCAACCATAGCGGACGGCCCATTATATTACGACGCCTGGACACAGACAGACGCAGAACCGAGATGCCCGGCCTACGCTGACAATCTCAGACGTCACAAAACGACGTATCTACATCCGTTACGTAAAATACTGAAACGGCTGAAGCGGGCCGTATCCTGTCTCGTTATCGTGATACCCCGGATGTGTGGCCATCCACAGGATGTGATTCCTCAAATCTTCGTTGTTACTGATGGGCGTGTTGTTGACCGCCGTGTTGAGGTGCTTGGACACGATGAGCGCCGCCAGCCCGGCCACGAACGGCGTGGCCATAGACGTGCCGCTCAGCTCCGCATAGCCGCCGTCCTTGTACGTGGACCAGATGTTGGAACCGGGCGCCATCACATCGATCTCACCGCCCCGCGAGGAGAAGCCCGAACGGTTGCCGTTTTCATCGTGAGAGGCCACCGTGATGACGCCTCCATACCGTCCCGGATACCCGATGCTGTTCTGAAAGAGCGATCCCTCATTCCCGGCTGCGCACACGACGTACACACCGGCCGTCAGCGCCCTGTGTATGGCCTTGTACAGATTATCCGCGGATTCGGGCCCGCCCAGCGACATGGAGATGATGTGCGTCTCCTTTTCCACGACCCAATCGATGGCCTGGCTGATCCAGTCGTAACTGCCCTGACCGTCGTTATTCAGCACCTTTCCGATGAGCAGCTGGCACTCTGGCGCCACACCCACGAAGCCCACCGCATTGAGCCGCGCACCGATGATTCCCGCGCAATGCGTACCGTGGCCGTTAGCATCCTCGATGCCGTCGCCCGTGAAATCCCTGGAGTCTGCGATAGCATCCTGCAGGTCGGGATGATCCGTATCGATGCCCGTATCCAGCACGGCCACCTTGATCCCCTCGCCCATAGTCTCCAGCCATACATCGGGTATGCCCAGCAGGAACTGCGCCCAGTTGATGTGATCGCTCTGCGTCTCGGCTACGGCGGCCAGCGCCTTTTCATCGGTCACCTGCTGATGTACTGTGACTCGCGGCAGCCCGTAGATTTTTTCCTTTTTCTCTGACTGTTGTGCCATGGCTTACTTTTCTCCCTTGTGTTGTGATAAAAACGAGGTGCATATCGGCTCATATTCTTATGAGTAGCCAGATGCGCTATTTGTGCTTTCAGTGTGAGTCTGTGATATTATCATCGTCGGAATTGGGGGCATTCTCAGAATTATACAGGAGACCGGGCGGTATAGAGATAAACGTCATGCCCCCTTTTATACCACTGCATCATGACCGGATGCGCGGCATTAATATTTACCTTTGCCGAAAAACCATCGAATGAAGAACAGTGTTTTTGTTTTCATGATCTTGGGGGACTCTTCACCCTTTACGCCGTCTACCTCGCCCTTTCCGATCATCATGTAATTGAACTGAATTTCTCCTCCCAGGCACAGTCTGTTGCCGCATAAGTAGCACTCCGCGCCGATGGTCGGGCTGAATGCAAAATCGTTTCGCGAATACTCGTATTCCTCCTCCTCATCCTCGAACGGATCCCATTCCGTGTACGTTCCTGTGTGACGGTACATGTTGAATCTTCCGCCGTAATAGATGTCGAAAGCCGATCCATAGAACTTCGTGAAGAAGAACCCGCACCCGAAGAGCATGGTCGTGTAATTATCGCCGTTGCTATACCGATAAAATCCGAACTCGGGCTCCACGCGGAATGTATAACCGAACTGGATGGGGATGTAAAAACTCGGAAAATCCAAAAAAGTTAAGCTTTCCCCCATCAAACTGAACACTTCTTTTCCCAGCGCAACGCCCATGCCGAAACGCACTCCTTCCCAGTGCGTCTGTTCTACGTGTGTCACTTCCTGGGCGTTCAGCATGGTCGCCGTGAGAAGAAGCATCAAGAACAAACACGCTAACTTTTTCATGATGGCCCTCCTTGAATGATGATTCATCCAGACAAGATATCCGCCCGATCTCCAGTCTGGTTTTTACATGTACGGCACGATGGATGTTGTCCATCATGCACGCTTATTCTTTTGCGGGTGAAGATGGATGGAACGAACACCCGAATGACTCAGCGCGAGACTGCTTTTTTCTTCGGCTGACGAGGCACTGGCTTTTTCTTCAGTTTGATGCTGTCCATCTCCAACAGCTGGAACGAAATTACGCCCTTGCCAATCCGGCGTATTGGCCGGCCCTTGATTATAAATTCGGGTTCTGTCTCTTTCTCCTTGCCCTTATGTTTATCGAGTTCATGTATGACCATATCTATATCATTATCTTCCAGTCCGATGACCCTGAATTTCTTTTCGTCCTTAGTTTCAATAACATTCGCCCAATATTCACGCACGTCAATACGTTTGACTAAGGCTTCGATAGTTTTCTTCTTTTTAACGGGTATCAGCTTTTTCGCCAGACTTCTCACATAATCGCGTGTATCCGTATCTATCACGACCTTGTTTACTGCAAAACCGTTGGTAGGGACAAATTCGATGCTCTGAATGTTGCCCCCTATTCTGCGGGCAATTTCCTTCATCTGATCGTATATCTGATTCAACAGATTGGACTCTTTTACTTCGTCGCTGATATGTTGCTCTACACGCCTTTTTCTATAGTCACTTAGAATTTTTATCAGTAGCTGAACCACGGGTATCAATACCGTAACGACATCCGCGTATTTCATAAATGGAGCAAGGGCCAGGATAAAGGAGCCTTCTTCAACAGAGGCGACCTGCAGAGCAAAAGCATCCCGGTTTTCCTGCTTCAATTTTGCCCCTGGTTTCAGGCGCCCCTCATTATACAAGTAACACTTGTAGATCATCTGCTGGAGAGCGACCAGGGTATGCCCCACATCGCTCATGGGCACGGCCAGCTTTTCAGAGCCGTTGCCATGGAACTCGACTCTGAGGATCTCCGATTTCGCATTCATACCATACCTCCCGGGCTGAGGAAAATCAACCCTTCATTCTCTTGCGGAGATGTGTTGCCGTCCTCTCCTCTCTCCAAACACAACGCACTCCGCTGGCATTCGAACTATCTCGTCCGGTATACCAAGAACCCGATAAGGATGTGCCGCGCTATCTCGTCTTCCCGGGTTCTGGCGGCTCGCGCTCGATCACCGTCCTGACCGGCCGGACGATAGCCGGACGATCGGGTGACTGGCACCCGCCTGTTCCGAATCCCGCCTTCTTCTCCTTTCTCAAGGCCGTCAGCCTTCCTTTGACGACATCCATCCTGTAGGTTTTATCAACACGGACAGCCTCCGGGTCGACCAGCGCCACTTCGAGTTGCGATGCATCGTGAGACGGATCGACCAGGGAAAGAATCTCCTCCCGCGGCGTCTTCATGTCCTCGGGTTCGGCGTGCGAGTGCACGATTTCGCCGGTTTTCCGGTTGTAAACAACATACATGGACATGGAAATCCTCCTTCAAATGGTGCGTACCTATCCAGGGGACATTAAAGCTCGTAAACCACACCCTCGGCCCGATGCCTCCCGCCCCTGGTCTTCAGTTTGATGGTAACGCTGCTGGCGCTCTGGATGACTTCCACGATTCTAAGGTATGTATCATCCGGTATATCCCGGATTCCGCAGCTGATGACATCGCTTCCGCTGTAATGGCATACTTGGGAGATGTAGGTATGCGCGTAATCGTCACCATCTGTTTGCACCAGGTAGCCCGTCACCAGATACCGCCGCTGCCAGTTCAGAGGAATCGTGACTGTCACCTCGTACGTCCCCGTAGTCCACATCCAATACGTATAGTGCGGACGCATAGCGACCCTCCTTTCTGCGTCGAACGATGGATCGGTTGCCCGCGCTCCGAGGACGCACGTCACCCCCGCCTGTTGACACCAAGGCGACAGGACACCCCGGACGGGCAATAGAACAACGATTCACCTCTCCCCAGAGATGAACAACCCCCTGCATGTTGGTTATGGATTTTTCCGAGTGAATAGGGTTGTAACGATTATACGCACATTATACAGGATTTTCGTGAAGAAGTCAAGTAAAAAATGAAAAACCGCCCTTAAAAAGCGGACGGTTCTTATTTACGACATCCCAATATCGCGGACGACTATCAAGCCGATGCGGCCGGTAAATCTATCCTTCCCAATTTTGGATTTGAGGACAGATTCGCCCCATACCTTTCGACTTTGTGGAACTGTTCGCGAGTTTCGCAATAGCCGATGTGACGGTCACGGCCATTCCTGTCGTGTATGAGTTGCCGTGTAGATGGAACCGACGGCGATATTCATATATCCTCAAGATCGGAGACGAGCATCCGACAGATGATCCGTTTCAAATAATCCACATAGTAAAATCGCCCGTCGTGAATGAAGATACCCTCCCATTCATCCGTGGGCATCTTCTTGGGCCGGAGAAAGAACCGGCGCTTAAAGTCGAACACGCTCAGCGATGTGTCCGTCTCGATGCTGTACAACAGATCCCCGTCGATGGCCAAAAAACAGGTGTTCCCGGGATAATCCACCGATTCGGTGAGATGTCCATCGAGATCGAAAACGCCGATGACATTTATCGGAGATCGTTCAAAAAGCACGACCAGTCGATCATCCCGTACATCCATCCCCCAGATGTAATCATAGTCCAGTTGACTCAGGTCGATTTCCATATCCGTCGTGTCTGTTCCCAGGTTGTACCGGTATATGCGACATCCGGAAATCTCGTAAAAAACATACTCCCCGGCAAGTGCGATATGATTGCCCGAGGGATAGGAGACCAATTCCCGGGTCTGCCCGGATGAAAAATCATACGCATACACGCCAGCAGCACCCGTGGGATGAAAATACAGATACCCGCTGTCCAGAGCAAAATCCTGAAAAAACAACTCGTACTCCGTGAACACCTCGTCCGCACTGATGAATGCCTCCGTAGAGGGATACGGATAATGAATCATCTGGGCCGATGAATCCACGGACACAGTGCGGCCATCGTCCAGCCGGAACGTCAGCCGGAACAGGGCGTCCAGGACGGTCCTCTCCACGTTGACGTGGAATTGAAAGTGAAGACCGTATCCATCGCCATTGTTCGTGTATACGGACATAGTCATGTCTTCCTGTACGTACCTCCTGCCATCGAACACACTGAGCCATATGCTATCCACGTACTGATCATCCAGGGAAATATCGCCGTCACTGCTGATCCGAAGACGGTCATATCCCACCTGGCTGACCCGGAAATTGTGAAGCGCTGCATAGTCGCTTTCCGCCTCAGGCGATGTGGAATGCTTGCTGCAAGCGAATACTACGAGCAGGACGAAAAAGCATACGGCAGACTTCATGGGTGATCCCTCCCGTCTGATTCAACATGAGTGCAGAACGTCCACGCGTCCTCATTAATAAGATGCATTCCAGACACATATTCCATAAAAAATCAGAGCGAATCGGTCTCTTTTGCGTGACAGTGTATTGGATCATGTTCGGGACGGAAGGAATCCTTTATGGCGATGTTTCGATCGAGCCACCCCTACAAAACCGGAAGGCCGTCGACCCAAAAACACTCAGGCCGCTTTCCCTTCCTGAATCAGGAGATAGCCGAATCCGATGGTGAAGAAAAAGTAGATGACCACGACTACCCAGCCGAATGCGCTCAAAACCCCGGAAAGCTGAAAGACCAATGATGCCACAAAACCGATGGCGTCGTACACGAAAAGATGAAGTATGATGGCCTTCCGTAAAGGGGATTTTTCCGCATTCCTGGCGAACCACGTGAGCATGAGATTCCCCATAAGACATGCCCCGTATAACCGGGTCATCAGCGCTGCTCCCGTACCGAACGACAGACTTAGCAGACCCAGCAACTGTCCGGGCAAAAACAGTAGCAGCAGGCCGAAGACCAGGCATACGATGGCCTTGAGAATCATCACGATTTTGAAAGTCACGACACACCTCCCTGTATGATTAAACGGTAAGCATCTATTTTCTTTTTCTACTCCATGCCCGTCCCGAAGCGTCGGGACGGGTTACTTTTCTTTCTTTACCCCATACCAGTCCCGAAGCATCGGAACGGGTTCCTGGCCTTTTTTTCGGCGCCAAAACCAGAAAGCGACAAAGGGGGCGGGCGTTAGCCGGCGCAAGCCGGGTTGCGAAGGGGCGCGGAAGGGTGGATCACACTGCCCGAGGCAACCCTCGGTTTTTACGTAATTCAGCATTAAAAAAGGCCGATTTCTTTGCGCGACTTTCTTCTAAAGAAAGTCGAAAAAAACGGTTTCCTGCACATCATTGAAAAGCCCCATGCAATGAATCGCCCGACGATGAAAATAGCAACGCCCAACGGAAGGTGTGGTGCGGGAGGGCATCCCATTACCCGTCCCGTCACTTTGGGACGGGTTCCCTTTTTGCCGCGAGACTCCGCCCCCAAATGGATCACCCTTGTAGAGGAAGGGGTTTCATTCGGCAGGTGCCATCCTAACCGGCGTCTGTCGAATGACGTGGCGGATGGGCAGAGCGGATGCAAACGCCCGTTTAAGGGAGAAAGCACTCGTCTTAACCAAGCTTGCAAAAAGGAAGTTCTTTGCGCAACTTTCTTCTAAAGAAAGTTGCAAAAAACGGTTTCCTGCACATAATCCAAAAGCCCATTGAAATGAATCACCCGCCAATGAAATGAACAAGCCCAACGGATGGAGGGGTGTGCGGACGGCTCTTTACGTCCCCGGCCAGAGGGCGGGAGCGAGGGCGTTACCCCTAACCAACCAGACTATCCCCTTTCATGAAACCGATCCTTCATACCCTTCCACACATTCCACATCGGAACACGACGCATGTAATCCTCATACGCAGGGCCGAATTTCCGCAGATTGAACGCATCCTCCTTCTTGCCCGCCAGCCAGAAGCTCACGATGGCCAACACGCCCAGTATCACAGACACGATATTCTGGAGGATGAGGATAAATCCCACACTCCACAGACTCAGCCCCAGGTACAGGGGATGCCGGACGATGTGGAACAATCCGATTTCTGCCAGACGAGTCGTGTTCTCGATGCCCGATTCCGGCACGCCCTTGAGCTTCAGAGTGACCAGCGTCGCGACACACAGCACGATGGCAGAGATGTAAAAGACGAAACCTACCCAACGGAACACCTGGAACAGGAGTGCCGGATTTTCCGTCCGAAACCAGCCGGACAGGGAAAACACCAGCAGCGTCAGACAGATGCCTATTCCTATGCCCGCAAAGACTTCGAACGTCTTTCGTTTGGGTATAGAGCCCCAAATCCAGTGGGCCAAAAAACCGGCCCAGATAAGACCGAGAAGGATGTATTTTATCATCGCCTATCCCCCCTGATGATATGTGACATCGCTCACGCGTTATAGAGCACAAAAAAATCCGAAAACCCAATTCATCCATTATTATATGGCATCTCCCGATGCAATTATATCGCCCGCCGACGAAACCCACAAGCCTGATGGACGGCGGGGCCGGGCTGTGTAACCCCTTACCCGTTCCGAGCATTCGGAACGGGTTCCTGGCCTTTTTTTCAGCGCCGACGACAATGGGAAAGCCCGACGGTCGGCGGGGCCGTGGGGAGTTCCAATCCCCATCCCATCACACCCAACTAAGCTCTCTTACCCTCCATCTTCTTCAACTTCTCAAATCCCAAAATCAGAATATTATTCTCCTGTTTCGTCTTGTTGGATGAGATAAGCCTGGCCAATCCGGCAGACAGGGAGGCAGCGGCGGTTAGCAACAGCGTATCCGTCATCGTACCCGTGGCCACACCGAAAATGATATTGGCCAGCGCCGCCAGATGCGTCGTGGCCTCGGCCGCAAGGCTGATCCCCTTGTTCCGGGCTTTCTTATCCCGCTCCTTCAACTGAGCGATCACCTTGTCTTTCTTCTGGATGAACGCCTGCTTCAATTCCGCCTCGCTCTTCTTATCGCCGGAGATCAAAAACATGTCCCGGAATTCAGCGAAGAAATCCGGGTTGTCCTTCAGGAACCGATGGAACGCACTGGCCGACAAATCGTTGATCAGCGTAAACGGCTCTTCATCCAGCAGCTTCGTCAAGTTGTAGGCAAAGTGGACCTTATCGGCATTGTAGAGTTCATCGAATTCCGGCGTGCCCCCCAGGTAGACATCGTGCTCGTAGAGCGTGTACGGGTGGAGCTGCAGATCCTGGCACACGCTGAGGGCACTGACCAGCCCGAAATTCGCCGACGTGTACAGGTCGGGTTTCTCGGCCAATTCGGACAGATACGTGTTCGTGGGCTTGTTCCAGTCCGTGGGATGGGGCAGGATGATGATGCCGTCGTTCTCGATGATCCGCCGGATGCCCACCAGGTTGTTGGCCACCTCGCCCAGATGATCGACATACTGTTCGTATGCAGTGACGTCCCGGAGAATCCGTCCCCACAGGTAATCCCACAGGACGATCTTGTTCGAGTACAGCAGCCCCACCTTGATGAACTTCTCGAAATCCTCGATCAAGCCAAAGCCGACGCCTTGAATGACTTCCTTGCCCTGAGCACTGGCCTCATGAAGCATGTCGTCGATGCTGTTCTTAAATGTATCGGAGATGTCGTCCTTCAGGCTGATGATGTGCGCCGGCTCCACGCGGTCGGGAACAAAAACGGGCCGTCCGCTGTCGTCCAGTTCGATCTGAAGTCTGTCCTGGATGATGTCCACATACTGGAGAGATGCATCTTTGGCTGTGCTCATGTGTCCTCCTGTTATTGTGATTGGGACGGAA
>Ga0180437_10005460_pt1 | contig 17402 bp, 12 predicted proteins | sample SS_ome_4_FD_132410 | JGI IMG/M metagenome (GOLD analysis project Ga0180437, IMG submission 132410) | Hypersaline lake sediment archaeal communities from the Salton Sea, California, USA - SS_3_D_1 metaG | ecosystem: Environmental > Aquatic > Non-marine Saline and Alkaline > Hypersaline >... | reverse complement strand
GTCCGACACTCCTATCCCAACCAGCGACTGGCGGTCGACCCGAGGTAGGAACCGTATGAGGTAGTTCCTCACGTACGGATCTGTGCGGGGGGCGGGCCGCAAGGCTCGTCCCTACCGCGATACCATTTTCGGTCTGCATGCTGGCGGGCGCGGCGAGGCTTGCCGAGGCCGGCTCGGCAGCCCCCCAGACCCGCCTGTCGGCGGGCAGGTCTGTTGCCTTCCCGCCGAACCGCACGAGGGCGCCTCCGGCGGAGGCGACCCGGCGTCGGGCCCTTCTGTCGTTGCTCACAGTTTGAGTGGAATCGTTCGGCCGGGTTTGGTGTTGGGCTTCGATCTCGCTCGCTCTGGGACCCTCTTGTCTTTGCCGGTCCCTGTCGCGATCCGCTGCCGTTGTTGTTGGGGGCTCTGCGACCGAAGCGGCTGGGATTCGTCGCTTGCCGGCCAATTGGCAAGCGGCCGTGTCTACGGAGACGGGAAGAGCACGGCCGCTGAACGCCGCAGCCGTGGCACCAGGCGGCCTCCGACATGGACCGGGAAAGACCGATGGGGCCCATTGCTGCTCTGCGAAGCGGCGTTTCGCTGCGAAGCACGAGTCGCCACGAAGCACGAGCCGCCGCGGAATCCGCCCCCCTGCGTGGCTCGGAGACTCGCCCGGACTGGGCGGCTGCCCATCGGTCTTTCGCTGCCGCCGCTCGCGCTCGGCGCCTCGCCGTGCGATCGGGCCCGACACGATAGACCTGGCGGTCGGCAGGCAGGTTCCGAGCGAAGCGAGTATTCTGACCTCCTGACGTCGCGATCCGGGGAATCCCCTCCAAGACGAGGGAAGGTGACATGAGCGCTGTAGGGCGGTGTTGGTCGCCCGCCGCGGCGGCGAGCAGAACGCATGGGTCTTGCCTGAGAATTGCGGGCCGTCTTCGGCGAGACCAGGGGGGGCGATTCTCAGGCAAAGGGGCCCCATGCGTTTTGCGGCAGGATGGTGCGCGGCCCCACGGCTCTGGGTGGCCAGCCGGGAAGCGGTCAGGATCTCCAGCGAGTCGGCCGTCCCTGCCCCTGTCGCACCCGGCGGAACGCGATTGCCCGGCCACGGGAAAGGTCATCGCCGTATGCGTTGGTCCTCGGAAGGTCTGCGAGATCAGCCGGGGCCGGGTGCTGGTCGCCGTGTCCGACTTGGCCGCGGGTGCTTCCCGGGCGCCGGCGGCCGCCCTGGAGGATCGGTCCGCGGCAACGCTGCAACAGCTACAGGATCGGCAGCGAGGACCCGCAGGAGCGCCTCGGCATACTGGGCAGGCGGGCCGGGCATGACAAACCATCGCGACTCCCCGGTCGGCCCACTACCCGGTTCTGGGCGGGCTTCGCCGGTAGGCCAGATGGTACAGCCGATCGGGCGATGTGCCAACGACTTGTTAGGGTTATTGTCAGGGCACGTCGAGATGGAGGTCCGGCGCATCGTCGGAGACCAAACACTGATCAGCACCAGGCTGCGTTCTCGGCCGGACCGGAGCCATCGTGAGATTCCGGCCCGATGGGGCAGACTACAACGGGAGCATCACAGGGGCCGGCAACTGGGCAGCGGCCCAAGGTAGGCGTCTGTGAGCCGCCTCGGCGGTGTGGACGAGGCCGGCTTGGCCCCCGACGGGGGCGACGGGGTCCTCGCTGAGGCGCTTGCCGGGCTGCTCCGGCCTCTTCCCCGTCGGATTGCTCGCGGTTGTCGCTTTCGGGACGGATCGCCCCCCCCGGCTTTGCTGCTGCCTTCGGTGATCGTCAGCAGACGGTCGGCCGGGAGATTCCTCAGCACGTCCGTACCGCCGCCAATCCAGCGGACCTCGATGCGATCAATGCGACTGCGGGTGCCCAAGCCGAAGTGCAGCCGCGTGCCATAGTGGCTCTGGTAGCCCCGGCCGCTGTGGACCTCGTCGATCTGCGTCAGATCCCCGGCCGTCACCTTCACGCGCGCTCCGACGCCGTCGCGATTGGTCTTCGTGCCGCGCAGGCGGACCTGGACCCAGTGATTGCCCTTCGCCGACTCGTTGCTCAGGATCGTCGGCTCGCGCCGCGAGTTCAGGATCACCGCGTCGACGTCGCCGTCGTTGTCCAGGTCGTCGAATCCGGCCCCGCGGCTGGCGAGTTTCACGGCCAGCCCGTCTCCGCACTGCTTGGAGACGTTGACGAACTTTCCGTCTCCGGTGTTCATCAGCAGGATGTTCGGCGTGTGGTACATCGTCGTGTCGTCGAACTCCTCTACGCTGTCGATCAGGTGCCCGCAGGCGATGAACAGATCGCGGTCTCCGTCGTTATCGAAATCGACAAAGCCGTTGCCCCAGGTGACGTAGGGCAGCGTGCCGGCCCCGGCGCCGCTGGTGCGCGTCATGTCGGCGAACAGCCCGCCTCCCAGGTTCTTGTAGAGCGTTGCCATCTCTCGCTGGTAGCTGGTCACGTGAACGTCGAGTAATCCGTCGTTGTTGTAATCGCCGCAAGCGACCCCCATGCTCGACTGCGCGTCGCCGCTAAGGTCGTAGGCGATCCCGCTGGCCAGGCCGACCTCCTCGAATCTCCCCGTCCCGTCGTTGCGGAACAGGAAATTGCCCCAATCGTCGTTGGCGACAATGATGTCGGTGTCGCCGTCGTTGTCGTAGTCCGCGCAGACCGTGCCCATCCCCGCTCCGGCGTGCGACGCGATGTCCGACGCGGCGCTGATGTCCGCAAAGGTCCCATTCCCGTTGTTGCGAAAGAGGACATTGCGGCTTCTGGGGTAATCTCTCGGGCCCGAACCGATCGTCCACTCCCGGATCTTCCGCATGACGTTGGTCTCGTAGGACCACTTGACGTAGTTGGCCACAAACAGATCGAGGTCGCCGTCTTTGTCGACGTCGAGGAAGTTCGCCCCCGCGCCCGCCTCTCTGCCGGCCGCCGCGCCCGCCTTGGCCGTCACGTCGGTGAACTTGCCGTCCCCGTCGTTGCGATACAGGACATTGGGGCCGAGGTTGTTGACGTAGATGTCCTGGTCGCCGTCGTTGTCGTAGTCGCCCACGGCGACGCCCAGCCCGTAGCCCTTGTCTCCCACGCCCGCCTGTAGCGTCACGTCGGTGAACTCCAGCCCGCCGTCGTTACGCCACAGCGCGTTGGTCGGGGCCGTGGTCCCTTTCGTCCCTTTCAGCGGCGCGCCGTTGAGGAAGTAGATGTCCACGTCCCCGTCGCCGTCATAGTCGAACAGCGCCACGCCCGCGGTCATCGCCTCGATGATGTACTGCATGCCCCCGCTGCCGTCCGTGTGCTTGAACGTGATCCCCGTCGCGCTGGTTACGTCTCGAAGCTGAATCGGGCATGCCTCGCCCGCCGGGCAAGGCCGATCGGCGCACACGAACGCTGCGGCTACGAACAGGCTCGCAAGAGCCCGACTGCCCTCACGGGATGAACCGGTCATGCCTCACTGCCTCTGTGGCGGCCTTCTGTAGCCCCGCTGACCTGCCGTGGCGCTTCGCGCCAATTCGGCGGCCCGGCCTCTGGCAACGACTGCGCCAGCCTGGTCCCCGGCCCGCTGACACGCCTCGGCGAGCAGCCCGTAGTCTCTGGCCGTCGGGCTCAAGGTGACCAACTTCCGGGCCAACGCCTGCGCTTCCGGCAGCTTCCGGTTGCCCAGCAGCAGCACCTGCACCAGCGCCCGGTAGGCCGAGGGGCGCTTCGGCGCGAGCCGGATCGCCTCCCTGACGGCCTTCTCGGCGGCGTCGAACCGCTCCAGCCGGGCCAGCAGCACGCCCATGTTCACGCGCGCCGTCGGATCGCCCGGATCGATCCGCGTAAGCTGCCCGCAGACCGCCACGGCCTGCTCCTCGCGCTGCGTGTTCATGTAAAGCAGGACGAGCTGTTGGCGGCAGCCGATATGGCCGGGCACCAGCGAGGCCGCCTTCAGCCAGCACTGCTCCGCCTTCGATCCCTGCCGTCTGCCAAGGTAGATCCGGCCCGCATCGGTAAGTGTCTGCGCGAGGATTTTGGCTAGGCCCAGGACCTGCCCGCTCGCCCGCCTTCGCCGGCTCACGGCCTTGTCTTCCTCGACCCGCAGCTTCGTGAACTGCTCCATGTACCTGGCCGCCTGATCGGTCCTGCCCAGCCTCGTGCTGGCGGTGGCGAGTCCGTAGTACGCACTCGACTGGCGGTACCCGCTCTGCACGGCCTTCGTGTAGGCGGCGATCGCCTCCTCATATTCCTCTCGCTCAAGATGGATCTTCCCGAGCAGCAAGTAGTTCGCCGGTGCGCGGGGGGAGATCCGGATCTCCTTGTGCAGTGCCGCCAGGGCTACGTCCAGCTTCCCCATTGCCATGAGGGCTTCTGCGTAGCGGCCCCAAACGCCGGGCAGGTTCGGGTCGATTCCCTGTGCCTTGCGCCAGTACTCCTCGGCCTTCTGGTACTCGCCTTTCCTCATCGCAACCGTACCAAGCCCGTGATAGACGTCGGCACGTTTGGGGTTTCGCTCAAGGCACTTCAGCCACCAGTTCACAGCTTCGGCCGTGTTACCGTAGTTGTTGTGCAGCGTCCCCATTAACCCGATCGGGTCCGAGCTGTCAGGGAAGTCTGCCATCAGTTGACGGACCACGTCGAACGCCTCCTTCTTCAAGGCTAGGTCAATCGCGGCCGAGGCTGCCGTCGGCTTCGTGGGGGGGCCGTCGCTCCGTTCGTCCGGCGGGGCCGGCGAGTTAGGCGGGTGCGGACCCGCGCCCCGCTGCCCCAGGCCGTCCTGCGGAGGCTCCGGAAGCAGGGCGAAGACGAGCATCCCCGCCGCCACAGCGCACAAGACGGCGCTGAAGAGAAGCAGCCGCGCTTTTCCTGCCCGGCAGAGGCCGACAGCCCGACCTGAATCGAAGGGCCCTGTCCACCGGCGTCTACCAGACTCCCTGGGCTTCACCATCGACTCGCCCATGCGTCTGAGACGTGAAGGGTGCCCTGCTGGCCTGCCCAAAGGGCACCGGACGAAAAGAGATGCAGCAGCAAATGACCGAAATGACCGGTGACATTATCGCGCCATCCCGCTGGCCTGTCAAGGCGCTCTGTGCCCTGGCGAGCCGGCCCTGCCCTTGCGCGCCGGCCGTCCAGACGCTGTGCTCACAGGCCCCGGGGCTGATACGACGTAGGCAACGATGACATCAGCCTAAAGCACCGCCAGATCCTCCCGCCCCGTCTCGGCGTCATGGTGGCCTTCGCACCGTTGCCGTGAATGGGGCCGGCTCGAACTTTGTCATATGGTGCGTCCCTGCGACGACACCGAATAGATGGTCGGACATGTCCCGTGAAAGACCCTGATTCCGACTTGACACAGGCTTGCTCATAGAGGGGCTGATATGTGCCGCCCTTCGGGCTGGGCCGGAACGTCACTTGAATCGTCTGCCCCGCGCGCCGTGGAAAGGCGCCGATCTTCAGCGGGTTGGATTGCCGCCTGGCAACTGTCGCCCCAGCCGGCAGCAATCGGAGCAGTCGTGGAGGCAACGAAGCGGCTGAAGCCCCCGGTGTAGAGGGTCGCAAGGTGACCTGGCGAACATGCAGGCCGTAACGTGAGTGGACGCTGAGCAAGCGTCGAGAATACTCACGCGGAGGCCGAGTTGTGGGAGTCAGGGAAGGCGGGCACTGTCCGAGAGCCGGATGCGGGACCCCCGCACGTCCGGTTCGATGAGCGGGACGCGGAGACGGAGCGATGGGTCGGACTGAGGCGCCGGCAGATAAGCGAAAGCCGCCGGCCGGCGGCCGCTGCTGAGCCCTCCCGCCACGGCGCCACGTCTCGACTCCGGCATTTCATGGGCCGTGGCGGATGGCGGGGGGCAGGGGGATGACGCGTCGGTCGCGGTCGATGCAGGCCAGCGTGGTCCGGCCCGTGCAGATCAGCACGCCGTCGGCCTTGCGACGGACCTCGTACTCGTGGGTGATACTGGCGCGGCGAACCTCGCCGATACGCGTGGTCAGCGTGAGGAGCTCGTCGTAGCCGGCCGCCGCGCGGAACCGGGCCGAACAGTTCACCACGGCCAGCAGGACCCCCTCGCGCTCGAGGTCGGCGTAGGCCGTGCCCTGGCGGCGGAGCAGTTCGGTGCGCCCCATCTCGAAGTAGACCCAGTAGCGGCTGTGGTGGACCACGCCCATCTGGTCGACCTCGCTGTAGCGAACGCGGAAGTCGACGTCGCACTGAGTGATTGGCTCGGCCATACGGCGTCCCTTATGCAAGTAAGAAGCTGTTATGATGAGAGTTACATGTCAGCACGCTCGATGGGCGTCCCTGGCGGCTCCGGCGGCGGGCCTCTCGGGCCGCCCGCCGGGGGCCATTATGTCGCCTCGAACGGGTGCGGGGCAAGCGGCGTCGGCCAGATTGTCGTCTGCGGATGTGGAAAATGCCCTTGCAAGTGCTATGCGAATCCGTATGATAGGGTGCTGTGAGTGGGCACTGCCCGCCGGTGGTGGACGTGCAGGCACACGAAACCTGAAAGGACAAGTGATCCCCGTATGATTAAGGTCAAGGCCAGAGGCAATGAGTCCGTCGACCAGATGATCAAGCGCTTCAAGAAGATGTGCGAGAAGGAAGGCCTCACCAAGGACATCAAGCGCAACAGCTATTACGAGAAGCCTTCCGAGCGCCGCCGTCGACGGATGCGGAAGAGCCTGAAGCGCGTCTCGGCGATGAGCCGCTGAGGACGGCGGCCTACGTATCCTCTGGCCGTCCCGTCCGTTCGCTCCGGAGGCGCGGAGCGATCATGAGATGAACTCGACCATCGCCAACCGGACGGGGAAGTCATCCCTACCAGGCAGTTCGGCCTGCTGCCACTCCGATGGTACCTCGCACCCGAAGTGCAGCCGGGCCTGCCCCGGCCGACGGACAACCGGAACTGCCAAGCAGGTGGATGCCCTGCCGTAACCCGAACGATCAAAGGCAGAAAGGAGTCGCAACGTGGAATTCCTGCTGAACGCATGGAAGAAGAATCCGAAGATGATCATCGCCCTGGGCGCCGCGGCGGTGCTGGCGATCGTGCTGATCGTCATTGCCGCCGTCTCGCCTTCGGACGTCGAGATCCCCATCGCGTGGTGGCTGGCGCCGATTGGGGCGCTGGTGGCGCTGTTCTTCGCGTGGAAGTTCTTCCTCGAAGTGAAGGACGCCAACGAGGGCGACGAGGACATGAAGCGGATCGCCGGCCACGTCACCGCCGGCGCGCTGGCCTACCTCAAGCGCCAGTACAGGGTCGTGATCATCTTCTTCATCGTCGCCTCGGCGATCCTGGCGCTGATGGGGTTCGTCTTCCACGTCCAGCACGAGATCGTCTGGTTCGCCTTCCTGACCGGCGGGTTCTTCTCGGGCCTGTGCGGGTGGCTGGGGATGAAGACGGCCACGATGGCCAGCAACCGGACGGCGCAGGGGGCGAAGGAGGGCCTGAACCGCGGGCTGGTCGTCGCCTTCCGCGCCGGGGCGGTGATGGGCCTGGTGGTCGTCGGCTTCGGGCTGCTGGACATCACGTTGTGGTTCCTGATCCTCAGCAAGTTCGCGCCGCTGATCGGCGCGGAGATGGGGCTGATCGAGATCACCGTGGTGATGCTGACGTTCGGCATGGGGGCGAGTTCGCAGGCGTTGTTCGCCCGCGTCGGGGGGGGCATCTACACGAAGGCCGCCGACGTCGGGGCCGACCTGGTCGGCAAGGTCGAGGCGGGCATCCCCGAGGACGACCCCCGCAACCCGGCCACCATCGCCGATAACGTCGGCGACAACGTCGGCGACGTCGCGGGCATGGGCGCGGACCTCTACGAGAGCTACTGCGGCTCGATCCTGGCCACGGCCGCCCTGGGCGTGGCGGCCGCCGCGTCGCTGGGGCTCGACATCGGCGCGCAGGTCCGCCTGCTGGCGGCCCCGATGGTGCTGGCCGGCGTGGGCATCGTGCTGAGCATCATCGGCATCTACATGGTCCGCACGCAGGAAGGCGCGTCGATGAAGCAGTTGATGGGCGCCCTGAGCCGCGGGGTCAACGGCTCGAGCGTGCTGATCGTCATCGCCGCACTGGGCGTCTGCGGCTGGCTGCTGGGCGGCAAGGAGATGGCCGAGGCGGGCATCATCTGGTGGCGCGTCTGGCTGTCGATCGTCTTCGGGCTCGTCGCGGGGATCGGGATCGGCAAGAGCACGGAGTATTACACGAGCTACGACTACCGCCCGACGAAGGACGTCTCCGCCAGCGCGGAGACGGGCCCGGCGACGGTGATCATCTCGGGCATCGCCGAGGGCATGAAGAGCACGTGGGCGGCCCTGCTGATCGTGATCATCGCGATCATGGGCGCGTATGCGTGTGCGGGGGGGTTCACGTCGATGCCGCTGGGCCTATACGGCGTGGGGATCGCGGCGGTGGCGATGCTGGCGACGCTGGGGATCACGCTGGCGACCGACGCGTACGGCCCGATCGCCGACAACGCGGGGGGCAACGCCGAGATGACCGGGCAGGACCCGGAGGTCCGCAAGCGGACCGACGCGCTGGACAGCCTGGGCAACACGACGGCGGCGATGGGCAAGGGATTCGCCATCGGCTCGGCGGCGCTGACGGCGTTGGCGCTGCTGGCCGCGTACGTCGAGGAGGTCCGCGTCGGGCAGAACCGCGAGGCCCATACCGCCATCGTCAAACGCTACGCCGGGGCCGACAAGGACGCCGAGACCGGCTTCGGAAAGCTCGTCAACCTCGGCCACGGCAAGCTGGCGATCCGGGTGCCGGTCAAGGACAAGCAGACCGGCCAACTCGTCAAGAGCACGAAGGAAAGCGCGTTCGTGGGCGTGATGGCCCTGACGCGGCTGCCGGAGCAGATGCCGCCGATCGGCGAGGAGGTCCCCTTCACGCCGTTGGCGCCGGACACGTCGGCCGTCGGCGTGGCCGCCAGCACGCAGCCGGCGGCCAATCCGCTCGGCGAGGCCGACGAGGGCAACGTCTACCGGCTGACGATCGGCGGGCAGGAGGTGCAGGTGGTCACCGCGCCGGCGGCCTCGCTGAATCAGTACATGGCCTTCTATGACGTGACGCTGATGAACCCGAAGGTCCTCTGCGGCATGTTCGCCGGGGTGCTGCTCGTGTTCCTGTTCAGCTCGATGACGATGAAGGCCGTCGGGCGGGCCGCCAACGCCATGGTCATGGAGGTCCGCCGCCAGTTCCGCGAGATTGCCGGCATCATGGAAGGCACGGGCGAGCCGGACTACGCCCGCTGCGTGGCCATCTCCACGGCGGGGGCCCAGAAGGAGATGGTCGTCCCGTCGCTGTTGGCGCTGATCGTGCCGATCGCCGTCGGGCTGCTGCTGGACGTCGGCGGGGTCCTCGGCCTGCTGGCCGGCGGGCTGACCTGCGGGTTCGCCATGGCGATCTTCATGGCCAACGCCGGCGGGGCGTGGGACAACGCCAAGAAGTACATCGAGACCGGCCAGATGGGCGGCAAGGGCAGCGACAACCACAAGGCCACCGTCGTCGGCGACACGGTCGGCGACCCGTTCAAGGACACGTCGGGCCCGAGCCTGAACATCCTGATCAAGCTGATGAGCATGGTCTCGGTCGTCTTCGCCGGGCTGATCGTCAAGTACGCCCCGCAGATCAGCGCCCTGCTGGGGCTGGAGTAGCAGGAGATCTCCTTGGCCCGGTCGTCGAGAAAGAAGGACCCCGCGCGGGAGCTGGCCCTCGCCGCCGCCCGGACCGCACACGACGACAACTGCGAGCAGCTCGTCGTGCTCGACCTCCGCGGGATCAGCCCGGTGACCGACTACTTCGTGATCGCCACCGGCACGAGCGACCGCCAGATGCGGTCGGTCGCCGACGAGATCGCGCGCTACGGGCGGTCGGTCGGGCAGAAGGTCTGGCACGTCGCCGGGGCCGAGTCGGCCGAGTGGATCGTCATGGACTTCGTCGACGTCGTCGTCCACCTGTTCGACGAGGAGCACCGCGGCTACTACGACCTTGAGCTGATCTGGGGCGAGGCACCGCGCGTCGAGTGGCGCCGCAAGGCCGCCCGGACCCGCAAGCCCGTCACCGAGAAGTGATCGACCATTGACACCGCGGACCGGGTGCCGGGTGCCACGGCCGCGGAGTGTGCGGCCGTGTCTTCGCGACGGGATGGGTGTCCGGCGCGGCGGCCACGAAGACACGGCCGCTGAACGCCGCGGCCGTGGCACCCACCATCCGTGTCGGCGCCGGCGCCGATCCGATGGGTGCCGTGGTTGCGGCGCTAGCCGCAACCACGTCGGTCGCCGACAGAAACGTGGTTGCCGCTGCGCGGCAAGCCACGGCACCCGCGAGATCGCGGCCCTTTCCAGGCGGAACCATGAACCTCAGAGCCGAGATCGACAAGCGGATATCCGAGGCCCTCGCCGCCGCGGGCGCGCCGGAAGGGAGCCCGGCGCTGGTCGCGCCGGCGGGTCGGCCGGAGTTCGGCGACTACCAGGCCAACGGCGCCATGCCCGCCGCCAAGGCCCTGAAGACCAACCCCCGCCAACTCGCCGAGCAGGTCATCGCCCACGCCGACCTGTCCGACCTCGCCGAGCGCGTCGAGGTCGCCGGGCCCGGCTTCATCAACATTCACCTCAGGGCCGACTGGCTCGCCGCCGAGCTGACCGCCCGCCTGGCCGACGAGCGCCTGGGCGTGCCCGAACCGGCGGCCCAGCAGAAGGTGGTCGTCGACTACTCCCATCCGAACCTCGCCAAAGAAATGCACGTCGGCCACCTCCGCAGCACGATTATCGGCGACGCGATTGTGCGGACGCTGGAGTTCGTCGGCCACGATGTCCGCCGCCAGAACCACGTCGGCGACTGGGGCACGCAGTTCGGGATGCTGACGGCGTTCTGGGAGGACAGCTTCCAGACCTTTCTTAAGGTGCAAATGCCTACAGCTCCTACAGCTACGGTAGAGCTTGCGGAAGCAGAGATCTCCGACATGGAGGAGTTCTACCGGCAGGCAAAGCGGAGGTTTGACGCAGACGAGGAATTTGCGCGGAAGGCGAGAGAGTATGTGGTCAAGTTGCAGGGGGGGGATCAAGCCGTTCGAAAGCTCTGGCGGCAGGTGGTGGACCAGTCGCTGGATCATGCGGAGCGGATCTACGCGAAGTTGGGCGTGACGTTGCGACGAAAGGACGTCCGAGGCGAGAGCGCGTATAACGACGACCTGGCGAATGTGGTCGACGAGCTGCGGGGCGCGGGGCTGCTGACCGAGTCGGACGGCGCCCAGTGCGTCTTCCTGGAGGAGTTCCGCGGGAAGGACGGCGAGATCACGCCCGCGATCGTGCAGAAGTCCGACGGGGGCTACCTGTACGCCACGACGGACCTGGCGGCCGTCCGCTACCGCTCCGGTGAGCTGAAGGCCGACCGCGTCCTCTACATCGTCGACGCCCGGCAGACGCTGCATCTGCGGCAGGTCTTCGCGATCGCGCGAGCGGCGAAGTTTGCGCCCGAGACGTGCTCATTGGAGCACCACGCCTTCGGGACGATGATGGACCCCGACGGACGGCCGTTCAAGACGCGGGAGGGCGGGACGGTCAAGCTGATGGACCTGCTGGAGGAGGCCGAGCAGCGGGCCTTCGAGCTGGTGTCGGCCAAGAGCGGCGAGCTGCCTGAGGACCAGCGTCGAGAGATTGCCCGGACGGTCGGCATCGGGGCGGTCAAGTACGCCGACCTCTGCCAGAACCGCACGAGCGACTACGTCTTCTCTTGGGAGAAGATGCTCTCGCTGGAGGGCAACACGGCCCCGTACATGCAGTACGCCTACGCGCGGGTTCAGAGCATCTTCCGGAAGGGCGGGGAGGACGGCGGGGCCGCGGGCGCCGGGCGGATCGCGCTGGCGGAGCCGGCCGAGCGGACGCTGGGCGTCAGGCTGGCGCAGTTTCCCGAGACGGTCGCCGCCGTCGTCGCCGACTGCCTGCCCAACGTGCTCTGCGCCTACCTGTTCGAGTTGGCCGGCGCGTTCATGGGCTTCTACGAGGCCTGCCCCGTGCTGAAGGCCGGCGACGAGGCCACCCGCGCCAGCCGCCTTCTGCTGTGCCGGCTGACCGCCCGAACGATCCGCAAGGGCCTCGGCCTGCTCGGCATCGAGACGATCGAGCGGATGTAAGGCCCGCCGGGCAGCGCCGCGCCTGTGGCCTCTGTCGCCGGACGGTGACAGGACCATCGACGAACAACGGCCGATGCGAGATAATCAGATCATGTCCACGGCGAACGTGAAATCCGACCTCATTGAGATAGCCAACCGGCTTCCGGAGTCTGCCTCGTACGCTGACGCCGTTCGGGTGCTGACAGTACTCCACTCGGCGCGGTCGTTTCCCGAGACGGGGCCGCCCGGCTCTGTGGACTGACGAGAGGGCCTTTACAGATCGGCCGGGCGTGGTAGAATCTCTGGTTGGTGTCGACGTGGTCAAATGGGGGGTTCTCAGGCAGACAGCCGCCCGGTCGGCCGGGGCGGACGGGAGTGTGTTCGCCGGGGTCTGAGCGGGTCGGCCGCTTCGGGAGAACCCTCGAATGCGTCCGGGTGAGGCAGGCCCGCAGGTCAGGCGTGGGGTGGTTGCGCAGCGATGGACGGCGGCGCTGGCGGTCGTTGTGGCGTTGCAGGCCTCGGCGGCGCGGGGCGGCTGGCGGGCGGAGGGCGTGCTGACCGGCTTCGATGCCGCGGCGGGGGATGCGTTTGGCACATCCGTGGCGATCGACGGCGACTGGCTCGCCGTGGGCGCCGCCGGCCGGGATGACGGCGCGACCGACGCGGGGGCCGTCTACCTCTTCCGGCGCGACGGCCAGGCGTGGGCACCGCAGGGGAAGCTGACGGCCCCGCAGGCGGAGTACGGGGCCGGGTTCGGCCACAGCGTGGCCGTCGGCTGCGGGCGCGTGGTCGTCGGCGCGTGGCGGGACCGGGGCGACGAGGGGGCGGCGTACGTCTTCGATTGGGACGGGGCCGCCTGGTCCGATCCGGCCGTGCTGACGGCCTCGGACGCCGACGAAGGAGACAACTTCGGCTGCTCGGTCGCCGTCAGCGGCGAGCGCGTGGTGGTGGGGGCGTACTCCAACGACGACGCGGGCGGCGGGAGCGGGTCGGCGTATGTTTTCGACCGGGGTGGGGGCAGTTGGCGGCAAGAGGCGAAGCTGACGGCCTCCGACGCCGAAGCGGGCGACCAGTTCGGCTGGTCGGTGTCCGTCAGCGGCGCGCGGATCGCCGTGGGGGCCTCCGGGAGCAGCAAACGGGGCGATCGGTCGGGGGCCGTCTACGTCTTCGAGCGGGCCGGCGGCGGCTGGGACGAGGCGCCCGGGCTGTTGGCTCCCGACGGGGCGGCGCTCGACGAGTTCGGCCGAAGCGTGAGCATCGACGGCGACCGCATGCTGGTGGGGGCCCCGTGCGACGAGGGCGTCGGATCGGCCTACGTCTTCCGGGCCGACGGATCGTCGTGGGCGATGGAGGCGAAGCTCACCGGCCTCGCGGCCGGGCAGCAGGACCGATTCGGCTGGTCGGTGTGGCTCGACGGCGGGCGAGCGGTAGTCGGCGCATCCGGCCACGATGCGGCGGGGGCCGAGGCGGGGGCGGCCCACGTGTTCGACCTCGGCCCGGACGGCTGGGCGCTGAGCGGCAAGCTGACGGCGGCGTCCGGGAGCAACGGGAAGCGGTTGGGCGATGCGGTGGCCGCCGGAGACGGCACGGTCGTCGCGGGGGCCGTCGGGGACGGCGAGGACGGGCAGGACACCGGTTGGGCGTTCGCCTTCGCCGAAGCGCAGACCGACTGGCAGGGCCCCCTGCACGCCGCGGGCCGATGGTCGGACGCGAACAACTGGACCGCCGGCGTGCCGGCCTTCGACGTCGACGCGACGATCGGCAACGAGGGGACGGCGGAGGTGCGATCGGGCTCGGCCGCCGCGGACACGCTGTCCGTCGGCGCCGCCACGGGGGGCGCGCTGGTGCTCTGCGAGGCAGTGCTCGAGGCCGGCGGCGTGGAGGTCTCCGCCGCCGGCCACCTGGCCGCCGATGCCGCCAGCACCATCTGCGTCTCCCGATGCCTGAGCATCGCCGCCGAGAAGCCCGGCCAACTCGACCTCACCGAAGCGACGGTCCGGGTCGTCAACGCCGGCGGGGACTTCCAGCGGCTGGAGGCCGCCGGTGAGGATCGCGGCGCTGAGGCGAACGGCTGGATCGACAACTTCGCGATCGGCCGGCTTGTCGTCGCCCCGGCCGCCGCGCTGCGGCTGGTGGACGCCTTCGACAACGGCGCCGACCCCGCCGCCGGCCAGGCCGTCTACGTCGGCGAGCTGCTCATCGAGCCGGGCGGGCGGATCGACCACAACGGCCTGCCGCTGTATTACCGCAACGGCGGATGGGCCCGGGCGCTCGTCGGGGCGGACACCGACCTCAGCGGCGCGGTGGATTACGCGGATTACCGGGCGGTCCTCGACGGCTTCGGCCTGCCGGCGGGCGCCGGCTGGGGCAACGGAGACTCCGACGGTGACGGGGACGTCGACCACCTCGACTACCTCGCCCTGAAGCGCAACTACAGCCCGGCCGGGGCGGCCGCGCTCGCCGCCGCCGACCTGCCCGAACCGGCCACCATGTGGCTGCTGGCAGCCGGGGCGGGACTGCTCGCCATGCGCCGCCGATCGGCGCCCCGCCAAAGCTGATCGTGCGCGCCTTCGCCTGCGTCGCCGACCTCGACCCCGTCGCTGGCCGACCCGCTGGCAGCGCGGCTGCCGGTTCGCGGCAGGCGACGGGGGGCGCGGCCCTGCGAGTCCTGTCCGGCGGGGGCGTCTTTCTGCCGTTTCGCTCCGTAAGCCGTGCCACCCCGGCCGCCGGGCGTGGTTTACCCTACTGACGGCGTATGATGAAGGTGAGGCCCCACCGGGCGGGACGCAGGTTTGTCGGCCGGGCGATGGACCGATCGGGCGGGGTCGGTTAGAGTGTCGGAATGCTGGCTGGCCGAGCGATCCTCCCGGCCGAAGGGCCGGATGCGGCGACGTATGTCGTCGTCTGCGTCGCGTTGATTCTGGTGATCATCGTGATCGGCGCGGTGGTCATCCCCTGGATCAAGCGCCGCTACGCCGGTGGCGGGGAGGTGAGCGGCCCGGAGCAGGGCTTCTCGATCGAGCATCTCCAGCGGATGCACGACAGCGGCGAGATCAGCCGCGAGGAGTTCCGCAGGCTTCGGCGGGCGGCGCTGGGGCTGGAGGCCGAGACGGCGAAAACGGACAATTCGCCGTCAAGTTGGCCCTCTGCCGATGACGATGATGTTTGTGCCGGCGATCCCGGCGCCGAGGACGGCGCCGAAAAGGAGCGAGAATGAGTCCCCCGAGCAAAGGCTCCGGAGGCGGTCGCGGCGGGCCGAAGCGTCCGCGCAATCGCGTCAACACGTGTAGTTTCTGCCACCGCACCGGCGAGGACGTCGGGCCGATCGTCGAAGGGCCCGACGGCGTGTACATCTGCGCCAACTGCGTCGAGCTGTGCCACAACATCGTCCGCCAGGAGCAGCGGCGGATGGCCCAGAGCAAGCCGCTGTTCACCGCCATCCCCACGCCGCGCCAGATCAAGGAGTTCCTCGACGGGTACGTCATCGGGCAGGAGCAGGCGAAGAAGGTCCTGTCGGTGGCAGTGCACAACCACTACAAGCGGCTGACGCACGCCGACCTCGACGAGGCCGACGCCGTCGAGATCGACAAGTCCAACGTCCTGCTGATCGGCCCGACCGGGTGCGGCAAGACGCTGCTGGCGCGGACGCTCGCCCGCGTGCTGAACGTGCCGTTCGCCATCGGAGACGCCACGACGCTCACCGAGGCCGGCTACGTCGGAGAGGACGTCGAGAACATCCTCCTGAAGCTGCTCCAGGCGGCCGACTACGACCTCGACGCCGCCGAGAGGGGCATCATCTACATCGACGAGATCGACAAGATCGGCAAGACCAGCCAGAACGTCTCGATCACCCGCGACGTCAGCGGAGAGGGCGTCCAGCAGTCGCTGCTGAAGATGCTCGAGGGCACGGTGGCCAACATCCCGCCCCAGGGCGGGCGGAAGCACCCCGAGCAGCAGTACATCCAACTGGACACCGCCCACATCCTCTTCATCGTCGGCGGGACCTTCACCGGGCTCGAGGAGATCATCAAGCGCCGCCTCGGCCGGCAGTTGATCGGCTTCGCCTCCGAAGGCCAGGAGAAGAAGGAAACCGCCGCCGAGACGCTGGAAGTGCTCCGCCAGGTCCAGCCGGACGACCTCGTCCACTACGGCATGATCCCCGAGCTGGTCGGGCGCCTGCCCTGCATCACCTCGCTGGGCCCGCTCGACGAGGAGGCGATGATCCGCATCCTCACCGAGCCGAAAAACGCCCTGGTCAAGCAGTACCAGCGGTTCTTCCAGTTCGAGAACGCCACGCTGGAGTTCACGGCCGAGGCGATGCACGCGATCGCCACACGGGCGCTGGAGCGCGACACCGGCGCGCGGGCCCTTCGCGGCATCATCGAGGAGCTGATGCTCGACCTGATGTACGAGCTGCCCGAGCAGAAGGAAGAGAAGGGCGCCTACGAGATCACCGCCGATATGGTCACCGGCGAGACCGAAGCGACGCTCTTCGCCGCCCAGAAACGCCAGAAGGAAAGCGCGTAGGGCGCAGGGGGCCGGTCAGAGGCGAGAACCGGGCAATGGCAGGCGATCTCTGCCCACCTGTGGGGGCTCAGTGCCCAGTGTGATCAACCGCGATGGCAGGGCCCGAGGGAATTGAGCGGCATGTTCCCACCGGCAATCGATTTCGGAGAAACCACTTACGGCCATTGCGGCGGGCGGGAGGCGCACGGTGGGCGATCGATGGCACGATAGGTGCAGTTCGTGGGGCGACCAGACGGCGGTGCATACTGGGCACGGGTGTCTCCATGAAGCGCGGCCACAGCAAGGAAGGACTGCGAGCGTGTTCACTGAATGGAATGTCGAGCACTTGGCTTTAGCCGTTGAGCTGTTCGAAGACTACGAGGTCATGAGGCCCTTCCTGTCCGAGCGGGAGCAGAAGACGTTCCTCCAGGTGCGGAGCGCTCTGATGGGGGAGCTTGACCGACGCGACGGCGTGGCGGAGAGGGTAGCGGAGGAAGCGTTCCCTCTGACGATTCGGAAGGACCTCGACCGGAGGGCGGGAAGCGGCACACACAGGCTGTCGGCCATCGGCCACGGCCCACGGTTGCTCCTGCACGTAGAGGGCGAAGCCAGGCCGTGGCGCGGGGCGGGAGGGATCTCGTAGCGCCGCCGGAGACAGGCCTCCGCAGCTTCCGATGGTGACGGGACGGTCCTTCGCCTTTCTCGATGCCCGTGGCGCGGCCGGTGATCTGTTCGATGACGGGGACGTGGGCAAGACGCTGCTTGACAAGCAGGCCGGGCCGCCCTCTGATGCAACTCCCACTCTGCGCCACAGAGGGGCAGCGAGTGACGGAAGGAGG
>Ga0180437_10005459_pt1 | contig 17403 bp, 14 predicted proteins | sample SS_ome_4_FD_132410 | JGI IMG/M metagenome (GOLD analysis project Ga0180437, IMG submission 132410) | Hypersaline lake sediment archaeal communities from the Salton Sea, California, USA - SS_3_D_1 metaG | ecosystem: Environmental > Aquatic > Non-marine Saline and Alkaline > Hypersaline >... | reverse complement strand
CCTCGCCTTTGATCACTCCCTTCCCAGACCTCTCCAGCCCTCCGCAGAGCAAGGGACACGGACCTCTCCTTTGTGAGCCGCTCGGAGGCATAAGTCCACGAAGATTCCGGAAAAAGGGAAAGCGGCTTCTTCAACCCCTCCCGGTAGTAGAATAAGAGCCTGTCGAGAATTTCTTTCCCGTCCTCTACCGGCTCATATTCCCAGGCCACCCATTGCCGCCCCTGACCTCTTTTGGGCTCAAGCGCTGCAAGCACGGTGGCTCGTGGACAACCTTCTACCCCAAGCGCATTCAGTACAACATGGTAGATCCATGTTCTAAGAAGGTCTTTCGCCCGGCATCGTGCATACCGATAGTGGATCAACCGCTCCCGATAAAGGGAATCCATGCGGCCTGTTAGCCGAAACCCCGATGCGTGCAGATCCAACTCGAGCGGCTCTAATAAGCCGGCCGCCATATAGGGGGAAAGTCTTGCTGCGAAACTTTCGATGCCGTGCCTGAGGCTGTCGTAAAGGCACTCCCCTACCGTGCCGTGTGGCAGGGAACCTGCGGCTCTTGTGACGATCAGGAAGTCCTTGAGATCCTTACCCTCGAGCCGCCTCTCCAGCAATCTCTCCTCGAGGTGATACCGATCCAATCCTTTGATATCAAAAGGTTCTCTTTCTTCTGGAATCGAGACCCCTTCTTCGAGATAAATCCCCAGACGCTTGTTGAGCAGAAAACCTGCCGGATTTGAGAAGAAGCGACACAACGCCTCAAGATCAATGGTCTGCCACGTCTCATCCGGCTCGGAAAGCCCTCCGGATATGAAGGCCCTGATGGTCCCAGGTCTCTCCAAAAGGCCCTCAGCAATGTCTAATTTCTCCTCAGAATAACTGAGGAGCCTTTCATGGTTCCTGAAATACGCAGGACTGAACCCTTGAAGCCGATGTTTTGTCACCAGATGATCATGAACGCTTTTTCCAGGAATCTCGAAGGACTGTTCTATGCAGTCCATGAGCTCGCTCACCAGAACAGAGGCCGGAACAGCGCTGTTGTCCATAATATTCTGACCCACATAGCTGATATAAAGCTGTTCTCTGGTTGACAGTATCGCTTCCAAAAAAAGATACCTATCATCGTTTCGCCTGGAACGGTCACCCGGCCTTGGATGCCTTGCTATGAGATCAAAGCTGAGTGGCTTAGATTGTCTCGGATAAGCATGGCCGTTCATCCCCACCAGACAGATCACTTTGAAAGGGATGCTTCGCATGGGCAACATGGCACAGCAGGTGACCCCGCCTGTCATAAAACCGAACCCAAAGCCCCGTTTGCTCAGGGCGTGGGCCAGGTGACTCTTGATGATTTCAAGATTGACCACATCATCAAAAGAGGCTAAATCCTGCATTGCCTCGAGGTCATGGAGGGTCCGGCGAATGGCCTGCACTTCCCTCTCTGAGTCATCATCAGCCATGAAAAAACTGTCTAGGAGCGTCATGAGGGTCTTGCACCAACCTCCCAAACTCCGAGGTTCAGCAAGGTCTTGAACATGGGCGAAGAGATCTTCGGCAAATTGCACAAGATCACCCAGGACACGGCTGTCTTCACCCTCAACGTGGTCATAAGGAAGCAGGGGGCCGAACATTTTTTCATCTTCACCGGGCATGGCATAGCCCATCAAAAGCCTTGCCAAGCCGGCTCTCCACGTATTCTCCGAGAAGGGAGGCAGTCCCATTTGACCGCGGTTTTCCCCGTCAATTCCCCATCTTATGCGCGTCTCTCTCACCCACTTTCGCACGCGCTCCAAGTTCTCCGCAGTGAAACCGTATCGCCTCCGGACAGCCTCCGATTCTAGAACGGCCATCACTTCCGAGGCACCGTACCGGCTTTTGTGAAGATTGAGAATGGAGAAAAAGGTCTCCGCAATGCCGCTCTCCTGCCTAATGCTCTGGTCTGCAATGCTGAAGGGGATTCTCCGCCTGTCTTCAGGCGGAAGGTCAAAGACAGCCTGGATATAGGGGGCGTAAGCTTCAATATCCGGGGTCATCACCAGGACATCCTTCGGCATGAGATCGGGCAGCACTTCGAACATGTGGAGCAGTTGATCATGAAGAACTTCGATCTCGCGCATCGGGCTGTGGCAGGAATGGATTTGGATTGAATGATCATCCGGAGAAAGCCCTTTCTTTCCAATGTTCCCACCGGACCTGTCTCGGAGATTGAGAATGTCCGATTGGATGCAAGAAAGAAGATCACCGTCGCCCGGAGCTTCGAAAACGGGAAATTCTTCCCAACTGAATTCGTTGATGAGATCGAAAAAATCCCTTCCCAGTGTTCCCATGGACGCCAAGAGGCTGTTTCCTTTTTCGACGTGAAGGGCATCAGAGACCGGCCGGCTATCTCTGGCCACCCTTTTGTGGATCTCCCAGGAGGAAAGAATATCGCCCCAGTACTCTTTGCAAGGATTCATCAGGAACAGGTTGACCTCGGAATAGCCTGACAGGGCGACCAAAACCTCCACATGAAATCGCGGCAGTGCCGATATGCCGAAAACCGAAACCCGGTCAGGGAGTTCTTTTTCGCCTATAGCACCCGATTCCATTACATTGAAAAAGGATCGGGCGAGATTTGCACGGTGGTTTGCCTCGCCTTCTATGATCAGTTCTCTCCATAAATGGGCCTGCCAGTGATCATCCGCTTCACTTTCCCATCGAAAGATCATCCCCGGCCGGAACAGCAGGTACTGATCGAAGGTATCTCCAATCCGTTCAGAGAGCTGAAAGAGCTCCAGCCCCTGTTTTGCTCCCCCCAAATAGAGAGCCAAGTCTTCAAATCCCGGCTTTTTCACGAGAAAGGGAAGGATCTTCATGATCCGCCACGTCATAACGTCGGGGTCGAAAACGGATTTTTCAGGAATGTTCTTCAGAACTTTTCTGAAAATGTCATGAACAAAAACGTTGGGAAAAGGAAAACGGCAATTTGCGCAAATGCCGTGTTGGGTGGCAAGTTGCATGGACAACCAACGTTCCATGCCTTGACTTTGCACAATGATGATCTCGGGATCGAAGGGGGACGCCAGAGGCTCTCTTAGCACTTCGGCCAGTGCCTCCGCCATAATTTCCAGTCGGTTGCTGGTAAAGAGTCTCAGAGCGCCCATAGACCAATCCTCAGCCGAATCCCCACAACTGGGGTTTTTGAAAAGAGACCCCCATGGCCAACACGATCACCGAGCTGCTTGATAAGGGTAAAATGCTACGCCGAATCCAACTTCATATTAATAGGGGGGCCCCTTTTTTTGTAGGCGTAAAAACGAATTTTCTAGTGAAAAGGACCCTGTCTGAGCAACAGTATGGAAGCCACGGTCAGGAAGATGCCTAGGCTTCTCAAAAAAGTCATACGCTCTTTGTATACGAGACCGGACAGAATGACCGCAATCACAAAATGCATACCCACCATGGAGATGATGATGGAAAGGGGCCCTGCAGAAAGGGCTTTCAAGAAGGCGTAGAAGCCGGCAAAATTGATGAGCCCCATAAGAAACCCAATGATCAAGGCTTCTCTGTGGCTCTTCTGGGTACCAACCGACTCCCTTCTTGCGGTGAGGCCCAGGGAAAAGCATGCACCCATAAAATAGGATAGGGCCATGAAGGCAAGTTTATTTACATAAAGGGCTGCCAGTTTGCTGGATATAGACGCCACAGAGCCCGACAGCACAGAGATGGAAACAAGCGTCAAGCCCCGTCTCAGATTCCCGTATCCTCCCTTTTTCTCATCCATCTCTCTTGTGAGAACAATGATAACCATAATGGCGAGTGCAATTCCTACCACTTGGTAGAGAGAAATTCGATCGCCAAAATAAAATATGGAAAAGAGCACCACAATGACCATATTGAGTCTTATGACTGGATAGACCACGCTGGCGGGGATGTGTTTCAGCGCTTCGATGTGGGTGATAGTGCCGACCAGAAAAGAACCGCTATTCAAGGCTGCAGTCAGCAAGAGCATCCTCACTTCGGCGACAGACTCCTCTAGGAGGAGAAAAAACAGGGCACTCAACACAGTAACCGTTGTCATGAATGAAAAAGTAGTCCAGGCTGTGGGGCACTTTCTCTCTGCAGAAACCTTGTAGAGGAATCTCTGCGTCCCCATAAGAATCAGTGCAGCAATGCTGTAGAGGTACCAGTTCGTCATGACCTTTTGCCTGAAACCCCAAAAAAAACCCCCTCTGGACACGGGGTGCCCACTGGGGGTTACAATCAGATCTTTCTAAGCAAGAACTAGCCTACCGCATCCTTGAGCGCCTTGCCAGGTATGAACTTGGGCACACTCTTTGCTTTAATCTTGATTTCTTCACCGGTTTGTGGATTTCTTCCTTTTCGGGCTTTTCTCCTGCTCACCTTAAAAGTCCCGAAACCTACCAGAGTAACGGTGCCTTTCTTCTTCAATGCCTTCGTAATCGTTGAAAAAACGCAATCCACTGCCTCCTGCGCCTCTCTCTTGGTATTCACGACCTTCGCCACTTCATTGACTAAATCACCCTTGTTCATACTCTTTCCTCCTTTCTATTAAATGGTGAACGGTTGACTTGCAGCGCGTGCACAGTTTATATAACTTTTTGAGGATTTCAACTCAAAAGTGACCAAAGACGCTCCGGAACGTCAAAAAAAATCGCGACAGGCCTCAGCGTTCCTCCGCATCATGATCTCTAAGGAACTTCTCCAACAACCTATAGGGCTGAGCACCGACCAAAAAGTGTCCGTTCATGAGAAAAGTCGGTACTGCGCTCACGCCCAGCGTATACGACCGCAACCAGTCGCGATCCACCGAGTCCCTGAAGGCCCTCGTTTCCAAAATCTCCTGCGCCTCATCGCCGGGAAGTGTGGCCGACACGGCCACACCCCCGAGTAACGATATCTGTCCGATATTCTTACCCGCTGCAAAATAGGCCCGAAAAACAGCCATGTGAAAGGCTTTCCCCTTATGAAAGAGTCTCTGCTTCCCTTTTCCGGGCCGCCTTGATCTCTTTGATGTATGCTCTGACAATGGGGCTCATCTCAGGGGGATGCCAGTCCGTCTCTTTGGGTTCTTCGGGCCATGTGAAAGGCAGATGCCGGACTTCACCAGGGCTTTCCCCTTTTTCAAGAAGATCGAGTACCTTCAACAGGACATTGCGCTGTCCTTCCCGATCGCCGACCTCCCCTATCAGTCTTCCGTATGGGTATTCGATTGCTACAGAGCGGGGCACGCCGATCGCCCGGTGGAATTCATGGGTCGGTGTCAGGACAACGGTAGAGAAGCCCGCTTCCTCCAAGAATCTCGCGGCCAATCCCACGGATTGACAACAAAACGGTCAGGCCGGTGTGAGCAGCACGGCATCCACTGCCTCCCCCCTCATCTTCTGCGCCATGGGTTCTATGGCCTCTCTGAGGAAATCTGATTTCTGCCACTGAAACCCGTAAAAGGAATAGGCGGTGTCCGCCAACCGGCCGATGAACCCTTTCCGCTCGAACTCAGCCATTCTTCTCAGCGGCAATATGACATTTAAGTCCTGCTTGATGTAGTTTGTGTTGATGTGGAGGTGGTTTACAGTGATATCTTCCTCGGTTGTGTCCCGGGGTATTTCCCGGTATGACGTGTCACCCCAGGTGGGTTCCTGCCTCTCCCTGTCCATATCAAAGGGCGGTTCCGACTTTAAGCTGATCCCGGCACTGGTAATGAGGGCGATGGTGGCTTGATTCAGAGGCTTGGACAGGGGTGTCCAGGGAATGGGGCCCTGGAACTCCTCTTCTGGAATATAGGTCCGGATCCAGGCTGCCAGCCCGGGGGGCAAAAATCGAAAACCATCGACCCGTTTCATCGTTTCTTTCATCATTGTCTCCTTCAGCATCGTGGAATATTGACAATCCCTATTTCTGGGATATGGGTGCTGTTCCATACCACACCGTTTCGCAGCGCTCAACAACTGTTTCAGGAGTTCCATAAATTTCAGTGTCTTTTTGCCATCCGTCCGCCCATAAGAAACGAATTTTCCTTTTAAACGGACCTTTTGAGGGTTATTTCATGTGCGGCAGGGATGCATGACATAGCAACGATATCACCTCCAGCCTACACCCAATTGACTTTCCGGCCCAAAAAGAGTTAGATTAGGCAAAAAAACTCACCTCACGAGATCGCCGATAGCAAGGAGCATTGCAGGATGAGTGACCAGCTTATCAAGGCCAATTTGAACCTCTATGCGGTCTTAAAAAACCTCGAAGACCTCGTAGGTTGTGATCCAGACACGGCCTTGCGTGTGAAAAACTGGCGTGTATCTATCGCCTTCAATGTTCTGAGGGGACCGAAAGCCTATGTTGAATTCAGGGGAGGCGTCTGCACCGTCGGCAAGGGAAGGAGCAGAAGCCCCTCTGTGGTCCTTTTTTTCACCTCACCGGGCCACCTCAACCGGATGATGGATGGAAAAGCAAACCCCGTTCCCTTAAAGGGCTTTACGAGACTCGGTTTCCTTAGAAATGATTTCACCAAAATCACAGAAAAGCTTGAATACTACCTCAAGCCAACCGATGAATTGCTCAAGGAACCGCGTTACTTGGAGCTCAACACCCGTTTGACTTTAAATACAGCTGCCTTTGCAGTCGAGGAAATCGGGCGCCACGACCCCATTGGAAAGCTGGCAACAGGGCGAGCCGGAAACGGCGCGGTGAATATCAAAATCCTTCCAAACGGGCCCGCCGTTCATGTCATTTTTCTCGGCGGGGCCGTTCACGCCGGACGGGGCGAGGCGGAAAACCCCATGGCCCTCCTGCAGATGAAGGATTGGCAGGTGGCCAATGATTTTCTGAATAATAGAACCGACCCTTTCACAGCCATTGCTTCCGGGGATGTCATCATAAAAGGACAGATCCCCTTGCTGGAATCGCTGAGTTCAATTCTCGACCGGATCCCCCACTATCTCTCATGAGAGATCAAGGGGATCCGATATCATGTGACTTCCAGGACTGGAGTGTTGGAGCACTGGAAAACTCGAAGATTCTGTGTTCGTTGCTAATAGATCACTTCTGGAGGCGGTCCCTGTCTCTTTCTTCAAGAGCATATCCATTACCTTTGGCGGCGCTGGTCTGATCTTTGAGGGTTTAGAGAGATCAAGTGGATGTCGGAACGGCACATTCTGCGAGGGCTTCCTGGACGTAAACCCTCAAAGATCAGACCAGGGTATGCCCCTGAGGAATCTCTTTTGGGATACGCTCTTGAAGAAAGAGACAGGGACCGCGAACATCTATGCTAAGGGGAGCATTTTTTTCAAAGAGCCAAATTGATACACACGACGTGGAGTGATTGAGATGAAAACATATACCTTCCATGAATCACAGAACCTGTTCAAAAGAGCAGCAAGGGTCATCCCGTGTGGTATTTACGGGCATTTGAGTCCGGCTCCCCTCGTTCCTGCCACCGCCTATCCGTTCTACGCGGTGAAAGCCAGAGGTTCAAAATTCTGGGATGCTGACGAAAATGAATTCATCGACTATATGTGTGCATACGGACCGATGGTTCTGGGTTACAACCACGAAAACGTCGATGCTGCAGCGATCAGACAGATCGAGACGGCGAACTGTGTCACTGCTCCGACACCACTCATGGTTGAACTCGCTGAATATCTCGTGGACTTGGTCCCTGTCGCCGACTGGGCTTTTTTTGCAAAAAACGGCGGCGACGTGACAGGCTATGCCCTTATGGTCGCCAAGGCCGCCACAGACCGAAAGAAAATTCTCATGATCAAAGGCGGTTATCATGGTGTGGCGCCTTGGGCCCAACCACCCGGCAGTCACGGGGTCTTGGAAGATGATTCCGACAACATCATCAGAATCACATGGAACGATTTCGCCGAATTCGAAAGGGTGATTCGTGAAAACGATGGAGACATCGCAGGGTTCATCGCTACGCCCTATCATCACCCCACCTTCACAGATAGTGAAATGCCTGCCGAAGGGTACTGGCAGAAAATCGAGAAACTCTGCAAAGAAAAAGGCATTGTTTTGATCGTTGACGATGTGCGGTGCGGTTTCAGACTGAATATGGGAGGATCCAATGAGTACTTCGGTTTCAAGCCGGACCTCATCTGCTTCAGCAAAGCCATGGCAAACGGCTATCCCATTTCCGTATTGGTCGGCACAGACTCCCTGAAAAATGATGCCTCAAAAGTCTTCTATACGGGCAGTTTTTGGTTTTCTGCAGCCCCTATGGCCGCCGCGCTTGCAACACTCGAGGAACTAAAACGTATTGACGGTCCCAAAGTCATGGCGGAAAAGGGCCGAAAACTCACGGACGGCATGGTGGCGATTGCGAAAGACTACGGCTATGATCTCAAGGTCTCAGGACATCCTTCGATGCCGTATCTTCGCATAACCAATGACGAAAGCCTCATGCTCCATCAGGATTGGTGCGCGGAATGCACCAAACGGGGCGCCTATTTCACGTCACATCACAACTGGTTCATCTCTACAGCCCATTCAGATGAAAACATCCAGAGAACCTGGGATATCGTGGACGACGCCTTTCAGGCCATAAAGAAGACCTACGGCGCTTGACCGGGTCATACCACCGCCCTTACTGTTTTCAAGATGTCCTCCACATCAGGCAACGCTGCGTTCTCTAAACTCCGGTTATAAGGAATGGGCACATCCTTGCCGGCCACGCGACGCGGTGACACCCTCAGTGCTTCAAAAGCTGCGCTGGTGACCCGCGCGATCACCTCGGCCCCGAACCCATGGGTCATAGCGCCGGGCTCGGCCACAACAAGGCGACCCGTCTTCACCACCGAACGAATAACAGTGGCCCAGTCGCAGGGAATCAGGGTGCGGAGATCGACCACCTCCAGATGGACCCCTTCCAAAGCCAGTGCATCCGCCGCCTCCATGGCTGGTCCCACCATAGATCCGATGGCAACGAGTGTTGCATCTTGGCCACGTCTCTTAATCTCTGCAACGCCGATAGGCACAATGTATTCCTCCTCCGGGACCGGGCCAATAACCGTGTATAGCAGCTTATTCTCAAAAAACAGGACGGGATTGTTGGAACGGATGGCTGCTTTGAGCATCCCCTTGGCATCGTAGGGCGTACCCGGAGCCATCACGATCAATCCGGGTATGCCGGTCAACCAGGCTTCCAGGCTCTGTGAGTGCTGGGCGGCCATGCCAATGCCCCCGCCGCCCGGCGTTCGAACCACCAAAGGGAGTGCATACTGGCCGCCGCTCATGTACCGAAGTTTGGCTGCCTGATTCACGATGGGATCCATACAGGTGGTCAAGAAGTCGGAAAAAAGAATCTCCGCCACGGGGCGACGGCCGGTCATGGCTGCACCCACGGCTGCACCAACAATGGCATACTCGCTGATGGGTGTGTCCATGATGCGCTTCGGGCCGAACTGTTCAGCGATCCCGGCGGTCACTGCAAAATAGCCGCCCATAGAAACGTCCTCGCCCAACAAAAACACCCTCTCGTCGCGGATCATCTCTTCTGTCAGAGCCTCAAGAAGGGCTTTGGAACAGCTGATCTCGCGGTTTGAAGACCGGGGTGACACACGCTGGTACAAAACAGCCGCATCTGGCGCATAGATCTCTTGGGTCAAGGCTTCGGGTGGAGGCTCTGCGCTATTGAGAGCAAAGGACATGGCTTCTTTGACCCTCTCTTCAGCCTGTTTCCCCATTTCCTCGGCTTCGTAATCAGAAATAATGTTATCCTCTATCATCTTGCGCTCAAGGCGCTTGATAGGGCATTTCTCTTTCCATGCATGGATCTCCGCCTCATCACGATAACCTCCCGGCTCCCCTTCCATATGGCCGTGCCACCGATATGTGAGACATTCCAGCAATGCCGGCCCTTGACCTTGGCGAACCTGTTCCACAGTATCGCACATGGCTTGATAAACCGCCCAGACATCGTTACCGTCTACGGTTTCGCCGCGCACACCATATGCGCCGGCCCTTTCTGAAAGCCTCTGAACGCACGCGTGCCTTGCCAGGGGGGTGAACTCACCGTAAAGGTTATTTTCAATGACGAAAATGACGGGCAACTTGAATACTGCCGCGAAATTGAGCGCCTCGTGAAACATGCCCTGGTTCGTGGCGCCGTCGCCTGCGATGGCCACGGCCACGCGATCACTTCCTTTTTGCCAACATGTGAGCGCTGCGCCGGCAGCGACGAGAAAGGGCGCTCCCACAATGCCGTTTGCACCCAAGGCGCCCACCGCCGCCTCTGTGACATGCATGGAACCGCCCTTGCCCTTGCAAAGTCCCGCCTCCTTGCCGAATAACTCTGCCACCATGCCTTTCATGTCGGCACCCTTTGCAAGCATGTGACCGTGCCCCCTGTGGGTGGTGGCCATGTAATCATCGGCCCCGAGCGCAAAGCATATGCCCACAGCGGTGGCTTCCTGCCCGATGGACAGATGAACCGCTTCGGTGGGCAATTCTCCTTTGGCGAAGGACTCCGCCAAAGCCTCCTCAAAGGCACGGATGAGCCGCATCCTGCGAAGCATTTCCAATTTCAGCGCCCTCTGTTCGGACGGCAAATCTTGAGAGCGAACCGCCACGCGGAAGAACGCCTCATTCAGCTCTTCTTGCAGGGGGATGAAATGCCGGTTAAGCGCTTTCTCATCTATTTCACGAAGGGCCTTCCCTCCTCCCCTGCCGAACAAACTCGTCAGCCACCCTCTTTTTCCTAGTTTTCTTCCCTCACCTCTCTTTTCCTTTTCAAGCGTCAACATCTCTCCATAGCCGAGCTCTCGGAGCACCTCAGGATAGATGCTAAAGGCGGGTTTGACAGCGGGCAAAAGTGCCAGCGCTTTGGGCACAGAGCCCCGTGTCACGACTTTACGCGTGGCAATGGCTCTCGCCACATTCAACTTGCCCTGCCAAAACTGGTGAGACGTGTCCCCGGACTGAATCATCTCCACATCGGGCTCTAAATCCGATTCCCCGAACTGGTACGTTATTGGAGCGCTTCGCATATCCACTGTAACGATCCCTTCCGGATCTTTGTACCGGAAACGGACGATGAGTTTGCTTTCTAACAGACGATCGGCGATCTGAGGCTCTTTGCTCACACGGTCAAACAGAGCGCCCAGAACCTGGTACAGATGATCCCTGTCTCGAAATACAGGCATGGCACACCTCCAAGTCTTCAAGGATGATCGATCTAAGCCTAAGCACTGTCGGTTATGCTTACACCTACGCTCAAGGTTTCTGTTCCGCGGGACAGTCTTCAATAAGAGATCGAACGAGATGCTTCCCGCTGAAGTGGCCCATGGTGAAATAAGCGATAGGGCTTCAGCTTGAGATACTCTCGCGGCTTGGCCAAAACGTGGAGGCCCGAGGGATGTGCCCGGATCTCCGCACGGAAGCGACGCTGCAAAGCGGCATTGGCGCCGATGTGGTCCTCGTGGCTGTGGGTGTTCACGATGAGGGCCACACCATTTTCATGCAATGCCGAAACGAGTTCCCGCACGGTGTAACTGCAACCCGTATCGATGAGCAAACCGTCAACCCAATAGCCAGCCGTGTAATAGAAGCCCCGGCCGAACAGGGTTCGCGCCATGCGGAATTTACGCACCTCTTCGGTATCTTCGACAACAATCACAGGGTTCCTCGTCTTTTCTTTCGTTGCGGGCGTCCGCCTTCGCCAACCGCCGCTGCTAAAGCTATGGCGGTCAAAAGAGGCTACGGCGCGACAAGGGACGACCACTCCCCGACGGTCCCTTTCGAGAACGAAGCATCTCATCTAAATGAGAGCTTTTTCAAGGTATTTCTGGGACGCAAAACTAATACAAACGCACTTAACGGAGTGACATCTGCTCCCCCTCACCCCATCCCTCTCCCCCGGCGTGTGGGGGAGAGGGGAAGGGTGTGGGGGCTCAATGTAGTGTCACGGGAATTAATGCGTTCATACTAGCAACCGTCTTCCTCCTCGTCTCTGAGCACGAGAAATCTTATCATCAAGGGAGACAGGACCATGAGACACCCAATCAGGGCAATACCCAGGCCGAATGCTTGCCTTTCACCCATGTAACCGATGAATACGGGCACAATCCCTCCCCCCAGCAGGAAGGCCGAAGGCGTGACCAATGAGGTGGTCACGCTGCGCAGGTTCGGTGGAACGATCCGAGAGAGGGCTGAAAAGCCCGGTGGGAAAAAGCAAACAACCACTGCGGCTTGAATAAAAACAATCCACACCAGCCATGAGTCCGGCACAGCGCCGAGCAGCACAGTCGCAATTCCAGCCGACAGAAAGACTCCTGAAAGAGCCCGCTTTTCACCCAGCCGATCCGTGAGCATTCCTGCCACGAACGCCATGAAGAGCCCTGTGATGCGAGACAAGCCCAAGACCGCATTGGCCCACCCCTGTTCAAAGCCTCTCTCACTAATCAAATAAAGGGGAAGCATGGAATACAAACCTATACTCCCTCCAATAGCCAGGGCAAAGAGCAAAACCATAATCCATGGTGATGCCTGTCCTGCAATGGTTTTTATAATTTCCGGCCTCGGCGCTTCACCTCGGAAGTCGCCGGAGCGGGCAAAGAGGACAAAGACGATACCTGTACCCAATGAAACAGCGCCCAAGCACACGAGGATAAGCCACCACGAAAGCCGGGCCAGAAGGTATTGGACCAAAAGGGGTGCCAGTACCAGACTCAGACTGGGTGCTGTTTGATGCATGCCCAGTGCCTTGCCCCAGTCCTTCCGGCTGACCATGGCGGTGATCGTTGCGATCGCCGAGGGGACATGAAAGCCTGCTGAAAGACCGAGAAAGAACATCACCCCATTAATGCCGCCCATGCTTCTGGTGAAACTGAAGCAGAGGAGAGCCAAGCCAATCCCGAGAGCTGAAATATTGAGCGCCGCCTTATGGCTCAGGCGCGCGGATACAAACCCGGAAGAGATCTGGGCAACGAAGAACCCGATTGAGATCATGAGGAAAAGCGATCCAGCTTGGCTGTGGCTCAGTCCCACAGCCCCCTCAAGTGTAGGCATGAGGGGCGCAAGAGTGACCCGAGCCATGAAACTGAGGAAAAAGAGACTGGTGATGAATAAGATGGGGGCAAATCGCTCCCTGAAGGTTTGTGGTATGGGACAGGAATTGTCTCTTCCAAGCACTGTCATAACGTGACGCCCTCAAAATCGATATACGGCCCTTTCATGAAAAAAAAGCCGGAGTCGTTGCAGAATCGTGGTGATTCAACAAACTCATTCGAGAATTGTTATTTATGCAAGTACCAGTATCACGTCCCAGCAATAACTTGAAGAAGTTCTTGCTTGCTTGAGGGGCCGTCGGGAGGTGGTCGTCCAGCCCGCAACCATACCTCTCATGCCTTTGGAACGGCCCCCTGTCCCTAATATCTGTCGCTGGGCAGCCCCGGAAGATCGTCTATCAAACGCCCTATATCTCCCGGGCCAGCACGTTGCCCCTATTGACATGATGGGGGCGTCCAACAAGCTTCGTGGGAATTTGGGTTGCGGGTCTGTAAGACCACCTCCCGACGGCCCCTCGAGCCCAATTTTGGCCATTCCCTCTTTGGCAATTATGATAGGAATTTCTGGGACACGAGACTAGGGCCCTATCAGCGATGGCGGTAACGATAGTGGGGTCGCCAGTGCCAGTAGGGATCATACCACGGGCCCCATGGATACCATGGTCCCCAAGGGTATGGTTCCACCACATAGGGCTTTTCTTCTTCCCAGAGGTGTAATTCCTTGACGATGAGATAGGGATATCGATAATTGATTTCCCCCAATTTCATGATCTCCTCTCCCTCCACAACGCCAGCCACGGTCACCTTCCGGCCGTTACGATAGATCTCGTTATCCAGAAAGCCTTCATAGAACGCCAGAAAACGGCCCTCAGACCTGTCCAGATCTATGGGTTTGCCTTCTCGATTCACCCTGGTCTGATAAAGCTCCAGAAGCGTTCCTTCTTTTTCAATGAGGCTTCTCACAATAACACCGCCAAAAAGGACCGTTTTCCCTCGATACGCGGTTGGATCTCTTCGCAGTTCACCAAAGGTGATCTCTTCATCCACCGCGCTCCGGATCTCTTTTGAGATCACGTGGGCACATCCCCACAAAAGGCCGAGGCCCAAGAATATGATAAAAATTCCCCTGTAAGGCATCTTCCCTCAGAACACTTTCACGCTGCTTGCCCCAATATAGAATCTCCATTCCTTCGCGGCTTCTTCAACGGGCCAGAGATACAGCTCTATATTCGCGACAAGAGGATACCCATATTGGATTTGACCTAAAGGACGTACTTCCCTTCCAACCACCTTGCCCACAAGGGTGACCTGGCGACCGGCGCGATAAATAGCTGGATCCAAGAAGCCTTCGGCCATTACGACAAACCTGCCTTTCGACCCTTTCTCTTTGGAGGGTTTTGCTCTGGATCCAAGTGGGCGCTGAAGAACAACAATGCACGTTTTGCTTGGAAGAGGCTCTGTTTCAATGATATCACCGCCGAGAAGGACGCTCTTTCCAGCATATCTGTCCGGGTTCTCGAGTAGGGTCTCAAAGCCGAGGTTCTTGTCCACGGGTTCCAGTGCCTTTCTCGAAATGACCGGGGCACAGCCCGCTGCCACTACCATTACAAGGCTTACCAGAAACCCTATCCTCTTCACCTCTGTATTCCCCTATGGCAAAGGTGGCCGTTATACAAAACCCATCATTCAAAGAATACAGGGATCTCTACCGCATCGTCGTGCTCGGGCCTGCCGGTGGGATTGTGTTTCTTGAGAACAAGCGTTCCTTTATTTCCGGACCTTGGCCTCTTAAACGCGATAACCCCCTCAAAGGGCACAAATCTCTGGGTCATCCACGCATCTTTGGCGGTGCAAAACCGCGTGGCAATCACTTTTTCGTCTGAATCCCTGAGAAGGACAGGGAAATCTCCCTCGAAAAACCAGGTGCCTCGGGCATGGCCCCGGATTATGAGAGGGGAAGCGACAACTGCGCCCGGCGCTGGCGAATCCACAACAATATTCTCACTTCTGCAATTGCCTTTAGGCGAGACACGCACAAGCTGCGTGGCCAGAAAGGCGGCTTCGTATTCCGCCCCAAAGCCGTCGGTGGGCGGCCCGGCCATTTTGCCGGCAAGAGTCATAAAAAGAGGCGTGTATGGTTTCGCCTGGAGGAGCGCTTCCCAATACGCGTCTTTCACCTCCTTCATGGCAGGCGAATTTCCCAGAAGCCAAAGCGCCCTATCCTTTGAACACGGCAAAAAGGATCGCACTTCGTGGCCAATGGTGACCCAACCTTCAAGGACCTGTTCTCCCTCGCCTAAGGGCTTTATTTCCGCCAATTCGTCTTTTTTGAGAATCAAGTACTTTGACTTGCCGACAGACGGCGAGACGGACATCGGCTCTTCAGGTCTGCGGTCGGTGTAATTTGCAACAACCACGCCATTGCGAATCTTAACATCTTGCGGAGCGATCCGATCTCCGAGAAGCACCGCGTTTGTTCCAATGTAGCTGTCATCCCTGTTGAGCGCAGCCGCCACATAATAAAATGTTCCGCTGCCCCCAGGATCGTGCACCAGCAGCAACGCCACATCCATGTCGCCTTGACCATCAAGGTCCCCCTCCACCGGCTTTCCAAAGACAGAGGTCATGATTTTCGTCGCCGAGCCGGGCGCAACTTCCCTTTCGGAACGGCCATTGACCAGATGTGTGGCCTGCCCTTCAATCATGTAGGTCGCATTCAGCGGATCAGATGAAGATCCCTTTTCCGGTAACGGGATCTGTGCACCACCTGCGCCAACCCATTGAGGAAGAAGCATCAGAATCACAAATACAGCCACAAACGTGATTAGCCGATATGGAAGTAGCTTCGTGTTCATCCTCAACGGTTTCATCCCTCGTGTTTTTTCCTGTCCCATTTAAGCCTCTAAAAACGTCTCAAATCCATGGGGTGAAGCCTGTATTCTGGCGGGAAAAACACCTTATATCAAACCTGCTCAACGGTTTGGGTGAGAGATGAAGACATCTTCCCATGTCACAGGCCCGTTTCTCCTGGGAAACAATCAGTGCAAAAGGCTGGAAAGTGACCGTCGCTGTGAGAGGACGGATCGCGCGGTTTAGCGTCCCTTTTCAACAACCTTTAGAAGCGTGTTGGCCGGAATCCTATCATCCGGGGTTTTTCCATTCAGAAGGGCGGTTTTTTCCATGTCTTTCTTTGCCACGCCCAGCGAAAGCAGCGCATTCCTCACGGTATCCGACCTCTTTGTGGTTCGAACACGGATACGATCCGGTTGGACATTGATCCTGTTGGGATCCGAGAGATGCTTGAATTCGCCCATGGTGCCGGCAAAGGCGGCTTGATAATTTCCAAACAGACCGGGCGAGGAGACGCCGTGAAACACGTAGATGTACTTGTCCTTTTGTATGAAGTAGGACATCACGCGGAGAACCCCGCTTTGCGTGCGCACGTCGGAAATCACCCGATACGCAGACAGGCCATGGACTTGGATCGCACCGGCCTGGATCACGCCTGCTTGGCTCTTCTGAACAAAAGTGCTTGCGGCCTCTTTTGGAGAAGAGCCCGAAGCCAATGAAAAGAGAATGGCCGCGTCCTTTTTGGGGCTGATGATTTGCACTTGGACGGGCGTGTTGTTCACTGTCCAATCCGTGGGCACCGGGAAATAAAAGGTCAGACCTGGGTGGTAAAACACGCTGTCGTCCACATATCCCTGGCGAGGGTCTTCCCCAACAACAAGACCTTCAATCTGCCTCAAGTATCTCTCGCGACCGATTTTGGGGTCCTTCTGGCCCAGCTTTTCCTGCCATGCTTTGGCGTGTCCCCTCACAGCTGCTTCACGGTCTTCCGGGCTCGGGTGGGTTGAAAACCAGCTCGGCAACCCGGTTTTGTCTGAACCGGGGTTCATTCGCTCCAAGGTTTCAAAGAAATTGGCCATCTGGCCGCCGTCGTAACCGACTCTGTTTGCATACTCCACGCCCAGACTGTCCGCCTCCCTCTCATTGTCCCGGCTGAACTTGAGAAACAGGGCGCCCACCCCCATCTGGACGAAGTCGCCAAGTCCCCGGAGTGACGGCGCGAAGATCATTCCCGCAGCCAACCCGATATTCGCCAGCATGGCCTTGCTGTATTGTTCAGCCGAGTGACGAGCCGTGATATGGCCGATCTCGTGACCCATCACCCCGGCCAGCTCCGCCTCGCTGTTCAGATGGGCCAGTATGCCGCGCGTCATATAAACATAACCTCCTGGAACAGCAAAGGCATTCACCACAGCCACGTCCAGGACTTTAAAGCTGTATGTCAGGCTGGGCCTGTGGGAAACCTTCGCCAGTCGCTGGCCGAGGTCATCGACGTAAGCGGTCAACTTCGCATCCTTGTAAAGGCCGTACTGTTGAATGACCTGTCCATCTGTTT
>Ga0180437_10005458_pt1 | contig 17403 bp, 15 predicted proteins | sample SS_ome_4_FD_132410 | JGI IMG/M metagenome (GOLD analysis project Ga0180437, IMG submission 132410) | Hypersaline lake sediment archaeal communities from the Salton Sea, California, USA - SS_3_D_1 metaG | ecosystem: Environmental > Aquatic > Non-marine Saline and Alkaline > Hypersaline >... | reverse complement strand
TGTTTCAAGAGTTTGGTCCGAATATCGAGATCACAAGCCATTTAGAGCCCGTTGAAGATTCTCGCCATCCGCATGTGGTGCAGCCGACGTCTTAGGGTCAACCCAGGGGATGGGTTTAAAGAGTTTTTTCCCCTTGCTGTGTACTGGTTGTTTGAGCGCGGCTACTCTGTCGCCATAGCAGAGTAGAGAGCGTGGCACAACCGAGACAGATTATGCTGCAAAGAAGGAAGGTATTGGTAAAGCCGATAGTGTCCACATTTCCCGCAAAGGCTCCAGCAAGTTTTCCTCCGAGGCCGTTGGCTGTGTAGACAACAGCTGTAGAGAGGGTGTGGTACTTGCTTGGAACGTAAGTTGTGGCCGAAGAAAAGAGAACAGGCCGCACATGAATATCTGCGATAAAAAAGAGCGCGTTAGCAAAAAGAAGCGTTAGAATAGAAAGGGCATGGAGAGATGACTGAGAAGCTGCAAGAAGCGCAATGCAGGCAAAGCCGGAGCATGAAAGGAGAAAGCCCACTCCCATTTTGACAAATTCCGGCATCTCTATGAAGCGCTCCACCTTTTTCCAAAATCTTCGATGTATGGGTACAAAAAAGACCATGGCCAGAGAGCCAAACGAGGCAAACCAAAGCGTTGGGATGGTAAAGCCTGCTAAAGAGCGGTCTACTGCCTGGTGGACGAACAGCGAGATAGAGGTGTGACACTGGTGTGAGACCAAGGAAAAAGGAACGGCCAAGAGGATCAACCCTCCAAAGACGAGAAGAAGTGTATTTGTGGAAGGGGGAGACTCTTTAGTAGTGGGCTCTTTTTTTATAAATGGAGTGAAGTAGCGAAATCCCAAAAGGCAACTTACAGCAAGTCCTGCGATAGCGGCTCCGACAATTCCTTTGATGCCAAAAAGGTCAAAGAGTGGATTGGCGAGAAAGTTTCCAACCACAAACCCCATAGCCATACCGACATAGTAATGCTCATAGATTTTTTGGCGACTATTGTGGTCCATAGTGGCAGTAATCGTGCCAACAGACGACATAAGGCAGACCTTTGCAAAGCCCGTTCCTAAGGCAATGAAAAGGATGACAATTAAGATGGAAAGAGCGTCTGTACATACAGGAAGAAAGAGAATGCCGAAGAAAACGAGCATATAGCCGCATGAAGCGATGATTTTTCGGCCACAGAAAAAATCAGCACATGCTCCTCCGGCAAATGGAGAGATACTGGCAACAGCCACGTAGGTACCAAAAAGAGAAAAGGCTGCAGATCTCGACCACTCTAACCCACCATGAGCGCTCGATTCAACCAGATAGATGGGAAGGATTGCTGTAATAACATAGTAGAGAGTCGAGATTAAAAATCCTGCCAGAAGAAGAGGAAGAGGTCGAGAGGTCACAAGTATTCCCGTATACAAAAGGAAAAAGTGTAGCAGACGTATGTAAAATTTGCGAATACGATTGTTAGAAAATAAAGATTGGTTTGTGTAAAACTTATTGAGTTTTTTGCTTTATAAAAAGGATAGTTGTCATGGCCGAGGTGTTTTTTTAACCAAAGAGCTACTTTATTTCCAGATGTAGCGTTTAGTGGTGTTGCTGTTCCTGACACCGTTGTTATTCCAGCAAGCGGGAGTGAACAGGGTCTTGCCGAGGTCTTTAATGCGGCGACCGGAAGTTTGGGGGGGATTCCACCGGAATGTCGAGAACGTATATTTTCTTTTGTTACTGAAGAGGCTAGAAATGTCCCTTCGTCTGTGTGCCACACCTTTCATTCAGAGGTCATGGGAATGCAAGCCAGGCATGTACAGGCGCTATACCAGGACGAAAAACTTGTAGAGTTATTAGGTACATTTGGGATCTCGAAAATAGAAGAAAACGCTTCTTCAGGACAGATACAGCAATTTTTTGATCAGCTTGTCAATCAGGTATCGAAGATTATGCAGTGCGTTCCCTCGGTACCATGGTGTTTTAAGCTGATTTCCCCTTTACAATTTTCTGAAAACCCCGAGCTCTTAAAAGATCTGTTACAATATGTTTCTCATAAACAGTTGATTTTGATGAGTCAGGACATGATTGATATGCATCCACAGCCACCCCAAGAGCAAAAAATCGAACAGACTAAGCGATTTCTTGAGACTCAAGCATCCCAAGAGCAGAAAATCGAACAGATTAAGCGATTGTTTGAGGATCAAACAGAATTGGGAGTGCCTTTGAAGGCTACTTTTGATACTGATTCTCTGGTCTGTTTTCCTCCAGAACTCTTTTTACTCAAAAATATGGTGCGCTTGGAGATTCTCAATCAGTCGGATCTTGTTGCCATATCCGGCAAAATTGGCAAGCTTACTCAGCTGGAAACTCTGGTTATAGAAAATTGCGACAATATAGAGTTTCTTCCCGAAGCAATTGGGCAACTCCAATGCCTCAGAGAGTGTACGCTTCGCCTAGATGGGATCCATTTTGGACCGTTAAAGTTTCTTGCGCAGTGCTCTCGGCTAGAGCATCTCGAGATTGGGTTTAACTACAGATATCGTACTCCTCCTGGCTGGTTTTCCCAGCTTGCCGCACTTAAAACTCTGATGTTGTATGAGGCGTCTCCTGCAATGATACATAATCGGGAGTTTGTGTTTCCCCCACATCTTGAAACCGTCGCTATTGTCTATTCGGAGCTATCACTTGTACCTAACGCTCTCTATGCTCTTACTAATTTGAGACATCTCAACCTTTCCGGAAATCATATAGAAGATGTTCCCGTTGAAATGTGCAATTTAGAAAGACTAGAGTCGATAGATCTCTCCGATAATCCGCTACAGGCATTTCCGCTTCATCTTTTAAATATTCGTTCTTTGCAGAAGATTACCATTTCACATACAGTTTCTCTTGATCAAGACATTTTGTGTAGATGTGCTGCAGCGGCTGTGGAGCTCCACACAGATGACGAGCAGCGGCGAGCGTAAAAGGGGACTTGAAGAGAGTATGTTTGGTAGAAAAAAGTGGCTTTATTTTGTCTTGTTATTTCTCGTTCTACCAATAGGGGCCTTTTGTGTCTCACCACGGCTTCTTATCACATTGGGACCCAAATGTGATTTTAGTCCAAAGGCACTGCAAAAGGAGGTAAAGTGTCTTGTTATATCGAGTCCTCGAGAGCGTTTAGCGCAAGATATCTTAGAGTTAGATAGGTCGCAGCCTATCCACATAGTTGTCTACACAGGTCGACTCGAAAATATCGAGAGTTTTGCTTGGGAAATAGGGTATGAATACATAGTACTTAATGGGTCTTTAAAAAAATCTCTGAAGAGGCTGAGAAGGCGTATTTCAACTATTCCCTGTATCGATTCTGCTCTTCCCAGGACTGATCCTCATAGTGTGGGCTGTTTTTACGATCTGTTCATGAAGGTAGATCGCCTTTTTAAAGAGCGTGGCCTTCCTTACTGGGCCATTTCAGGAACGCTGTTAGGGGCTGTTCGACATGGGGGGATGATCCCCTGGGACGATGATATCGATATCGCTATATGTGCGGAGAACGTCCCCCTTCTTGAGGAGCTAAAAGGGGTTCTGGCCGAGAGGGGTCTTGAGCTGTATCACTATTCGGAAGCCGAATTTTACAAAATTTTTCCTGCAGACGGGACGCCATGCCCTAAAAAAGGGGGCGGTTTTTACCCATGGAAGTATCCCTTCGTCGATGTCTTTCCCCTTATCCTTATAGATGGTACACGAACGTATATGTACGAAGCGTGGAGGGACAGCTCTCCGAATGATTTTTTCTATCCTAACGATCTTTCTTTCCCGCCTTCGGAATTACCTTTTGGCCCCACGACGATTCCCGCTCCAGCGGGGTATCTCGATTACGTACGACGGGCCTACGGAGAGGATTGGGATAGGGTTGCGTATCTTTATTTTGATCATCGAAATGAGCGGTGGTGGAAAAAGATTAGAGTCGATCTTATCGATCGCTCTCCCCCTCCCTATATTCTTCCCGAGCAGATTGAGCGTTAGTCTGTTCTAAAAACTGTTGGCAAAGCCAAAAGGTCTGCTTTTCCGCATTAAATTTAATTGGGGGATCTTGGGGATGGGGCTGCTTTGCCTGTTGACAGGCCATGTACAGTGCAATAAGGTCCTTAACAATGTGGCCTATTTTGTATCCTTCTGGTGGAAGATATCTGTGAGAAAGGATAGAGCGTTCGGCAATCCCTTTTAATGTCGTCCGTATTTCTGGTGGTGCCATAAGAAAAAACAGGTTTCTTTGTTCTGGGGGTGTTTTGATAAAGGTTTTCTGGGTTTCTCTGTCAATATCGTCGGGCTGGTCGAGGGAACATGTGTGGATACAGCATAGCCCTGCATAACAGTTGCCATATTCGGGGATACCGCTCACCTCTAGCCTCGATGTGAATCGATGTGGCGGCGGACCATGTTGATCTGACGCTCTAACATTTCATCGTGGGACATCTTGTTTTCGATAGATTTGCATGCGTGGAGGATTGTTGAGTGGGTCTTTCCAAAAGAGGCTCCTAGCATGACAAGAGATTCGTTGATGAGCTCTTTTGCTAAAAACATCGCCACCTGCCGTGGAATGGCGATATCTTTGGTTCGAGCGTGGCCTCGAAGATCACTTACTCGTACCTGGAAGACAGAGGCGACGCTTTTAAGGATCATATCGACAGTGAGCTTTTCTTTTGGCACAAGGTGAAAGAGATCTTGCAAAATTTGGGTCACAAACTCCTCTTCTATCGTTGCGTTCATAAGTCGAGCGTGAGCGCTTAATCTGTTGAGTGCGCCTTCTAGTTGTCGGATGTTGTGAATGAGCTCCGCGATACTAAAGGCAACTTTATTAGATATGTGAAGCCCCTTTTGCTCTGCCTTAAATTGCAAGATGGCAACGCGTGTTTCAACATCAGGGACCCCAATATGGGCAACTAACCCCCATTCCATACGGGCGACGATTCTCTCTGAGAGTTTAAGCTGTGTTGGAGGCTTATCGCTTGTGATCACAATCTGTTTGTGTTGATTGATGAGAGTCTCAAACGTATTGGAGATCTCTTCTTCGAAATTTGTCCGATTTTGTAAGAACTGGATGTCGTCGACAAGAAGAACATCGACTGAAGAGCGATAAAATCGCTTGAGCTTATCTATAGACTTGTTTCGAAGGCTATCGACAATCTGATTGATAAATGCTTCTGTTGTAATACACTGAACACGGAGCTTTTTGTGTTTTTCTCGTACATGGTGACCAATGCTGTGGAGAAGGTGGGTTTTGCCTAATCCCACACCTCCATGTAAAAAGAGAGGGCTGTATGATTTGCCCGGTCGGTTTGCAACACCGATAGCAGCCGACTTCACAAATTGGTTTGAGCTGCCTTCGATAAATGTAGAGAATCGGTAATTATCATTGAGTTGAGATTGAAATGCTGCGGCCTCAATGTTCTCTTTTGTCTCTTCTTTTTCATGCTCTTTTGGGGGAAGGAAAAAGGGGCGCTGTTTTCTCTCTTGTTTTTCAATAATAAATTCAAGAGATGGTTCTCCGGAGTGTGATACGGGAAGAAACGAGCATAGGTCCTTTTTGAAGTTGGCGAGCAGATATTCCTTAACAAAGATATTGGGAACTTTAAGCACAATCTTTTCTGAAGAGTAGGAGTCGACTTCAATGGGGTCGATCCAATTGTTATACGCAGAAAGGGTCATCTGCCCTCGTACATATTCGAGAAACTGGATCCAAGCCTGGCAAGCACTACACGTCTGTTGCATTATCTCTTTCCTCCTGGTAGGGCTAACGCTCCCTTTTGATGTATCGGTGTCCAGAGACTAACAGTCCATTTTTTAAGCTCGCAATATCTTTGTCCCCATTTTGGCGGAATTTCTTTGCAACCCTTTGATAGTCAGTCAATAACAAAGTATACAGAGAGTGTTGATGGTCATTTTTTTCTTAACCTTCTTGTTGTTAGGAGGTTGGGTTTTTTTCAATATTGTGTAAAAACACAACCTCCTAAAAACGAGGCTATTGTGTTGTTGAAAATCCGATGATAACTTCTAAGGCGACTTACAAAATGCCGTATTCATCTAAAAAGGTAAGGCGGCTAAATGGTCCCTTGCTTCGGATGATCTTAATTGCATGAACAGGTGTTGGGGTTTGTAAAGAGGGTGTTGTTACCTGAAGCGTGTCGAGATGAAGTGTCAACCCCTCTTCGGCAGGTAAAAGAGAGGAGGGGTTTGTGCTTGTCTGTTCATGTATATAGTGGAGGGCTTCTAAACGAGTGTCTCCTTCGGAAAAGTCCTGTTCTGAAAGGATTACCGTGCGAGGAGGGATTTCTCGATCTATAAGCTGAATAACTCCCAAGTAGCCAAGCGACTGACCAGGATCATCAAAGGACGCTTTGCCTATTCCTAAAATGAGCGTTTGACAGTTTGTAAAGAAATCGACTTGAGATTCATGAGAGGGGCTATTGGTGAGAAATCCAATTCTGTTGAGTTCTTGATTTTCTTTGTGTCGTCGAATTCTGAGCATGAGCGAGCTTGAAGGCGATGGTGTAGCTGCACAAAAATCAAACGAAACGAATTCATTGAGATCGACGGTTTCAGGTGATTGAGAAAACGTTTCTAAGCAGTGTACGGTAGACACCTCTTTACGGATTGTTGGTCGGAGCCGGGTCGCATACTGTTCGTACGCTGTAGGGTGTAGGTAGTATGAGATAATATGGGAGTCGAGCTCCCACTGTTGAAGAAGGCTATTGATCTCCTTATTAAAGGAGTAGATCTTCTCAATTTCCGATGAGCTGGCCATCTCTCCATCGGTAACGATGATATGATCGATATCCCAGACATGGTAGCCCGCTTTATGCATTCGCTCTAAGAATCCTGTTCCCGGATTGACGGCTACCCCAACACCTCCAATTTGAAGCCAGTATCCCCCAGAGCGACTGATCGTCTCTGTTTGGTTTGGGAGTAATAGGTGCAAGAGTTGCAGCGGCATATGAGAATAGGTATTGTGGTATGTATTTGACCATCCATTGAGCGTAACGATCCTGTCTGTAGCAACGCTTTTTTTCTCTCTCTCTAAATAATTGGAGAGCCCATCGGTTTTGAAAGTGGAAAAGAGCCGACGTTGGCGATCTATACGTTCGATGGCATGTTGCTCTTTTTGTAGTTCTACTCCCTCTTCAATCATTGCGTATCCTTTTAGAGTTGGTTTAATCTCTAGATTTCTCCACAATAGAAACCTTGTCGGCCAATTCTTTTGTAGAGAGTTGTGCTACCTATTATTTGTATACTTGGCTTTACCAGTAAATGAAAATGACGAACTTTCTTGCTTTTGCTCACCAAAGCATTGATGAACAAGACATCAATGCGGTTGTTCAAGCGTTACAACAAGACTATATCACGAGAGGGCCTACAGTCCAAGCTTTTGAGCGTGAAACTGCGGATCTTGTTGGTGCGCGCTATGCTGTTGCCTTTTCTAGTGGCTCTTCGGCTCTTTACGCTGCTTATCAAGCAGCCGGGGTTAGTAGCTTTGATAAAGTCGTGTCGACACCCAACACCTTTATTGCAACAGTTTCAGGAGCGCTTTCCCGCGGAGCCAATCTGCATCTTGTCGATATTGATTTATATGGAAATATGGATCTCGATCTTCTCAATGAGAGCATGATCGAACCGATGTCTCGGGGAAAGACGTTTATTGTCCCCGTCCATTTTGCAGGTGTTGCCGTTGATATGAAAAGACTCTCTTCGATGGTTCGCTTCCAGGATGTTGTGATTATCGAAGATGCTGCCCACGCTTTAGGCTCAAAGTATCCCGATGGTCTTCCTGTCGGAAGCTGTGCATACAGTGATATGACGGTTTTTAGTTTTCACGCCTCTAAAAATATCGCTTGCGGAGAAGGTGGAATGGTCACAACGAATGACCCGGACCTATTTTCACGACTTCGACAGCTTCGAAATAGTGGGTTTAAACCGTCTGAAAAAGAGCCGTGGTATTACGAGGTAGAGAGCCTTTCGTGTAATGGTCACATGACAGACATTCAGGCGGCGTTAGGTCTCTCCCAGCTCCAACGTCTTGACGAGTTTCAAAAAGAAAAGGACGCCCTTATCCTTTTATATAGGGAGCTATTAGAAAACGTTCCCGGTGTTACTCCACATGGCAGTGAACCCGATGGAAGGACTCTCTACCATCTTTTTGAGGTTCATATTGAATATGAGCTGTTTAACACGTGTCGCGCTGACGTGATGGAAACGCTGAGCGAGCAGGGAGTCGGTTCCCAATACCACTATGTTCCTCTCTACAGACATCCAGCGGTTCAGGCCAGGTGTAAGGAAAAAAAGGAGCTCTTTCCTATGATGGAAGGCCATTTCCAAAAAGCACTATCGTTGCCGTTTTTTTCTCGTATGCGGGAAAGCGATGTTGAAAGGGTTGTTTCCGCCTTGAGAAAGACCCTTTTTCTCTGATTAGAGAATACGGTTTAAAGATCTTTATTGATTCTTTTTCAGCGGCGATGCTAAGGTTCCCTGTTAATAAACTTCTCGGGTTCAACTTTTGGATTACGATCTATTTCCCAAAGGGGATAGAAAATAAAAAATTACGGTGAATATGTCTTGGAAAAATAGTTGCTATTTCCTTTTCTGTTTTCTTTTTTTGCAAATGAATACGTTTCTTGTAGCCGATGGGGGCGATACCTGTTGCTCTGAAGAAAGATCAATAGAGGTGTTCATGCCGGGGCGGTTTTGTCTTTTTGGAGAGCATAGCGATTGGGCGGCTATTTATCGTGAGGACAATCCTCTAATTGAAAAAGGAGCTGTGGTCGCAACAGGAACCGATCAAGGGATATATGCTCGTGTAAAGCCCCATCCTGACAGATTTATCTTTACAGCGTCATTGCCTTCTTCTCCCACAACATCTCGTTTTGAAATTCCAATGACGAAAGAAGAGCTTCAAGAACAAATACAGTGTGGGGGAGTGTTTAGTTACGTCGCCGCAGTAGCGCTTCAGATTCTTAATCGATTTCCTGTGCAGGGGTTAGAAGTAGATAATTATAAGACAGACCTTCCTATCAATCGTGGATATGGAGCAAGTGGCGCTGCATGCCTTCTCGTTGCTCGTTCGTTTAACCGGCTATATAATCTCGGACTTTCCCTTGAAGAGGAACAAAAGCTCGCTTTTCTTGGAGAGACTGCGGCATACTCTCGTTGTGGTCGTCTTGATCTTGTCTGTGCATATGGAAAGGGGCCATTCAAGCTCGTTTTTGATAAGGGGCAAGTTGAGGTTCAAAGGATTTCTGTTGGAAAAGACCTTCATTTTGTCCTTGTTGATCTCGGTGCTGAGAAAGATACGGTAAAAATCCTCAACAACCTAAATCGGTGCTATCCATTTCCCAAAAACACAACCCAGTCTAATGTGCAAAAGTACTTAGGGCCAGTTAATAACGAGATGGTGGCACAGGCCGTCGAAGCTATTAAAACAGGTGAAGACAGGCGCATTGGTGACTTGATGAATGAGGCGCAAAAGGCATTTGATATGTATGTCGCTCCTGCATGTCCTGCTCAATTAACCGCCCCTCTTCTCCATAAAGTGCTTGCCTATCCTCCTATCCAACCCTATATCTATGGTGGAAAGGGAATGGGATCTCAAGGCGATGGCAGTGTGCAACTTATTGTTAAAGATAAAGAGGCGCAAGAGGAAGTCATACGCATCCTTGGAAAAGACTTTGGTATGAACTGCCTTCCCTTGGTTATTCCCAAAACGTGAACCTTACATCACACTTTCAACTTGGGTTTTTACGTATAGCACATAAGCAGTGCAGAGGCGTTGCCGGCAATATACGGATCATCATCATTTTGAAGAATTTTAGCCAGGCGAACACCGTCTTCGGTTTTACCGGCCATGAAAAAAGCCTTAGTGAGGTTAAGCAGTGTCGGTCCATGTTGTTCTTCTGATTGTAGAGCTGTATCAAATGCCTTGATCGCTTTTTCCGGTTGGTTAACCTCGACATAGAGCGCACCGAGCATTTGCCAATCATATGTGCTTTTTGGCTCAAGGACAACGAGCGCTTCAAAAAAAGGAAGGGCGATGTCGTATTTTCCCTGTCGGATATAGGCATAGGCAGCATGGCGCAACTCGGAGGTGTGAGAAGAATCCCACCCCAATGTTTGTAGCCAATCTCGACGTGTCATCTTAAACTCTTATCCTTGTAAAAATTGTCCAATACGCCCGCCAATGTAGCGAAGCATTTTATTGAGGTCCCGTACTTTTTTAAGACATCCCTTTATGGCAGAGCGCTCTTCTTCTTCCTCTTCATCTTCACATTCGAGCTCATCGAGTTTTTTTTCCTCTTCATCTTCTGCATCAGCCCTGCCAAAAATAGGGATGATACGGTGAAAGGCAAATGGAGAGCGGCGCTGGTATCCAAAATCTTCAGGAGGATAAAAGTGGGCCCAAGGAGCTCGTGTGGTTCCAACACCGAGCAAAAGATCGAGCTCTGAGAGTTTTGGGTAGAGGTCCACGATAAGTGCTTGAGCTGGAACAGTCGTTGCCTCTTTGAGGTGGTACTGCTTTTGGACCTGCTCCAACAACTGCATTCTTCGTGCATATTGGACGTAGATACCGATGTCAAGACGGTCAATTGTGGTCGCTGGCATTGTTTGTCCTCTTAAACGCCATAGGCTGTATTTTTACTCCTTGTATCGCAAACGGGTATTTTAGAGTCATCGAAAAAATAGAGGATATCAGGGTACAATAATACCCCTGATTGCGACGTATCTCCTACAATTAGGGTGGTTGCAGAGGAAAATCTACTTTGTGTTTCTCCTCGACAAGGTAAAAAACCTTGTTTTCGTTGAAACACTCGTATCTTTTCGCCTTCACTCAGCCTATTGTAGGAGATACGTCACAATCAGGGGTATTAGTTTCTATTTTTTCGCTTAAGGTGTAGTGTACAGCATGTCTCATATTCCCGTTATGCTCGGTGAGGTTCTCGATCTTTTTAAGCCGTCTCTTCTCCACAGAGTTTTCGATGGTACGTGTGGTGGTGGCGGTCATGCTCACGCCCTCTTATCACAACACGATGAGATTGTCCATTATATAGCAAACGACCAAGATCTAGAGGCTCTTTCTCGAGCTAAAGAGAGGCTTGCTCCTTTTGGGCCAAAAGTAGAATTTCGTCACAGCAACTTTTCGTGCGTTCCAGACGGGCCATTTGATGGTGTTTTGTTAGATATTGGTGTCTCTTCGTTTCATGTTGATAATCCTGAGAGGGGATTTAGTTTCATGAAAGAAGGCCCTCTCGACATGAGAATGGACACAACACAATCTCTTACAGCAGCAGATATTGTAAATGGTTGGGATGTCATCTCTCTCGAGAAGGTCTTTGTTGAGTTTGGTGGAGAGCGCCATGCAAAGCGAGCGGCACGAGCTATTGTGAGAGCGCGAAGTAAAAAGCGGTTTGTGACAACGCACGATCTTTCTAAAGTGATAGAAGAGGTGATCCCCCGCCGGGGAAAGATCCATGGTGCAACGCGCATTTTTCAAGCACTTCGCATTGCGGTCAATAGGGAGCTCGAGGTATTAGAAGAGAGTATTGAAAAATATGCCCATCGGTTATCAGAAGGTGGGCGATTTGTGATCATTACCTTCCACAGTGGCGAAGATAGAGTAGTCAAACAGGCGTTTCGTCGTCTTGTTGCAACCGAGAAAGAATTTATGCTTGTACATAAAAAGCCCCTCGTTCCTTCTCGGAAAGAGTATATGAAAAATCGTCGGTCGCGTAGCGCCAAGCTGCGCTGTATCGAACGAAAAAGGGGTTAAAGAGAGAGTGTGTGAGATGTCCGGACCAATTGGAGATATTAGCAGACAGTACTATATCCAGAAGTCTAGATCGGGATTTGAGCTTAAAAGAGCGCGTTGGTATTCAAGACTTGTCTGTTTTTTCACAGGGAAAAAGTACTTTTCTTTGTCTGAAACAAAAGCGAAGCAGTTGGCATTATATGCTGATACAATCTCACAAAAGACCTTTTCAGATATGAAAAGGGCCTCCTCTCTTCACCAAATTGTGAGCTCTCTTTCTGAGGCGCTAGAGAAGGGGTCTAGTGAAAGCGTTACCAATCTCATTACAACGGTTGCTCGGCATGCCCTTCCAGGTCTAAGTGATGAGGTTACTAATGAGACGGTGGAGCAATATGCCGATATTATCTATAAAAAAATCGCAGCTCAGGCACGTATCGATGAAAAAGCGGCCTCTCTAGTACTTGAACAGATGCTCAACCATCTTGTGTGCACAAATCCCCAAAACTACTACAAGATCCTTCCCCTTCTCACAGAGAAATTTGGGGACTCTCTTCTTATGGATAAAAGCGATCGGAAACTGATAGAAATATTGAGAGATATTCCAGAGACACAGGATTCGGTACGTACAGCGGCCGAGCTGTGCGATCTTATTAAAAACAATTTTCGCTTTTTGCAAGTAGTGGAAAAAAGTAGCGAGCTTTCTACTCTATTTGAAAAGATTCCACCAGGAAGAGAGCGCATTCGTCTTGCCTATTTCTTTCCAAACGTTGCTGTGCAAAAGATGTCTCCCATCGAGGTATTTCCGGAAGGCGAAGAGGCTCTTGTCAGAGAGGTTTTGACGTGCTCTGAGGAGGCATTGGAGATCCTTGCCGGAGGGTTGAAATCGGGTGAGATGGCATTGGAGGCTCTTGAACATTATAGCGATTTTCTGAGTGTTTCTAAGATGCTTTTTCCTGCATCCGCTAAATGGTTAGATCAAACGCTTTCAACACATCGACAGATGATGCTCCCCTTCCAAGGGTTGTTGTGTACTCTTTGTCGAGAGATAGGTGGTCAGGTGTTTGAGGAGAAAATGGACACATCTCATGCCAGGCTTCTCATTGACACGGCAAAGCAGCTGTGTGGCCAAGATGCGCCTGCCATTGAAAAAGCTGCGATCGATGCTTTTGCTGAAAAAGCCGATGTGGTAATTGATGCCATGATTGATGCTTTGGAACGAGGAGAAAGCAAAATAGAGGCGATTCAAAGAGCATTTTCAAAAAAAGCCAATCGTGGTGTTGATCAACTGACCTCCAGGGGGAAAGGTGCTCTGTGCGAGAGAATTGCTGAACATATACAGGGAAGAAGACAAGAGTTCATCGAGATTGCTATGAGAAGGGTTCCCTTCTCTCGTGAGAACTTCAAAGCGGGAAGCGCTGCTATAAACAAACTTTTTGCCTGTGTTGGTAATTTAGCAGGCCCTTTTATCTACGATGAAACGGTGGCTCAATATGTGCAATCTGAAGCCGAAAGGATTACTTCGGCTCCCACGTTTTTAGAACAAGCTGAGCAGTTGGAAATCTTTCTCGATAAGGTAAAAGGGTGTGAATTTGCCTACACGAACTTTGACAGTAGTACGTTTACTAAAAACTCGCCGCCGCTGCTTAGGCAATTATTTATGGACTTTCAGGTTGGTGCAAGGGAGGAGATCCTCGTCGCTTTGAAAAAGGGAGAGGACGTTCAACAACAAGTAGAGCGCTTTTCCTCGATCTGTACCAAGGCAGACTCTCTCTTTCCTCGGCAGTTTACCCCCCTCGAGGATAGAGAGCGACCCGAGCTTCAAGCTTTTGGGGAAACGTTGGCTGGAGAAGATGTGTGGGCTTTTCTCGGACTAAGAAGTTCGTTGGCTCTCCTTTTTCCGGTGGCCGTTAGGCAGTGGGGCAAGATTCAGTTAGGTGAAGCGGCATTTCAGCCATACCTTGTTTCCTTTATTGAGGGACTTAAAGAGGGGGTGTCCCTTGATAAGACGGCTGAAATGGACGAACGTATGAATGAATTCATGGCAAGGACTTACTTAGCACGCGACTTTGTCAATTTGAATGAGATGTTGGCCGAGCAGATGAGGGGAGTGGGAGCTGACATTGTCAACGCTCGACGAGAGCAGGGCGAACAGCTGTTGCAAAAGCTGGAGGAGTGTCTCACATGGATTCGATCGAACATCGGTGGTAGGGCATATCCTGCCGTAGCAGTGGAAATTAGGAGATGTGTGGGAGATGATGTGTACAAGAGCATTGTTGCTGAGCATGAATTTCAAGAAGATCTTTTGAGCGACTGTACTGCATCAATAAAGGCGTATGAACGGCTTCCTCATTTTGGCGATAAGCTGCTCGAGGCGTGGGTAAGAAGAGCGAAGGCTGAACGGCTTGAGAGTTGGCCACAATATATCGAGAGCCTTTCTCGAAAGGTAAGAGCAGAGATGGACGTGTATCCAAATCGCACCATTCGTTATGAAATGATACGGCACGCCTTTCGTGATGAGCCGGTAATTCAAAACCTTTTTCCTCGGGAGTAAAAAGGATCTGTGAGACTTGTCCCCTTTACCTATTGCGTGTTCTTGATCACAGCGTTCGTTGCCCTCCATATTGCCCATCACAATCGGTTGACGACGTATCGCATTAGGGCGATCTCTCTTGAGAAAGAGTTGAAAATTGAGGAGGCAAAAGAGAGAGGCTTAGAGCTTGAGATGGCCACCTTTACAAGCCCTCTTCGCCTTGAAGAAGTAGCTAAGAAGGCCCAATACTCCTATCTTCGTCAGCCTTCTGCTGACGAAAATCTCGCCATTTGCGATCTGGAAGTACATCTTTCGGCAGCAACCCGGGGTTGAACTTTTTTCGGATAATTCGTAGGTTGAGTCCCAAAAGATGATTTGGGGATTGAGATGGCGTTTGGGAGATTGAAACAGTTCTTTTTAATGGCCGTCTTCCCTTTTGCAGCGCTTTGTTCAGAAAGTCCAATGGCCCCCCCTCTTTCCGAAATACCTCTTTCTGATGCTTCTGGGTTGGTGATAAAGCATAAAAGGGTCTTTCTCAATGGCACTACAGCGCCATACAACGCCTCTCTTTTAAAGACAGAAGAGGGATTTCTTCTCTTTTTCTCGCATGACGATTGGTTGCCTAAAGGCTCTTCCTATCCAACGGAAAAATCTTCCTATACGAAGGATAAGAGAATGGGAGTGGCCCGCCTCGATAGCGACTTTACCCACACAGAGGAGAAGGTTCGGTTTTTAACGCCTCCAAAACATTGGAAAAAATCGACGATAAAGTGGATTGATCCAAGGGTTTTTACAATAGACGGCACGGTTTATGTGTTGACCTTCTTTTATAAGCGAAATAAATCGTCGAAAAATGTATGGATCTCGACCATTTGTCCGAAAACATTGGCCTTTTCAGATCCAAAAAATATTCGAACCCATACAGGTCATATGGAGAGAAACTGGGTTCCCTTGATCTCTGAAGACTTAAATCCTAGGAGTCTTTCTTTCGTTTATACGCCCTATCCAACGGTTGTTGGAACGATGGATCTTGTTAAGCGCAAGGCTCCCCTTTCAGATCATCTATTTGCTCCCTCGTCGCCCCCTCAATGGAAGTGGGGCAATTTGTGTGGGGGAACGCACGCCTTATTGGTAGGAGAGTCCTACTTGAGCTTTTTCCATAGTAATGTGTTAACCGAAGAGGGTAAGCGGTGCTACGTGATGGGAGCGTGTACCTTTTCTAAAGATCCTCCCCATCAATTGTTGTCGATCTCTCCATATCCTATTGTGTTTGAGGGGATGTACTCTTCAAAAGTCGATGGAAGGATAGGCCCCCTTGGCAATCCTCGATGGAACGCCCGTCTCGATAGGGTTATTTTCCCCTGTGGTCTTGTTCCAGACACTGATGAGACAGGCAAGGAGATTTTTCATGTTTCGTGTGGAGAAAATGATGTGGGTATACGAATTGTCACAATCGACAAAAGTAAGCTATTCGAAAGTTTAATACCGGTTTCGTAAGGTGTGTATGGCGTATAAAAAGATCTGTGTTTTCTTAATCTGTGCTAGTTGTTCTTTATTCGGAAAATCAACCATTCCCCCCTGGCTCTCTTCTGTCCCTCGATCTGATCGTACGGGTCTTGTGATAGCAAGTAAAAAGATAGCGCTCAATGGTGCTGTTGCCCCATCTAACGCTTCTTTAGTGAAAAGAGGCGATGGATATCTCCTCTTTTTTACCCACGATGCCTGGTTGCCTAAAAAGGTTCCGTATCCAACAGACGGCATTTCTAAATTTACCTTGAAACGAAGAATTGGAGTGGCTCACCTCGATAAGGATTTCAACCATACTGAGGAAAAGGTTCGCTTTATAATGGGACCTGACTTTTGGATGGATCCAAGGGTGTTTACGATACGTGGGAATATCTACGCGATGTATTATAATTTTTTACCCAAAAATATGAAAAAGAGCGTGGGAGTTTCCTCTATTAACCCAGAGACACTAGAAATTGATAAAACAAAAATCGTTCGAACAAAGACAGGGGGTGCTGAGAAGAATTGGATACCCCTTATTTCCGAAGAGACCGACCCAGAACATCTGCCTTTCATCTATGCGATGTGCCCGACGATCTCGCTTACTCTAGATCTTTCCGGTAAAAAACCATCGTTGCCGTCAGGTTTGCGTTTTTCTACATCGGCTCCTCCTCACTGGAAATGGGGGCCTCTATGTGGGGGCACTCATGCTATACCAGTAGATGGGGTCTGGTTGAGCTTTTTTCACAGCTTTTTTAGGACGCCAAAGAACAAAAAGTGTTATGTGATGGGGGCGTGTACGTTCTCTAAAGATCCCCCTCATAAGTTATTGGCCATCTCTTCCTATCCCATTTTATTCGAGGGAATGTGTACTACCACCATCAATGGGCAAATAGGTCCCCTTGGAAATCCTAGATGGGGAAAAAGGATCGATAGGGTCATCTTTCCCTGTGGCCTCGTATCCGATAAAGATGAAGCGGGTAGAGAGGTGTTTCACGTCTCATGTGGGGAAAATGATGTGGGTGTGCAGATTGTCACAATTGACAAGAAAAAATTGTTCAAAACCCTCAAGTCTGTGTTATAGCCGAGCGGTTTTTTTGAAGAGGTGGTAAAAAATATGATCTACCTCTAAGGTTGTCCGTGTATGTTCGTGCCTTAAACGAGAGAAAACAGATAAAAGAGTAATTGTTTTACTTTTTTGTTGAGTTTGTTTTTATTTTAGTGTACTTGAGTGGATAAAGGAATTAATTAAAAAGTATTGCTTCCTAAATCGGCTTTAGTAATAAAGGAGCTTAAGTATAATGAATAAAATAGTCCGATACGCGTCTCTTCTCTGTGTAACAGCCTCTCTTTTTTCCAATGTTGTTGGGCCGGCCGATTTAGAGCAGGCCGATATTGTTCGAAAGACCAAAGAACTTATGGCTCAACATCCTTCATACAAGATTGTCAGCCATGAGTTGGCCGAACGTGTGATGGTCAGCTTTTGTGAAGAGCTCGACCCCTTAAAGACCTATTTTTTGAAAGAAGAGGTTACAGGATGGGTAGAGCCATCAGATGAGATAGTCTATTCAGTCATTAACGCCTTTAATACCGGTAACTTTGAACGGTTTGAGAGACTATTT
>Ga0180437_10005457_pt1 | contig 17403 bp, 9 predicted proteins | sample SS_ome_4_FD_132410 | JGI IMG/M metagenome (GOLD analysis project Ga0180437, IMG submission 132410) | Hypersaline lake sediment archaeal communities from the Salton Sea, California, USA - SS_3_D_1 metaG | ecosystem: Environmental > Aquatic > Non-marine Saline and Alkaline > Hypersaline > Sediment... | reverse complement strand
GGGGGGGGCTGGGGGGGGGTGGGCCGGCTCGAGCGCCTACCCGGCCTCGATCCGCTTCATGGAAGACGAAACCGACGGCCAACTCGACGAGGTGCGCATCTTCAACCGCGTCCTGAACCAGAATGACATCCAGGCATTGGCTACGCCGTGAACAACCCGCAGCGCCCGGTCACGGCCGCGTTTGAGGCACCGGAGCGTACTGACCTAAAAGAGACCAGCGAGGTGATTTGAGTGTCTCATACAACCAGGCAGAAGGCGTTCGTGGCGATTGTCGGCTTGATGGTTGGCCTTTCAAGCCATCTGTGGGCAGGTTGCCTTTTCGCGACGGAACTCGCGGAGTTTCATGTTTCTCCGAAGGGCAACGACGACAACCCGGGGACATCCGGAAAACCGTTTGTCACGCTGGAGCGCGCACGCGACGCAATCAGACAGGCCGGCATCGCAGGCAAGACCACCTGCACCGTCTGGCTGCACGGCGGCGTCTATCGGCGCAAGCAGACGTTCGCGCTCGACGAGCAGGACTCGGGAACCCGGCAGCACCCGATCATCTACAGCGGCGTGAAGGGAGAAACAGCGCGATTGACCGGCGGGACTGTGTTCGAGGCCGACGCGTTCACTTTGGTTGACGACCCGGCGCTGCTGGGGAGGCTGCCGGAGTCGGCGCGGGGCAAAGTCTACGTGCTTGATCTCAAGGCCCAAGGAATCAAGCACACGACGCGCTATCCCGACAAGTTCACGGACAACGGGGGCATTTTCGAACTCTTCTTCAATAGCAGGCGCATGCCGGTTTCGACCTACCCCAATAAACACGGCGCCATGACCATCAAGCGTGTTGTTGTCAATGGCGGCGGCCAGGAGAAACCGGGCAGTTGGCGGGTGTACTACGGCGAGGGCACGCCCGAACAGAGGCGCGCCCTCGAAAGCGGTGAAGGCCCGCGTCCCGGCGTATTCCAGTACCGGCCCGAACATGCGGCCGCTTACGCACTGTGGGCCAAGGTTCTCGACCGGGGCGTTTGGCTCAAGGGCTACTGGCGCGTCGTGTGGCAGAACGAGACCGTCCGGGTCGCAGCCATCGACACCGAGAAACAGACCGTTACGTTGGCCGTTCCCGTGTCACACGGGATCGGCAGCAAGTACCACCGTCCCGATGGATCGGGTGAAGAGATCTACTGGGTCATGAACTTGTTGGAAGCGGTCGATCAACCCGGTGAGTGGGCCGTCGACTTCCAAGACAAGAAGCTCTTCCTCTATCCCCCCGGACCTCTTGCAGACGCAGACATCCTGATCTCCGACATGGAGAGCCCCATCGTCGAGGTGAGAGACGCGCGTCACATCGAGTTCAGAAACTTCACCGTTGAAGGGACGCTGGGCGACGGCGTCCGTGTCATCGACTGTAGCGAAAACGCTCTTCGCGGTTGCACGATCCGCAATGTTGCCAAGTACGGCGTCGTTATCGAAGGCGGCTCGAGTAATGTCGTCGAGAGTTGCGACCTCTACGCACTCGGAGCAGGCGGCGTCGGGCTCTCCGGCGGAGACGCCGGATCGCAGCCGCGCGTACCGGCGGGACATCGCGTCGAGAACTGCGATATCCACCACTTCGGCGAGATCGAGCGCGTCTACGCGCCGGGTGTGAATGTTGGTTATCGCGGTGGCGGCGGTGGGAGCGCGAAACTCGATGCGGTCGGCATGATCGTCCGCCACAACGCCATCCATCACTGCCCGCACGCGGGCGTTCTGTTCAACAGCTTCGACAACCTGTTCGAGTACAACGAGGTCTTTCAGTTCGCACTCGTCTCGAACGACATGGGCGCCTTCTACAGCTTTGGCAAGCCGGGCTGCATTGGGAACAACACCTTCCGTTACAACTTCATGCACAGTTCCCCGGAGGGTGACGGCGTCTATTACGACAACGTGGCCAACCATCCCCGCGTCTACGGCAACGTCGCGTACAAGCTGGGGCCGGCCGATCTCGAGAAGAAGGCGAGGCGGGGGTGCGGATTCCTGATCAAGAATTTTACGAACAGTCGCGTCGATATCTTCAACAACATCGCGGTCGATGGTAAAATGGGCTATTGGATCAATGCGGGCGAAGGCTCGGTGATTCGCGACAATGTCGCGATCGCATGCGGCGACAACTACGGAGCGGCGGATCTGAAAACTTACGAGAACGATCCTGGCTTCGTCGATCAGGCCGCTATGAACCTGGCCCTGCGAGAAGATGCCGCCGTCTACTCGGATGTCGAGGGATTCGAGAAGATCCCCTTCGCCAAGATCGGTCTCTACGCCGACGAGTTCCGCGCAACCGTGCGGGGATACCGCCGTGAGATGGCCGATTGGACGCCGGGATACGATGCGTCGCGCTATGATGTGCTCGACCGGGAGTGAGGCAAGCCTCTAAGCCAATCGATCCTAGTATCGAAATGTTACCTAGCGAGGACAAACACCATGTGGAAAGCGAACATCTTTCTGCTGGCCTGCTGTGCAAGCATGGCCTCCGCCGCTTCGATAGATCACTACAACGTCGTCTGGGACGGCCCGTCCAAGGACGCTTCCGGACAAATCCCACTGGGCAACGGTGACATCGCCGCCGGGGTCTATGCGATCGAGGACGGCGATCTGTATCTGCTGCTGTCGAAGAATGATGCGCTGACCTACAATGGGGATATCTTCAAGACGGGACGCATTCGTATCTCGCTGTCTCCCAATCCATTCACAAAGGGCAAGCCGTTTCGGCAGACGCTCGACCTGCCGACAGGATCGATTTGGATCGAGGCGGACGGCACTGCCATTCGAATTTGGGCGGATGCCAACCGGCCCGTCTATCACGTGCAGATCGATTCGCCCGATGATGTCGCTGTAAGCGCCACGTCGGATCTCTGGGAGCGTCTGGACAGTTGTGCCTGGAATTGCACGATGGCGCCGATCGATCCGCCGACTCAGGATGTGCGGCCGCAGCGAGACGGCAAAATACTCTGGTATTTCGCAGTCGGCGACCGCAGCGTCTATCCGGCAGACCTGACCTACTACGACATTGAGCGGATGGCGTCGGAGTATCCCGATCCGTACCGCTTCAATACGTTCGGCAACCTGTTGGAGAGCCCCGACTTGAACTTGCAGGACGGTGCGTTGAGAGGGGCAGGGAAGACGTTTGACATCCGTATCCATGCCCTGGCCATGCAAACGCCCAAGATAGCTGACTGGATCGAAACGATCGAGCGCCAGGCAGCGCAGCCGATCGACGTGAAGCAGGATTGGGCGGCGCACTGCACGTGGTGGTCGCAGTTCTGGAACCGAAGCTGGATCACGGTTAGCGACAACACGCTGTCGGTCGAGCAACGAGGTCAACTCGGCCACGAAGGCTACGCAAGATACCGCGAGGCGCCCGATAGCGGAGCGTTGGTGGCGCAGAGCTACAACGTCTTTCGCTACCTGATGGCCTGCCAGAGCCGCGGGCGGATCCAAACCAAGTTCAACGGCGGCCTCTTCACACAGCCCCTGCGATACGCCGCCAAACCGCGGCTGGCGGCAATTGAGCAGGCCGATGGGCAGTGGCTCAGCCATGAGGACGATAGGCTCTGGGGACGTCGATTCACGTTTCAGAATCAGCGGTTGCTCTACTGGCCTCTGCTGATGAGTGGCGACTTCGAGATGATGCAACCGTTCTTCCACTATTACTCGGATCTTCTGCCAATTCGCAAGGCAATCACCAAGGCGTGGTTTGGACACGAGGGGGCCTATTACCGCGAGAATATCGAACCGACCGGCGGGGAACGCGATTGTGGCCGAACCGGCAAACCGCCCAAGACCAAACCGGGCGAGAACAAGGGAGACGGCTACTATCACAGCTACTACTTCACGTGCGGTTTGGAAACCGTGGCCATGATGATCGACTGCGCGAAGTACTCCGGTGACGAGGCGTTCCGCGATTCCGTCCTTGTTCCATTTGCACGCGAGGTGTTGCTGTTCTTCGACAAGCACTATCCGCGCGACGGCGATGGAAAGCTCCGCCTGGATCCGGACATGGTATTGGAGACATGGTGGGTTGCGGTGAATTCCGCTCCCGATGTGGCCGGCTTGCAGCACTGTCTCGACGAGTTGCTGGCGATTGGTGCCGGTTCCGCGGACGATCGGGCGAACTGGAAGCGTTTTCGCAACGAGATCCCCGAGGTATATCTCCACGAAATTGAGGGCCGCACCGCCATCGCTCCCGCTCGCTCGTGGGAGAAGAGAAAGAACTCCGAAAACGGTGAACTGTATCCGGTTTTCCCGTTTCGCCGCTTCGGTCTCGGATTCGGCCCCGAAAGCCGCGACATCGTCGACTGGACGATGCAGCATCGCACGGTGAAAAACGGCTTCGGCTACAAGTGCTGGACTCAGGACCAGATCCACTGGGCTTATGCTGGCAACGCTGCCGAGGCACAGGACGGGCTGATAAATCGTTTCCGCAACGCCTCCCCCTTGTGCCGTTTTCCTCTCTATGGAAGTGAAGGCCCGGACTCCTGCCCGGACTTCGACCACTTCGGTTCCGGCAGCATCGCCCTGCAGCGCATGCTGGTTCAGGAAGCCGGCGACAAGATCCTGCTGCTTCCCGCCTGGCCGGCCAACTGGGATGCCGACTTCAAGCTGCACGTCGCGCAGCAGACGACGATCAGCGGCAAGATCGCCGACGGCAAGTTGGTGCAGTGGACGATCGAACCCGAAACACGCCGCAAGGACGTGGTCGTCTACGAGCCGCAGCCGATTCCCGAACGCCCGATCGTGCCGCACAGCGATCATCCGCTGCGTCTGGGAGCGGACAGCGCCGGTGTCAGTCGGTTCCGCGGCCGGATCGGCAGAGCAACCATGTTCCGCGGCACGCTCGAGTCCGACATGGTCCGGAAACTGGCCGCAGGCGATCGCAACGAGCGACTGGCCGGTGATAACGTCGTCGGGTGTCTGCTCGAACCGAAGGCCGGCGATGTTTTGCCAACGAAGCCCGGCGACTTCGACGGATCGGTCTCCTTCGAGGCATGGATCCAGCCCGCCAAAGGCGAGGCCGGCCGCATCTTCGACAAGCTTACCGCCGGACAAAGAGACGGGCTCCTGATCGACTGTTGGCCGGACCTGAGTTTGCGAGTCATTCTCGGGCCTCGCCAGGACGACTTCCCCAACGTCTTGCAGCCTGATGTCTGGCAACACGTAGCCGTAGTCATGGGCAAAGGACGGTTGGAAGCATATTTGAATGGAAGCAAGCTCCAGAGACGTTAACGCCAACCTGCTTGCTAGACAATTCATGAATCGACCTGCACGCGGCAGAAACCAACAGCAGGCAAAGGAACGGAACTGTGGTTCTCAGTGGAAACTCCGCACTCATTGGGACTCTCGACGTATTCCCTATGCCGTAATGATAACGCCGCAGCAACGGATGATGAATCGCCCCGGAAGGTCATTGGGGATGAGAGTCATGAGCCGCACGAAGCCGACCGAGACGACTACGGACAGTGGAACGGGCGAACGGATTGACTGGGGCGTGCACATTGGAAAACAGAAAGGATCGTTCCCTTTCATCCAGCGGTTCGACCTTGTGGAGGCAGAGTAGATGCAGAAGTACATGGTAATGATTGCGGTGCTGGCCCTGATGACCGGGACTGTGTGCCGTGCCGCAGAGACGCAGGCTGACTTCTGTGTTTCCACCAGTGGCTCCGACAGTTGGTCGGGCAGGCTGGCTACCCCCAACGCGCAGAGAAGCGACGGCCCATTCGCGACACTGGAGCGTGCGCGCGATGCGGTCCGGGACTTGAAGAAGCGCAAGTCGACGGACATCGTTGTTCTAATCCGCGAGGGGACGTATCAACTGAACAGCACGGTGGTGTTCGGTTTGGAGGATTCGGGAGAAGGCGACTCGACCATCACGTATGCGGCCTATCCCGGCGAGACGCCCGTGTTCAGTTCGGGGCGGGAAGTCAAGGGCTGGAAAAGAGTGACCGGTGACCTTCCGGGCTTGCCTGAGGAAGCTCAGGGGAAGTTATGGTCAGCGAACGTCTCTGACCGGTTCTTCACCCTCTACGATGCCGAGGGAATGCTCCCACGCGCGCGATCGGCCGGCTTCATTCCGCTTTCCGGCGGAAGTCGTGACACGCTGCATTTCCCAGAGGGCCGGCTGAAGAACTGGCCGAATGGGGAAGATGTGGAGATTCTCGTCCGCCCCCATCACGCGTGGATTATGAACGTCCTGCCCTTGGCATCGGTCAATGAGCGGGCGCAGATCGCCCGTACGTCAATCGATGCAACCTATGCGATGAATCGTCTCTATTTTCTGCAGGAGACCAAGTCGTGCTGGGTCGAGAATGTGCGGGAGGAACTCGACGAGCCGGGCCAGTGGGTTCTCGATACCAAGCAAGGCAAGGTCTACCTATGGCCGCGGAGCAAGTCGCCTGTCAAGGCTCCGCAGCTGATTGAGTTGATCCGAGTCGAGGGTGAAATCGATAAGCAGGGCTCCAAAGATCGTCCCGTACGCAATCTGTGTTTTCGTGGCCTCACGTTTATGCATGGCGACCGTTATACACTAACCGAGAACGATGCCGGCTTGCAGCACGACTGGGACATGTTCGACAAGGCCAATGCACTGGTTCGTCTGCGCGGCACCGAGAACTGCGCGATCGAACAGTGTCATTTCCTGCACAGTGGAAGTGGTGCGATTCGTGTCGATCTGCACGGCATCGGAAACACCCTTTCCAGCAACCACATCGAACATATGGGCGGAGGCGGGATTCTGTTGTGCGGCTATGGTCCCGGAACGAAGGACGTGAATAAGCAGAATCTCGTCTATAACAACCACATTCACCATGTCGGCGAAATCTACTGGCATTCGCCCGGGATCTTCGTCTGGCAGAGCGGGGAAAACCGTGTGGCGAACAATCTGATCCATCACACGCCTTACACGGGGTTGATCATTTCCGGCTGCATGAGCCGTCTTTTCCAGCGTTCAGACAACCGCGAACTGGCGCGGACAATCCGGTGGCATGAGATCGGAAGGCTGCCGGCCAGTCCGTCGCTAGACGATGTCCGTCCCTACCTGCACACACATGACAACCTGATCGAATACAACGAGATTCACCACGCCATGGAGGAATTGGGGGACGGAAATGCTATTTACATTCGCGGCGCCGGCGCGGGCAACGTGATCTGCCGAAACTACGTGCATCATTTGGTCGCCCCCATGCACATGCAAGCGGCGATCCGCACGGACGGCGGGCAGATGGATACGCTCATCGCCGAGAATCTGATCTACAAATGTACGTCGCAGGGCATCATATTGAAGCTTAACAACCGCTGTGAAAACAACATTGTGGCCGACATTATCGCGCCGCCGCGAGGCTATTACCTCTCGCTTCGAGAGGGCCCTTTGACGGATGCGGTGATCCAGCGAGATATCTTCTATTCCGTGAACAAGGAAACCGTCTTCATCGATGAATTGGCCCCGGGCAAGGGAAGAACGACCGAGGATAGCCGCGGGCGTGCCTTGGCCCGAGCCAAGGACGCCGATACGGATTACAATATCTACTACTGCGACGCGAATTCCGAACTCGGCAAGACGATGCTGAAAAAGCAACAAACCGACGGAGTTGACCGACACAGTCTGGCGGTCGATCCGCTCTTCGTTGATCCGGAAAACGGCGACTTTCGTCTGAAGCCCAATTCACCGGCACTGAGACTGGGCTTTGTCCCTTTCGATATGCCGAAGGTAGGTTTGCGCAACACCGAAGATTAGCGGAGATTGCAGATGAAATACTCGCCAGTCTTACTCGGGATGGCTCTGTTGGCATCAGTGGTTTCGGGCGCGGAGATTGAGCCGACCTGGGAGTCATTGGCAGAAAACTACCAAACGCCTTTGTGCTGGCACCTCCGACCGCGGACGTCGACATCAAGTTGCTGGGCACCGACGGGCCGCTTGATGCCGGGATCGAAAGCATCGCGCTGCTGGGCAGCCAGGAGCAAATCCGTTGGCAGCGTTCGCCGAATGGGCTGACGATCCGTTTGCTCGAAAAGCTGCCGGATCTGCCGGTGGTCGGATTCCGAATCTCGTGCAAGTAGTCGACGCATTGTGAGAGGACTTCAAGATGACAGCAAGAAACGTCATTGGCTTCGTATGCCGGGGCATGCCGTGTGCACTGCTGATTGCCTTTGTGTTGACTGACGGTTCTGCGACGTCGTCGCTCAGCGCCGGCGAGATTGCCGACGTCATCGAACAGGCGAGAATCACCGGCGGTATCGTCGTTATCGTGGGCGGTAGCGATGCAAGCTACGACGATGTGGCCGGTTCGGGCTGCACCGTCCACGGGCTGGAAGCGGACGACGCCCGCGTGCGTGCGTTGAGGGAACGTTTCGAGGCAGACGGCCGATACGGGCGCGTGTCGGTGTCTCCGTTCAACGAAGCGGCGCTGCCGTACATCGACAACCTGGTCAACCTCGCGGCCATCGAGGACGGTGGCGTTGCCGAAGCGGAGGCGATGCGGGTGTTGTCGCCGCGCGGGATTGCCCTGCTCCGCAAGGAAGGTGCCTGGGTCAGGAAGGTCAAACCGGTGCCCGACGACATCGACCAGTGGAATCAGTACCTGCACGATGCCGACAACAACGGTGTCTCGGCCGATCGGGTCGGCCCGCCCGAGCGGCTGCAGTGGACCGGAGGAAGCCGGTGGGGCCGCTCGCACATGTCGTGGGTCACGGTCACTTCGATGCTCTCGGCCCAAGGCCGGCTGTTTACGATCGAAGACCTGGAATCGATCGAGTATCACAAGCTGGCCGCCAGGTTCCATCTCGTGGCCCGCGATGCATTCAACGGTTGCGAGCTGTGGCGGCGGCCGCTTATGAACTGGTACTCAACGAACAGCTACGTCAAGTTCGTGCCCACTCAGATCCAACGCCGGGCGGCAGCCATCGGCGACAAGGTCTACTGCACGCTCGGCTACGACGAACCGATCAGCGTGCTCGACGCACCCAGCGGCGAAGTGCTGCAGAAGTTCGCCGGCACAGCCCATACGCGCGAGTTCGCCATCGACGGCGGGGTCGTCTACGCGATCGTCGGCCTGCCCTACGGTGATCGCAACGAGCCGGCCGCCCGAGTCGTTATGCTCAAGGCCCTGACGGCCGGTAGCGGGGCCCTCGTGTGGGAGAAGGCGATCGGCCAGCCCAGCGGCGGGTACGTCGGCGGCACGCTCGCCGTGAAAAACACACGCCTGGCCTACGCCACCCGAACACACGTGATCTGTTGCGATACGGCCACCGGAGAGCAATTATGGGCCGTCGAGTCGGCCGCGTATTCGGGCAAATCAACGGGGGCTCGCAAGGTGCCGGGGTTGGGCTCCGCGACCAACACCAACCCGACGCTGGTGCTCACGGACAAGATGGTCTACTGCTCCACACTCGACACGGTCCGTGCCTTCCGCCTGGACGACGGCCAATTGGCCTGGACGGCGAAGAACACGCCGAACTACATGAAGGGCTCCGATATCTTCGTCGCCGACGGGCTGGTGTGGACGGGGCTCATGGTCGGCCACGACCCGAAGACCGGCGAGGTCAAGCGACAGCTCAAGCAAGAGATGCACCAGCCGATGGGGCACGACCGCTGCTATCGCAACCGAATCACGGAGACCTACTTCATCAATTCCAAGACCGGCGGCTCCGACTTCGTCGCGCTCGACGGTCGCGGCGAGTTTCCCAGCCCTTGGGTGCGAGCCACCTGCGGCCTGGGGCCGCTGCCGTGCAACGGAATGCTCTACTCGTCGCCGTTCTCCTGCTCCTGCCTGAAGGGGACCATGCTGACTGGATTTAAGGCCCTGTACAGCGACGACCGGGCGGCCGGGAAGGTCGTGCGGATCGACCCTCGCGACGGCCTGCTCAAGGGCCCAGCCTACGGAACCGCTCCGACGACGTCGGCCACGGCGACCGATTGGCCCGTCTACCGAAACGACAATGCCCGCAGTGGGCGGACGCCGACACCGGTCGACGGCACGCTTGCTCGCCGGTGGGAAACCAAGCTCCCGTCGCGCCCGACGGCGCCAACGATCGTCGGCGACCTGGTCTACGCTGCCGCCCGCGATAGCCACGTTTTGTACGCCCTGTCGCGCCGGACGGGCAAGACCGTATGGACATTTACGGCCGGTGCCCGGATCGACAGCCCGCCGTCGTTCCACCAAGGGCTGCTGTTGTTGGGTTGCCGCGACGGTTGGGTCTATGCCCTGCGTGCTGACAACGGCCAACTGGCCTGGCGATTCTGCGATCTGCCGACGCCGCGGTTGATGGCCGCCGACGGCCAACTCGAATCGGCCTGGCCCGTCAGCGGAGCGGTCATGGTTCGCGACGGGGTGGCCTACTTCGCCGCCGGGCGCAGCTCTTTCCTCGATGGCGGGATCGTCGTCTATGGGCTCGATCCGTCGACGGGCCGGGTGATCCATCGCCGTCAGGTAAGCGGGCCCTATGCCGAGAATGGGTTCCCCATCGTCGGCGAGCGTAACACGCGGATCGAAGGGTTCAAAGGGGGCATCTTTTCGAGCGACGGCGACCTGCTCTACATCCGGCATCAGGCCTTCCGGCCCGACCTGACCCCCGTCCCGCTGGCCGAACTGAAGCAGCCGCACCTGATCGCGTCCGCCGGGTTCCTCGACGACGTGCCGCAGCACCGAACCTACTGGACCATCGACACAGACCTCTGCTACGGGCCCAACACCGGCACGATCGGCGCCGGCCCCCAGGGCGACATTCTGGTCACCGACGGCGACGTCTTCTACGAGATTCGCGGCTACCTGCCGGGGCGACACAGCCTGAAGCTCGATCCATTGAAGGGCTATACCCTCTACAGCGGGCAACGTGCCGGTGCCGCCACGGACGGCGCATGGCAGGCGGATCGCCGATTGCGTACCGTTCCCCGCTCGGGCGCGTGGTGCGAGCGTTGGTCGACGCAGATCCCGCTGACCGGCAATGCCCTGGTCTTGGCCGGCGACACCATCCTGGCCGCCGGCGTTCCTTTGCAGCCGACCTACACGTTTGATCAACTCTCGGCCAGCTACGCGGGCCAGCAGGGAGGTGTCCTTTGGACGGCATCCGCCACCGACGGCGCGAAGATCGCGGAGTATGAACTGCCGGCCCAGCCGGTCTGGGACGGCCTCGCCGCGGCCGGCGGCCAGTGCTTCATCACACTCAACGACGGCACCGTCATGTGCCTGGGCTCGAAGTAACCGACACGGACTCCAATACACAGGATTGAATCGAATGATCGCAGCCAATCGTTACGCATTCCGCGTGTGGCTCCTCGTAACCACCTGCCTGGCGAGCGCTTTGTTCTTCGTCGCTCCGATGACCGCCGTGGCACAAGAGTCGCCGGACGCCGCAAATTCGACGCTCGGCCTCGCCCCGCCGGCCGGGGCGGTCGTGCTCTTCGACGGCTCGGACTTCGATGCCTGGCGGCCGTTCTCGTTCCTGAAGATCAACCCGGACAACGACCAGAAAGAGATTCAGTGGGAACTCGTCGACGGCCGGGCGATGGAAATCGCATTCGAATTTGAGGGCAAACGCCGCAAGCAGTTTCTGTGTACCCGCCAGCGGTTCGGCGACTACCGGCTGCATCTCGAGTTCAAGTTGCCCGAGCAAGGCAGTGGCAACAGCGGGATCTTCTTCGGGCCGTTGTACGAGCTGCAGATTCTCAACAGTGCCGCGAAGGAGAGTCCCGGGCTGGGCGACTGCGGCGCGATCTATCAGATCCGCGTGCCCGACGTCAACGCCGCCCTGGGGCCGGACGTGTGGCAGACGGTCGACCTGCAGTACAAGGCCGCGGGCTTCGACGCGGCCGGCCATCGCATGGAGAGCAAGGCCGCTCGGGTGACGGTACGGCTAAACGGCATGTTGATCCACGACAACTTCAAGCTGTCGCTGCGGCGGAACAAGTATGCGGCCTATCCCGAGGAACCCTTCTCGCCCATCGTTCTGCAGGAGCACGGTTCCGCAGTGAAGTTCAGAAACATCTGGCTGGTTGAGCCTTCGGAGCCGAGAACCGGTCCAAACTGATGCTTGACGCGGCAACCGTCTTATTCGCCGAGTCGGACGTGCCTCGCAACCATAACTGACCGTCCAGAAAGGCAGGCGGAGTAAAATGAACAAGATCCTTATCGTGGCGAGCGCGTTATTGTCGTGTTGCGGGCACATCGTTCAAGCGTCGGACGATGTCCAGCCGGAGGTGACTGCCGCCAAAGCGGAGCGTGACCCGGGTGCAACAACCCGGCGCGCCCAGGCATCCAAATACCTTGAGACCGGCGGCCGGCGGAAACTGGAGGTTCTCTATAAGCAAGCCTCGGGCCGGGATTTGCATTTGGACCTGTACTATCCGACCAAGAATCGCGCGGACAAATGCCCGGTAGTTATCTTCACGCATGGTGGGGGATGGGCCGCGGGCAGCAGATACAAAGCCGCGACCGGTGACTTCGAATCGGTGTTTCTGCAACTGGTCAAAGCAGGATTCGCTGTGGCCCCGGTGACATACCGGCTTGCGAAGAAGGACAGTAACGTGGCCATGCGTGACTGTGTCATCGACTGCAAAGATGCGATTCGCTTCTTGTCCAAGAACAACAAGGCCCTGGAAATTGATCCGATGCGTGTCTACGTCATGGGAGACTCTGCCGGAGGACACATCGCACAAATGCTGCTGCTATCCTCCCCTGAAAGCCTGCCGGGAGATCCAACGCTTGCGGAGGTCACCTACCGCACGGTGGCCGGCGTTTCCTGGTACGGTCCCTGCGATTTCGAGAAAACCGACCTGTTCAATCACGATGACCGGCCCAATTTCCGCGACCGTTTTGGGCCTCGCATCCTGGGCTCCGATTCCGGACCTCAGGACAAACTGACACGTTATCGTGAAATGAGCCCGATCAACTACCTGACCCCAACGAGTCCGCCGTTGCTGATGATTCAGGGAGACAAGGACACAGCCATACCTGTCAAGCATGCCTACTACATGCACGAGAAGGCGAAGGCAATCCAAGCGCCAGTCGAAATCCTGATCGTCAAGAATTCCGGGCACAATTGGAGAAGCGTGGGTGCGGACATCAACCCCTCCCGACAGGCAATCGTAGATCGCACAGTGCGGTTCTTCGTTGACCACCTCTAGCCATAAACCTTAGATGCGGGCCCAACGACCATGGACAAGAGAGCATTTGCCACATTGCTGGCAGCACTCGTCGCGTTCGAAACAACGCGTGTGTTCGCAGATGACAATCAGGCGGCGGCCGCCGCTGCCAAGCAGGCGGCACAAGCCAAGGTATTCAATGTCAAGGACTACGGAGCCGTTGGCGACCGCGTTGCCATGGATACCGCGGCGATCCAGAAAACGATCGACGCCTGCCACGGCGAAGGGGGCGGTATCGTTCGCATTCCTGCCGGCGATTTCCAGATTGGTACGATTTGGCTTCGGAGCAACATCACGCTCTCGCTAGATCACGGTGCCAGCCTGCTGGGCAGCCTCGACATCGCCGACTACAAGACCGAAGGCCTCAGCAACCCCAGGGAAGGTGGGCCCCACTGCCTGATCTATGCCGAAAACGCTCGCAACATCGTGATCGAAGGGCTCGGCGTGATCGACGGCCGAGGCACCCCGGAGCACTTTCCCAGGATTCGCTCCGGAGGGCGAGAGACGTCGATACGCCCACGTTTGATACGCATGGTCAACTGCGACCAACTGACCTTCTCGGGAGTCACCTACCGGCGTCCGGCCTTCTGGGGGCTGCACCTGATCGATTGCCGCAATCTCCACTTCAAGGCCGTCACCGTTCGATTCCGCAACAACGGCTACAACAACGACGGACTCGACCTGGACGGCTGCGAGAACGTGCTGATCGAGAACTGCGACATCGACGCGGGCGACGACGCGATCTGCCTGAAAAGCTCGCTCAATCCTTGCCGCAATATCGTCGTGCGCAACTGCACGGTCTCCAGCAACACGGCTCCGCTGAAGCTCGGCACGTCGTCGCGCGGTGGGTTCATCGACGTTCGTGTGACCAACTGCTACTTCTACAACAGCCCCGTGGGAGCCATCAAGCTGCAGCTTGTCGACGGCGGAAGGCTGGAGAATGTCGACATCTCACGAATCGTCATGGAAAACGTGGGCAACCCGATCTTCATCCGGTTGGGAAATCGCGGCCGCAGCTACAGCAAGCGGGAACGACCGCCTGTCGGCACGTTGAAGAACATCCGCATCCGCGATGTGGTCGCGAAAGTGACCATAGAGGACCGGGCCGAGGCGGCTCGGGCGGAGTACAAAAATCTCACGGTGGATACATCGGCGGAGGTGACCGACAGGGAGAAGTCCAAATCGGGGCCGATCATGATCACGGGCATTCCAGGCCACTATGTCGAAAACGTGGTCTTGGAAAACGTCATGATCTCCTTTCCCGGCGGCGGGAACGAGAAGGACGCTCAGCGCGCCGTTCCCGAAGATGTCGCTCGGTATCCCGAGCAGTTCTTCTTTGGCGTCCTTCCGGCGTGGGGCGCCTATATCCGCCACGCCCGTAACGTGGAGTTTCGAAATGTAGTTCTCAAGACCCGATCCCCGGACGAGCGGAAGAGGATCGTCCTGGACGATGTTGAAGGGTTTTCCGAAAGCCGAATGCGCCTGCGAGCACCGGAAGAAGACAGGAGACAACACAACGATGACATGGTCGAAAGAGAGATGCTTCTGCAGAGTCATGGTGGCGAGGTCCATCTATTGCCGGCATTGCCCAAGACCTGGTCGACAGGTTTCGTGCGCGGATTGCGAGCACGGGGAGGTTTTGAAGTAGACATTGATTGGCGGGATGGTCGTTTAACAAAGGCAACGATTCGTTCGCTCAACGGAAATCCGCTCAAGGTGCGTCATGGGACCGAAACTCGAGAGATACGCCTTGCCAAAGGCAGTAGTTTCACCTGGAAGAGCAGATGGAGGGAAAGGTAACCTCATGAGAACTTATGCTGCGATATTGTCATTTGCCTTGTTCGGCAACGTTCTTCCAGCCGCGGAACCGAATTCGACATCTCGCGGGAGAGAAACGCCCGAGCAACGCACGGAACGGCCCAACGAGACGTTCGTTCACGCCGGCATACCGGCGACCGAAATCCATGTTGCGCCGGATGGTGACGATGCCAACGCTGGCACGAGAGAGGCTCCGCTGCAAACGCTGGCGGCTGCGCGTGATGCGGTTCGCTCTGTTGCCGGCAAAGAGACCGTTACCGTGCATGTCGCTGACGGCGTGTACTATCTGCCGGAGACGCTCGTCTTCACGTCGGCTGATTCAGGGACGGAAGAACATCCCGTCACCTATGTGGCCGAGAACGAGGGCCGAGCCGTACTGAGCGGTGGCACGAACCTCCAGCTTCAGTGGCAGCCTTATCGCGACGGTATCTTCCAGGCTGCAACTCCGTCTGGATTGAAGATCGACCAACTGTTTGTCGGTGGCGTCCGCCAACGCATGGCCCGTTACCCCAACTACGATGCGACCAAGACGACCGACGCCTATCAGGGATATGCCGCGGATGCCTTTTCCAAGGAGCGAGCAGCCGCGTGGGCCGATCCAATTGGCGGCTACATCCACGCCATGCACCGTAGCCGTTGGAACGGCTATCACTACAGGATCACGGGAAAGACACCGGACGGTGAAGTCTCCTACGAAGGTGGTTGGCAAAACAATCGGCAAATGGGCAACCGCCGTACGCTGATCAAGGGTTGCCATATCCACGATGTGGGCGCCAGTGGCGTCTGCTTCGTGGGAGACCCCGGCGCAGTGCGTGATCCGCTGTTCGAGTACCGGGAGAAGAACGACTTGTCGGCCATCGACCGCACTCCCGGTCCAAAGACGAACGACTATCCTGCGGAAAGCTCCGTGGAAGACTGCTTGATCCATGGCGTCGGCCGGGTCGAACGCCAGCCCGCGGGCGTCCAGATCGCCATGGCGATGGAGATTACCGTCCGGGACACCTCGATCTACGACTGTGCGCGTGCCGGCATCAATATCGGCGACGGTTGTTGGGGCGGCCACTTGATCGAACGCTGCGACGTATTCGACACCGTGCTGGAAACGCATGACCATGGTTCATTCAACTCCTGGGGGCGTGATCGTTATTGGAGCAGCGACCGCTCTGCGTCCCAGGTGGAAGTCGATGCGGACCCGAGTCTACCGCTGCTGGATGCGATGAAGACCACGGTCATCCGTGACAGCCGCTGGCGCTGCGATCACGGATGGGATATCGACCTGGATGACGGATCGTCCAACTACGAGATCTACAACAATTTGCTGCTTGGCGGTGGTCTCAAGTTCCGTGAAGGATTCCGTCGGAAGGCCTGGAACAACATCATGGTCAACAACAGCTTCCACCCACACGTCTGGTACGCCAACAGCGGTGACGAGTTCTACTCGAATATCGTCATGTCCGACGTGAAGGGCATTCGCGCTCCCACGAACGCGGCGACCGGCAAGAACATCGACAAGAACCTGTTCTTTGTTGCCGATCCCAAACAGAAGGATAAGTATGCCGAGCAGGGATGGGATTCGAATTCCGTCGTGGGCGATCCGTTGTTCTGGGATCCGGCGAGAGGCGACTTCCGAGTGCAGGATGGCTCGCCTGCGCTGGACATTGGCTTCGAGAGTTTCCCGATGGAGCAGTTCGGCGTGAAGAAGCCATCGCTGAAGGCCCTTGCCAAAACGCCGGTCATTCCTACTTTGGAAATGGGAAGCAAAGACGCGACGTCTCCCGGACCGCCGAAGGCCGCCGGAGACGTGTTCTGGCTCGGAGCCAGGCTACACAACTTGCAGGGCGAAGAATCCTCTGCTTATGGCACCCGCAAGGAAGACGGGAAAATCGCCCTTATCGAGGTTCCGGCGGACTCGGAAGCAACTCGTTGCGGGTTGAAGGAAAACGATCTCATCCAAGCGATCAATGGCCATCCGGTAACCAACTGCAGCCAACTATTCGCGGTACTCGCGGACTTTGGGCCGGAGGCTATGAACGTCACGCTGGTCAGGCAGCAGCAGGTAACCACAGTCGCCCTTTCGAACACTTCTTACGTGGTCGTCGAAACGTCAGATACCGCCGACCGATTCGCGAAGCTGCCCGTACCTGCGGCACGCATCGGCAAGGCGACAGCCAACCAGAGCACTGCCAACCAACCGCTAAACGTATTGGCCGACGGGCGACTGGTCCAGGACTATGGTCCCGTGTTCAGAAATGGCGTGCGCAACGGCGCCTACAAACTCGATCTCGGTCAGCCGAGATGCGTCACGGCGATCAGCAGTTGGTCGTTCCATCAGAACGGGAAGCGCGGTGTACAGAAGCTGACGATCTACGCAGGCAAGTCCGACGCCGACCCCGGCTGGGATGTCTCAGACCGCGATCGCTTCACACCGCTGG
>Ga0180437_10005455_pt1 | contig 17410 bp, 16 predicted proteins | sample SS_ome_4_FD_132410 | JGI IMG/M metagenome (GOLD analysis project Ga0180437, IMG submission 132410) | Hypersaline lake sediment archaeal communities from the Salton Sea, California, USA - SS_3_D_1 metaG | ecosystem: Environmental > Aquatic > Non-marine Saline and Alkaline > Hypersaline >... | reverse complement strand
TTTCAAAATATAATTAATTATTACATTACAAGCTTAAAAAAATATTAGCAAATGAAAAAAAAAAAATAAAAAAAAAGGTTAAACCTTAAAAGTATCGTCCCAAGCTTCCCGTTGTTTATCTAAATATTTCTCGACAATTTTTGTTTCCTTTCCGAACACCATTGTCGATCTTTTCTCAGTTTCATAAGCAGGCCAATCAGGAATAGATTCTGCGTTAGGGTTTCCATTTCGAGCAAAAGCTATCCACGCATCCATCATTTGTTGGCTAACGGTGTCCACGTCCGGACCTTTCCCGGAAAATTCTCCTATCCCAGGGGCCTCTGTGGTTCCAAATACAAAGGGTAGTTCGAGAGCATGACAAGCGCCTAGTGTTCCGTCCAGTAATGGCGATTTCATCGTGAATAGATAGTTATATGTATTCGGATTGTGTACATTTTGAGTTTCGAGATAGTGAGAAGAATGGATTCTGAACATAGCATCTGAAGTAAGGGTAGTTAAAATATCAACCAAGTCCGATCCTTCTCCTTCTTTCTTGTATAATTGCAATAACTCTTTACCCTTATTCATACTTAATCCGGTCATAGATAGAAAACCGAGCAACATATTTTCCAATTTCTCACCAGATAAATCTTTAAATTCTGGTGCTGCTAAAAACAACTTAAACTCTTCTGAATTTGAACCGATCATGAAATCAATGTCTTTACAATAACCGTTCTTGAAAGCCTTTAACGGTAGAATTGGCATTATATCACCATCAACCAACGGTCTAAAAGCCAGCAAATCTGCCATATTTTCCATGAATTTATTCTGCGCTTTCATTAAATCTTCTGGTGAAATTTTACGCATTCCCTCTAAATCTCCTTTTTTAAGACCTAAACTTCGCATGAAGCTTCTTGTTGTTTTATCACTTTTTTTTTCTTCAATCACAGGAGCGCTCTGAGCTATAACTCGTTTAATTAGTCCTTTTGTAGCAGGTAGAGTTGCTAGAGCAAGCACGGAGAATGCGCCTGCTGACTCTCCAAAAATCGTGATATTATCAGGATCGCCTCCAAAAGCTTCAATGTTATCGTGGACCCATTTAAGGGCTGTGACTTGATCGAGCAGTCCCACATTTACAGTAATGCCGGGGACATATAAGAATCCAAGAGATCCAAGTCGATAATTAATTGTTACTATAACAACATCACCGCGTTTGGCTAAATGCGTACCATCATACATTGGGGATATTCCACTTCCCATAATAAAAGCTCCTCCGTGCACCCAAAACATTACGGGGCGCTTTTTACCATCTGTAGCAGGCGTCCATATGTTTAAATTCAAACAATCCTCGCTCTCAGGTTCTTGCTTGCCAAACCAATCTTCTAAAGCGGTATATCCTTGGAAAGCGCAAAATCCATATTCAGAAGCGTCAAGCACGTCATCCCAGGGTTTTTTTTCAACGGGAGGCATGAAACGCAAATCTCCAAGGGGAGGTTCAGCAAATGGTATATTTTTAAAAATTTCTAAGCCATCCTTCATATAACCTTGGATTTTTCCACTTTTAGTTTCAATAATACCCGTCTTTTCAGTTGTTTCTGTCGATGTCATTTCAATCACTATAATTTTATTTGTTATAATAGTGTAATTTAATTACAATAGTTAATAAAGAATATCTTTTATTTATAATTAATAAGAAGAACGGCAACTAGTACTATAAAACCACCAATTACATTCCAAAATACTATAACCTCACTCCTTTGGAATATAATCGAAAATAGAAGCGTTAAGAACGGTTCAATATATAGAAAAGATGTTACCTTAGAAGATTCAATCTTGTGTTGAGATGTTTGCCATATATAATAGCCAATGACATAACATCCGAGGCTCAAGTATAACACGCATAGAAAAACAATAATATTACCGATACCATTGATAAATCCTATAAATTCACCGTTTATTAAAACCAGAAAAAATAATTCTATTACTCCTAAATAGGACACGTATTTTAGTATATCCATTGTCGCATGAGTTTTTATTAACTTCTTTGTTGCTATTGAGTAGAGAGACCATAATATGGGCTGCAACAACGCCAACACGTATCCAATGAAGTGAGGAGATTCTGGGGTGAGGTTTGTTATATCTCCGCCCGTAATCAATAAATATCCGCCTATCGTCGCCATTACAAATCCTATAACTTTAAACTTGTCGAGTTTTTCATCAAAGAAAATTAGTGATAAAATGGTTATAATAACTGGAACGAGCAAACAAACAATTAAGGACGATAGTGATGGCCCAATGATGTCTATTGCATTATACTGAGTGTAGAAAAAGAAAGATACTCCAGTAAAGCTCGAAAAAATTAGTAGATACCAATCATTTTTGGTCATTTTTGTTTTTATTTCGTTATTATCTTTAGAAATGTCCCTCCCTTTTCTTAATTTAACATAGATATCTATAATTATAAATATGATTGTAGTAATCATGAATCTATATAACGCAATAGATAACGGAGGTAGAAATGCTACGGCAAAATCAACAATAATAAAAGAAAAACTCCAAATTGTTACCATTAATACCAATAAGACATAAACACTTAATTTCTCTGAACGTAGTTTTGTTTTTATATGTGACAACGATATTTTCAATCAAAAATTAATAGTAAAATATTATATTTAATATTAAATTAAATTAAGAACAGTTATTATCATTTTTGGATAGAAAAGACTTGAAGAAAATAAGCTTTAGTTTGCATCTTGGATTCGTGGGGTTACAAGACTCTGGTAGTGAAATTATCCTCGATTTTTTTAAAGAAAAGTCTATAGAATCCAATTATACTAATGAAAGTGATAACAAAGACGAGTACGAGTTTTTTCTTGTATTCAAGCAAATCCCGATTAAAGTAAAAGTGTTTTTAGCTGAGAATCTAAAAGAGATAATACTAAATTATGAATCAATAAATAGACTTGATGCAATGATTCTTGCTTTAAATTTATACAATTTAAGCTCAAAAAATAACTATTTTAAAAAAGATTTTGATGAATTTACAGAAAAATATAGTTTTAACGGGATGTCTGCTTTAATAGGATTGGATGTTGGATTGATTTTAGGCAACGATCATTCGAAAGATTTTCGAATAAGTAGGTATAACTTGGTTCAAAAAGCCAAGGAATTAGACGTGTTGTATTGTTTTGAGATTCTCAATAAGAAAAACGATATATTAGAGCTATACAATAAAATAATAGGAGATTTCACGTTTAAGTTTCAATTTACAAATCCAGAGATATTAGAAAAAGCAAGAGAATATGGAAAGACTTTAATCAATCAGTAAATATTATATTCTTGCTTTTGTTCCTGATTCTTGTTTGTATTATCGTTGTAACATACACAAATATATAACTTTCGGCAAATCTTCATTTAAACATAATTGAAAAAGAAGGAGAATGCAAAGTAAGGATTAACTATGACAGATGTAAGCGATAAAATTAGCGATGGAGTTATAGAAATTGAAAAAGGAAAAGGGCGTCGGAAATGCCCTAAATGTAATAATGAAAACAAATACATGATAAAAGAGTCTATTGATAAGGGAGTTATCATCCTCGATTATCCTCGAATGTATGGAAAGAAATATAAGTGTGGGCAATGCGGATCTGAGTGGAGAGAACGGTAGTTAGTTTTGAATTTTTTCTACAGATTATTCTCGTTTTCGAACTCAAATGAAAAAATAAAAAAAAATGAGTTAGTAATATCATACTTAAACTGAATTAGATTAAATTTAAGGGCATGCAAATACTTACAGCCCCTAAACCAATCGCGTAAATAATACCAACTACTTTTATTTTGTCCTTTCTTTCTGTTAAATCGTGCACGTATAATGCTGCAACGAAAAAATGGAAATATCCAAAAAAGAATATCAGTATCACGCCCCATGGTGTAGCTTCCCACCAAGGATATTCCCAAACTAACGCTCCTGCCGAATTTAGAAGTACCTCAACATACACGCAAAAAATCGCAAAGAATATTGCCATGAACCATCGGTTTGGAACGCCAAATATTTTATCGTCCTTATTTGGCAGTAATGCTCGAGCAAATATTATTCCTGCAATAGAAAACATGAATGCGATTTCAAGATTCCAACCAATCATTATTATGTAAGAACTATGCCCTGGAGTTGTCCAGAAAGCAGAATAATTGGTGGCGGTGAAAACTAAAGCGTTCCAGGTTTCGTTGATGAGGTCCATCCCAAATACTGTCAAACCTGAAAATACAACGTTCCAATTATCAGTTTCTCTTGCTTTCTGAATCTCTATCATGTAAATATATAAAATTATTGCCAAGAGAGGTATGATATACCACTGGTAATTATTAAGGACTCTTAAATTGGAGAGCGCTTCTAATGATGCTGCTGTTGGTGTCATTTTTTCCTACCAATATAATTTTATTCAATATAAAAAATAAAATTAACATGTACACAAAGGTAGGAATAAATATAATACTTGCTTATTAGCACATTCATACTAGGAAAAGGAGGTTTCCAAGAAAACTTGTCAAATCGACAATCTTGATTTGGTTTTTAAGCTCTTGATGCTCGTCTAAATAGCAATTGAAATGAGCCAAACATTTTGGACAAGACGTAATAAGATATTCTGCTCCCGTGTTTATCGCTTCTTTGATTCGCTCGCTTTGTAGCAATTTCGAATTTATATTGCACGCAATGTAAGCTGAAATACCACAACATGTGGCGTCTTGCTTGTTGTTTTCCATTTCAACGAGTTCTATGAATGATAGTTTTTTAAATATTTCTCGTGGGGCGTCGTATACCTTACTCATTCTTCCTAGTCTACAGGGATCATGGTAAGTCACCTTAATTTTATCCATAACTGGAAATGTTAATTCATCTAGCAAATTTTCCTTTACTATAAATTCCGAAATGTGGTAAATCTCAAAATCAAAATCGTTACTATCGTCAAAAAGCTCTTTATATTGATGTTTCCACGTGTAATATCCCTCAGCGCAACTAAATATTAATGTATTCACTCCGGCATCTTTAAACAACTTGACATTGTATTTAGCTAATTTTTCAAAGGTTTCCAAATCCCCTTGCCAAAGACTATCATGGCCGCAACATTTTTCATCTTTCAATACCACTGGTTCGATCTCTTTTTGGTTTAAAAGACCAATTACAGCTTTAGGAATTTTCAAATAATCAAGGGTGTTTTGAGTTGTATTTACGGGATTTTCTCCATATGCACAGGTTTGTAATTTCACATCAGAACTCTGATCGCAGCTGTTACAACTGCTACACTTTAAGCACCTACTCGCTTCTTTAATTGCAGTTTCTTCGTCAAATCCTAATTCAATTTCTTTAAAGCTTTTCACTCTTTCTTCTACGGAGAGCTCATCCATTTCGTTTCTCTCAATTGATTTTACTTCCTTTTTAGGGAAAGGTGATGACTTGTAATTTTCTCTTTTCACCCTTCCTTCTTTTAAATCAAGCCCTTTCAGGTATCTATCAATCGAAATCGCAGCTTCATATCCATTTGATATTGCCGTGATTGCTACGCCCTTTCCTCCTAACACATCTCCTCCGATAAACACCCCTGGAATACTGGTCTCTAGTGTTAAATCGTCAAATGTGATGTTGCCCCATTTATCGCATTTAAATTTATCTTGAGCCGTCTTTATTAATGAGTAATCTGGAACTTGACCTATCGCAAGGATTAACACGTCAATCTTAATTCGAAATGCTGAACCCTCTATTTCAACGGGTCTCCTCCTCCCAGAATCGTCGGGTTCACCGAGCTCCATGCTAATGCATTCAACTTCCGAGCAACTCCCTTTATCGTCACTTACGATCTGAAACGGATTGGTTAAAAATTGAAATTCGATCCCTTCTTCTTTCGCAGCTTCAATTTCCTCTCCTAATGCGGGCATCTCGTTTTCGGATCGTCTATAAATAACTACTACTTTCTTTGCTCCTAGCCTTAAGGCAGTTCGAGCTGAATCTATAGCAACATTTCCTCCTCCAGTGACGCCTACAATTTTTCCTTTAAAATTGTATTTTTTAGTTCCAAGATTATGCTCCTCGAGAAAGTTTAAGCCGTAAAACACGTTTTTGAGATTTTCTCCTTCGATTTTCATTTCCCTGCTATTTTCTAAGCCAATTGTAATGAAAAATGCCTTGTATCCTTGTTCTCTCAAGGTATCAAAAGTTAGATCCGGACCTATGGGTGTGCTTGTTTTTATCTCAACGCCCATTTTTTCAATAAATTCAATCTCATAATCTAATATTTTTGGAGGTAATCTATATTTCGGAATCCCTGTTCTTAATTTTCCTCCTTTATGAGCAGATGCTTCAAACACGGTTGGTTTATAACCATTCAACGCAAGATAATACGCAGCTGTTAATCCTGCGGGTCCTGCTCCAATTATCGCTACTTTTTCTTTATCTTGTTTCACAGGTTTTATTCTTGAATTACCTTTGTTTTGAATTTCCCAATCGGAAATGAATCTCTTTAGTGCTCTAATTGCAATAGATTCGTCAATATCTATTCGGTTGCATGATTCTTCACATGGATGGGTGCAAATCCGCCCGCACACTACGGGAAAAGGATTTTTTTCTCTTATTAAATCAATTGCTTCTTGAAATTTCCCATCTTTAATTAGGGACACGTACCCTTGAACATCTACTCCTGCAGGACAAGCTTTTGAACAAGGAGCTATACCATTCAGTAAAGGCAAGCACCCCATGAAATATGCAATCTCTCCCTTGCTTGATATTTTTAGATTGCTATTCTCTAGGAATCCTATTTTATTTTCAAATTTAATCTTGTCTTCAGCCATTAATTTTGGTAAGTTTGTGTAGTCTCTCCCATGTCGACATTCAACCTTCCTTTCTTGAAGCAGGTCATATTCTGAAGAGATTGATCGTAAATTTAAGATTATATTAGGAATATTAACACCAACATTATCTTTCGACATTGGACAATATTCCATGCACCTCCCGCAAGTTAAACAATGCCATATATTGGTATATTCTATAGCTTCCTCCAAGGATAATAGGGCTAAATCCGTTATCAAGCTTCTTGGGGTAAATAATTTTGATTTAGATTGAGGACATACATTTACACAACGATTACAATTAAAGCAATAATTAGCAGAACTTCTTATTTTGTCGAGTAAATCACGAGTCGTACTTTGCTTATCGTTTCTCTTTTGCTTTGATTCAGTCATTTTTCTACGTGTATATAAGTGGGTAAGTTATTAAAAGGAAATGATTAATTTATATGATATGCTAGTTTTTAAAAAATATAAATAATATAGGATATTTTCTATAGTTACCATACAAAAAAGTAAAGGAAGGGATATTTATGCTACTCGTTCAATTTGCTCAACCTATGCCCTTAACTAGGTTTATTCAAGTTTATATCGTTCAGGGATTATACGGGCTTTTTTACATTTATATGGCCATCTTAATTTTAAATAAGGATAGAAAACGAATGAATCAGCTATTAAGCGGTTTTTATCTTTCTGTTGGAATAGGCGTCATTATAAATATAATTTATGCAGGGATATACATTGAGTTGATTGTCGAGGTATTACATTTCATGACATATTTTCTATTTTGTTTTGCTTTATGTTTTTTACTGCTCTTTATACTCTTGTTATCAAAATCAGAAGATATCATTACAACTACAAGACAAATAGCTATAATGGTTATTTTTGCGATTCTTTTGCTATTTCTCTTATTAATTCCAAATGGTTTCAATGTAAATTCTAGTACAGAGTGGGTGCCCGTATGGAACCCGCTTTTCTTATTACATGCCGCGATTATTTGTGTCTGTGTTGCCATAATTCCATCTTTGTATTTTGCGAGAGCCCTACTTAAAAAATTTGAAAATGAAGATTTAAAGAAAAAATGGAAGTATTTTATTTTAGGAATTAGCTCGTATTTTTTTGTATGGACAATAACTTCATTCTCCAATACTTTAAACATCGCTAGTTTTCGAATGATAACAGCAATATTAACGGTTTGTACCATACCCTCAGTTTATTTGATTTATTACGGAGTAGGAAAGCAATTATAAAAAGAGAGAATAGAGTATTAGATTCCTAAATTTTTTCTAAATTGCTATAGACATGTTTTTTTATTAATAAGAATTGAAATAAGTTTAAATTAGTGAATGATAATTATATATTTACTTAATTAAAATTATAGGTGATAATTTTGAACTTAACTCGATTTTTCATAGTATATATAGCACAAGGATTAGTATTTCTTATTTGCGTATTTCTAGCGTTCAAAACGATCAGACGGGACAGAAAGCGTTTGAACTTAATTTTCGGATTATTTTATATATGTATTGCTTTTGGACTTTTTGTAAATTTTATTTATGCTCCTTTTGAGGATGCTCCTTTTGTTCTCTATTTAAACTTCATAACTAATTATTCGCTATTTCTATGCCCTATTTTCATATTAATTTTTAACTTGATCCTGTTAAAATCAGAGAAGGTCATAACACCAAAAAAGCAAGCGATAATCATAGGAGTCTATGGAGCGATCATGTTTGGTACGTTTTTCTTGCTTTTTGGAGCGAATACCGGCGTGGAAATTGGAGCGGCACCAACGTTTTCCCCAGTTTGGTTTCCACCCTTTTACATTTATGCCATGATTGCGTTTAATCTAGCCTGGGCTGTAGTGATATATCTAGCGGTGCAAATCTATAGGAAATTTGAAGATGAACAGCTCAAAAAGAAATGGAAATTCTGGGTTATTGGTATATTGGAGCTTTTACTGTTTGGAGATGGTAATTTTACCATGAACTTATTGAATATTGCCGAATTAAGAACACTTTGGGGCATTATCGGCTTGATACTAGTAATTTCAGGGTCATACTTATTGTATTACGGAGTAGGTAAACAATTATCATAATTTTTTTTTATTATTATATAGTAAAAATCTTATTTTTGCCTAATTTATATTTATCAATTCAATAAGTAAACACTCGAAAGGAAGTTAAATGAGTAAAACCAAGGATGTCTATAGGGAATTACAGGAACGGCTAGATAAAATGCCGGTTGGTTTTCCTCCAACGGAATCTGGAGTTGAAATTCGCCTCTTAAAACAGCTCTTTACGCCCATCGAGGCGAAAATAGCGATTAAACTAACACTCATGCCAGAATTAATATTACGCATCTATTTAAGAAATTATAGGTATCTGAATAAGTTAGGAGTTTCTAAAAACGATTTACGGCGTCATTTAGATAGCATGGTTGATAAAGGTGCGATAATTGGGAAAAAGAAAGGCAATAGAAGATATTATAGGCTCGTTAAATTGATAATTGGAATTTACGAATTCCAGGTTGAGCGAGTTACTAAAGATTTTATGGAAGATTTAAATCAATACATGGATGAAGCTTACGCAGAAGAGTTATGTAAAACACCCGTCAATCAGATTCGAGTTATTCCTATTGAAACAAGCGTGCCATATAAGAAATTTGTCTACACCTATGATAATCTAAATAAACTCGTTAAAAAATTGCGCGGTCCAATAGCATTAGCAAAATGTGTTTGTAGAATAGGGCAAGATCTCCTTGGTGAAAGTTGTAAACAAACAGATCTTCGAGAATCGTGCTTATTGTTCAGGGAACCTGCAAAATATTGGATTAATCACGGATATGCGCGACAGATCACGAAAGAAGAGACTTACGAAATATTGAAGAAAGCGGAAGATGCAGGATTAGTCATTCAACCAGGTAACATGCGAAAAATTACTTTTATTTGTACTTGCTGCGGATGTTGTTGTGAAGGATTAAAAACATTAAAAAAATTTCCAAACCCTTTGGATTATTACAACACGAACTACCATGCGGTTGTTGATGCTAAGTCGTGTGAAGGATGTGGAACTTGCGTGGGACGATGCCAAATGAACGCAATAACAATAAAAAACAAGATTTCCACGATTGATTATAATTTTTGCATTGGATGCGGTTTATGCGTCCCTACCTGCCCTGCGAATGCATTAAAATTGGAAAAGAATAAAAAGAAATTTGTTCCTCCAAAGTCATCCTATTCTCTTTACCTTAAGATCCAGAAGCAAAGGCAAGGAAGATGGGCAAAATACAAAACGATATTAAAGCTAATATTTGGGATGAAACTATACTATTTGCTCAAAAAAAAGTAATAATAATAATATATAAAATAAGATTAAGAACTAACCCTATGTCCTCGCTTGTCATCCTTCTAAGTGACGTCAACGTGGGATTCTATGCGAGCGATCATTCTATCCACACCATCCTCCTCGATGGTAATGGTTATCGCTCCAGTTGGGCATACTCTCTCGCACCTCCCGCAGCCTTTACAGCGATCCAAGCCCTCTCGGTCAATTACGGCTACGTGGTCGATGACCTCCATTCCACCGTATATGCACACCTCGAGACATAGTTCGCATCCATTACAGAGACCCTCATCGACCGTGACGGACACGCCCTCCATCTTCTGATGCCACTCCCTCAGATATCTAGGTGAGTCCCTGCTATGGGCCTCGACACAGCAACAGGGGCAGCAGAAGCAAATATGCATCAGATCGCCCTGTTCAGGCAGAGCCCTATAGACGATCGTATCGGATTTGACTCTCCCCAGAGAAGGCAGGAGACCAGCTGCAACAGCAAGTCGCGAACGCTCCAATGCCTCTTCTTTGGTACTGATCTTCCCAAAGGTCTTCATCCTCAAGACCCCCTTGCCCAGGGCCATACATCCGAGAGATATGTCATAATTCTCGCAATTGGCGAGCGCTCGACACGGACACACCGGGAAGAGATAGACGTGACTTGCCTTGTTGATGAAGTATTCGAGAACTGCGAGAGGTATCAACTGGTTCTCGTACGTGCCCAAGGACTCATTGATTGGAATGCGAACGTCGTTCGAGTTCTCGGGATCATAGGTCCGCTCAAAGATCGGCCGAAACGCGGGTATTCTCACCAGGCGGGCAGATATGCTTCTTTGCCTGCCGGAGGCATTCTCTTTTGCAGAACTGGCCGTAGGGACATTGCCGGGGGCAAAGCCGGTTACCTTTCCAATTTTCTTTTCCTTAATAGTCCCGTCGGGGCCCTTTATGCCAACCAAGAATTTAGTCCCCACGAAGGCTGGCCAATGACTGATTTCGTCGTTGAGGAACTGGTAGGCAAGATCAAGATCAGCGCACCCCAGTACCAGGGTCGGGTCTTCAGCCTCTTCGTCGATCTTGAATGAATATTCTGTCTCGTCGAATACTTGATATCCTCTGATAGGACCGAACTTCCATTGCACTACTTCGTGGAAATCTTTCATGTCCTCTGCGTAGAACTTCTCCCACACTGCATATTTCCGGGCATCTTCCAACATCTTCATAAAGAGTTCTCTGACTTTGGCTTCTTTCTCGTCCATGGCTAATCCGCCCCTTTCTCCCATTTCTTCTGAAGTTTTCGATACACTCGTTTCATACTCAAATAAGAATTAATCTTTTATTTATACCTTATTATAAACGATATATAAATTTTCTCAAATCCTTTAACTTCAAAAAAATAAGTTTATATGGGCTATAACACTAAAATACTAAAAAAATACAAAAAATATTACTATTAAAAAATTAAGTTAAATTTATCTGAATATATACCTTAAGTCATTGTATTGAATGATTTATTGAATGATTCTTATTGAATAATACCATCCCAATAATTACATACACTCTAAAATTATAGGTAAAACATGTCTGATGAACTCGAACGCGTGAGAGGTATTGGCCCAGCAGCAGCAGAAAAATTAGTAAAAGCTGGAGTACATACTATCGATCAATTAGCTGAAGCCAGACCCGAAGAACTTGCTTTTGTAAAAGGGATTGGTACGATATCAGCGAAAAAAATCATAGAAAACGCTAAAGAGATTCTAAAATTAGAGAAAGGTATCGAAAAAGTCTTAGAAGAAATAAAAAATAACTTCGAAAGAAGCTGCCCTAAATGCGGTGGAAACATGGAAAAGAAATTCATCATACTAGGTCCTGAAAAGCGCATCAGCGCAAATCAATGCTTAGTGTGCAAGTTTTATCTCCCTACTTAAGACGAGCTGATTTTATATTTATCAATTATTTTTGAAAGAACGACCCCAGTTCTTCCTTTCAAGAAAATATCTGCACATTCATCCATGCAGGTATGTTCAAGATTAATAAAAATGACTTTTGCACCATTTTTTTTTGCGATAGATGGCATGAAATTCGCAGGTGAGACTGTTAAAGACGAGCCTGCCATAATAAAACAATCGCATTGAGAACTAGCGTTCATTGCACCTTCTAAAACTCCAGGAGGTAGCGATTCGCCAAACAATACAACCTTAGGTTTTATAAATCCTCCACAATCGCATACGGGATATTCTACGCTTTTAGTATCGATTTCTTCATAATGAAATTCATTATCGCATTTAACACATTCTAAAGTACCGTATGAACCGTGTAATTCATAAATGGGTATGTCGTTATAAGTTCCACTTCCTGCCCGTTGATGAAGCATGTCAATATTTTGGGTAATGATTGCGTTAACTTTACCTAATTTCTCCAATTCTGCTATTGCATAATGTCCTGGATTTGGTTCAGCATTAACTACTATATCTTCAAGCTCTGAATGCATCTTCCAAAACAATGAAGGATCCTGTAAAAAATAATAATAACTCGCATAAATCGAAGGATCGAATTTTGACCAGAGCCCCCCCTCAGATCTAAAATCTGCGATTCCGGACTCGGTCGAGTGCCCCGCTCCAGTGAATACAACGATGTTGTTAGAATTTTTGATAATTTCTACTGCTTCATCGATTTTTTTTTCATTAATCATTACAAATAGTAAATTATATTCTAAATAAAAAATTAAGTATTAGAAATGATAAGCTTTTTGAACATTTACGTTTAAATTGTTATATGATGAAGGTTGCTTTTAGTAGGATTAATATTACACCGAAAAATGTTATAGGAATGGCAATGGCGGGATACACGCGCCCAGATCCTTGTAAGGGTATTTTAGACGAAATTCACGCCTACGGTGTTTTAATCGAATCAAAAAACGATAATAATCAATTATTACTCCTATCAGTTGACATTCTAAAACTCCCATTATCAATTACCAATTACATGAAAAAGAAGATCTTGAAGGAATTTCCTTCTTTAGATTCTAATCGTGTGTTAATTCATGCAACTCACACTCATTCTGCTCCAGACACCACGGGTGAGTTTTATTGGCCAGGTTCCGGAATTAATGTACTCAGGGGCATCATGTTTGGAGCGAATAGAAGCGATGATTATATAGTATGGTTTACCATGCAAGTAATCAAATTGGTTCAAAAATTATTCACGAGCTTGAAACCATGTAAATTTGCGTGGAGTAGCAAGAAATTCAATCCCGATCTTGTTATTCAACGCCGACATCCAACCAAGAAAATCGAACCGCGCTTAGGAGTAATTGTTTTTAAAGACTATAAAGATGATGAAATAATTGGATTTATAACCCATTACGCCTGCCATCCTACTTCTTTATCTTACGCAAATAGCCAACTGTCAGCAGATTGGCCTGGTCGATTCATTCATAGAATAGATGAGCTGACCAATAATGAAATCAGTTCAATTTATTTCAATGGGCCAAGTGGCGATATTAATCCTATTACAACATGTGGAACGAATTACGATCAGCTTGATAAAAATAAGAGTCTTATTTACGACCAGTTAGGGGATTATCAAGATACTATTAGAATTGGATATAATATAGCTGAGGAGGCTTTAACACTCGCGAAGGCTATAAAGAAAAGTGCCTATTTTGAAGAAATAGATATTGAAGGACAAATAAAAGATTTTTGGATTCCGTTTAAAGACCACAAATACTATTCTAATCAATGGAAGAGTAACAAACTAGTACACGCACTAAAGAAAATCTTACTCATGCCAATTGCGAAAATTATTGGAGAAAACGCAAATTTTCCTGCTTTTACTATTAAGCGCTTAAGAGGACATTTAAACGCTGCTACTATCATTCAATACATTAAGGTCAAGGCATTTACAGATTCAAAGGTTAAAAAATTTAGCATTATAACCGTGCCTGGCGAGTTATTTGAAGATTTGGGAGAGATTTTATTGAAGAAGTCTCCAACGGGAGCAGCTGATTCGTTTATCATCCAAAATGGAAACGATTGGATCGCTTATCTATTCTCTCGAAAAGAGTATATTGAACATGGAGGATACGAGCCTCAAGCGAGTTTTAGTCCCATATGCGGAGATCGTGTAATGAAAGAAGTGTTGCAAGTTTTTAATAAAGAAAGATAAATTAATTATATATAAAATCTAAGAAGTGAGTTTGAACATGTCATTTGAACAAGAGGCGAAAAAAAACTTTCCAAAGTGGCCTATTTTTGACGATGAAGAGGTCAATGCTTTAGCTAAAGTCATCAGATCGGGTAAGTGGTGGATCGGTGCTCCTGGAGTACATCAAGGTGAAAATGTATGGAAATTTCAAGAAGAATTTGCAAAATTTCAGGAAGCTAAAAATTGCATCGCCACATTTAATGGAACAGTATCGATAGAATTAGCATTGTTAGCATTTGGTGTTGGATTGGGAGACGAAGTTATTGTATCAGATTATACATTTGTCGCATCCGGATCAGCGGTCATAGCTACTAACGCAGTTCCAATCTTTTGCGATATCAATCCTGAAACGTTAGTCATGGATGTTGGTAAGATAGAGTCCTTGATCTCTGAGAAAACTAAAGCAATAGTACCTGTCCATTTAGGTGGTAATCCTGTTGAGATGGATCGCCTAATGGAAATTGCTAAAAAGAATGACTTGATGGTTGTTGAAGATTGTGCTCATGCACATGGATCTCGTTATAAAGGCAAGCGCATGGGCAACTGGGGTCACGCTGGAAGCTTTAGTTTTCAAGCGTCAAAAGTATTAACGGGGGGCGAAGGGGGTGCTTTGATTACCAATGACGATGAGGTTGCTGATTTGATGTATTCTATTGGCGATTGTGGAAGAAGCAAGAATAAATACTTCTACGATCACTATATATATGGTACAAATTATAGAATGAGTGAATATCAAGGCGCTGTACTCCGAGCACAGTTAAAAAAATTTCCTGCTCAACACAAATTAAGAAACGAAAATGGGAAGTATTTCATGGACAAACTAAATCAAATCGATGGCATCAAAGTCATGAAACTCACTCCTGGCACGGAAGAATGTGGGTATTACGTTTATCCAATTGTATTTGAACCCAAAAAATTTGGGGGAATGACTAAAACCGAGTTTTATAATAAATTAAACGACGCAGGTATTCCCACCGACGATTGTTATCCACCCTTGCACGGTCTAGAGTGTTTTAAAAACTGCCACTTGAGAAAGGGTATTGATTATTCAAACGCAAATTGGGGCGGAGATAAAAGCAACGACGAGAATTTTCCTATCGTTACTGACATATATTCCCGAAGCGTAGAGTTTCCTCAAGAAATGCTACTTGCAACACAAGAACAGCTTGATACTGTAGTTGAGTTTATAAAATCCTTAAAGAATTAATTTTGCATCACGTAAAAAATGAATCCGTAATAATCAGAATATTTCTTAAAGATTTCTACTTCAATTTGACTGCTTTCTAATAACTCGAGATATTCAGGATTACCTGAAAGTGTTTCTAATAATTCAGCTGTTTTTTTTTCGAATGGAGTGTAATAATTCCATAGATCCTCTTTTTCTATAGAAAAGCTCGCAATTAATTTATATTGTTGATTTTTAATAATTTCAAGGTTTTGTTCGTTGGATTTTATTGAGGGATATTCTTTCTCCCAGAACTTGCGGACTGCCTCAGGAGGATTGTCTTTTATCCATGCCGCTTCAGAGATTATCATATATCCTCCCTTTTTAAGAAATTTACGCCAATCTATTAAAGCCTTTTCAAAACCATAATTATACACGGCACTATCGCACCAAATTACATCAAAGCTCTCCATATCAAAGTCCATTGAAAACATCGACTTATTTAATACCTTAATGTTTTCTGCAACTCCAGAAACTTTGGCGTTTTCCTTTAATTTATCCAAAAATGGTTGAATAATGTCAATGGCAGTTATTCGTCCTTTAGAGAGCCTTGCGATTTCAATGGTTTTCGTACCAGTAAAACACCCAATATCAAGAATTTTAGGATTCTTCGGTAGATTTTTTAAATAACCATACGCTTTTCTCGTAGAAGCTTCGGATCCTGGAGCACCTACTGGTAGATCAAGAAAAAATTCGACATAAAAATTCTCAATATCTTTATCCATCTTTAAAAAAATAGCATATTTAATATAAAATTTCTTCTATCTTTCTGGTTTCAGTACTTTTGTACATGGTCTCGACTATTCGCAATATTTTTTGCCCGTATTCTCCACTAGTTAGTGGTTCTTTACCATTCATTATACAATTTATAAAGTGTTGAATCTCTTGAGGATATCCAAAATCCCACGCTTCTTGAGGGACCGGGAACGTCCATCCTGCGGTGGTTGATGCTTTTTCTACCGCATACCCATATCCCTTTTCACTGTATACGCTTATCAAATTGCTATTTGTAGGAGCTGCTTTTATCTGTCCTTCGGTACCATATAACTCAAATCGCATGTCGTATCCAGAAGGTGCTGTCCACGATTCTTCAATGATGACTTGAGCGTTGTTTTCAAAATACAGGACACCTACGGCGTTATCTTCGACTTCGCACTTACCAAATTTACCTCTATCTGGTTTTATTGTTTTTATTTGACAAAAAACCTCTTTCACATCACATCCGAGGTACCAAACCAAGCAAGCTATATCATGAATGCCTAAATCTACTAAAGCTCCACCACCGGCTTTATCCTTCTTGTAAAACCACTCTGAATGAGGTCCAGAATGATGCTCTTTTCCTCTTCCCATATATATCTGTCCAAGACCGCCTTCATCGATTATTTCTTTTACTTTAACGAAGGTTGGAGCATACATATTATTCTCGCAATAAAAGATCTTTCGATTTGAAGATTTTTCTGCATCTAACATTTTTTCGCCTTCTGAAATCGTTCTTGCTAACGGCTTTTCAACGAGTGCGTGACTCCCGGAATTTAATACATCAATAGTTACGCTTTCGTGGAGAAAATTTGGCAGGCATATGGAAATAGCATCACACTCCTGCTTTAATAAATCCTTGTAATTCTTAAATGGTTTACCAGGAACTTCATATTTTTTCATTAACTCTAATGCTTCTTTTTCAAGTAGAGAGGATATTCCTACAATCTCCACATTAGGATTCTGATTATAGGAATAACAATGGTGCTCGGCAATAAATCCTGATCCAATAATACCAACTTTTATCTTACTCATTCCATCTCACTTCTTTTTAATATTATTTGCGTATAGTGTAATTATA
>Ga0180437_10005452_pt1 | contig 17419 bp, 13 predicted proteins | sample SS_ome_4_FD_132410 | JGI IMG/M metagenome (GOLD analysis project Ga0180437, IMG submission 132410) | Hypersaline lake sediment archaeal communities from the Salton Sea, California, USA - SS_3_D_1 metaG | ecosystem: Environmental > Aquatic > Non-marine Saline and Alkaline > Hypersaline >... | reverse complement strand
GCACCGACATGTCCAGGAACAACCCCTGCCCTTTTCGATCTTCCGTCAGGTAAGCGACGCCGGAATCAATCGCTTCCTGGGGGTTTTTGATCTCGATAGCGCGTCCTTCGAGCCAGATATTCCCGCTGTCTTTCGGGTCAATCCCGATAATCGAGCGCGCGATCTCAGTCCGACCTGCTCCGATCAGTCCGGCAAGCCCCAGGATTTCACCGCGCTGCAGCCCAAAGGTGACATCCTGGAAATATCCCTTGCGTGAGAACCCCTCCACCTTAAAGTATTCTTCGGGCGAGAATGCTGTGTAGTCGGTTGCCCCGAACATATCATTAATCTCTCTGCCCACCATCATCGCCACCAGATCACTCTCCGTTACTTCCCCTACCGGTTGTGATGCGACATATTTTCCATCCCGCATAACCATTACCCGGTCAGCCAGCTCGAACACCTCCCCCAGCTTGTGGGTTATATAGATAAATGACATGCCCTCATTTTGAAGTTTACGGATATTTTCGAACAGGTCAACCGCCTCGGCTTCGGTCAGTGAGGAGGTCGGTTCATCCAGTATCAGGATTTTGGGGTCTGTAGAAATCGCTTTGAGAATCTCCAATATCTGGTGCTTTCCCATCGACAGCCGTTTTACGGGAGTCGTAGGTTCGAGTTCGAGGTCAAACCTGTCCAGCAGTTCACGCGTCTTGCCATAGAGTTGTCTCCACTGGATATTGTTGAGGCGCCCCACCGGCTGGCGGTTGGCGAAAATATTCTCCGCGATGGAAAGCCCATCGATCAAGGAGAGTTCTTGAAAGACGATGCTGATACCGGCGTGCAGGGCATCATAGGCTGAATAGAAATCTACGACTTCATCTTCCAGGTAAATTTCTCCCGCCTCGGGTCTCTGGACCCCAGCCAGCATCTGCACCAGCGTGCTCTTGCCGGCTCCGTTTTCACCGACCAAAGCCAGGATTTCACCGCGCTGCAGGTCGAAGCTGACGTTGTCAACCGCCTGCACGCCCGGAAAACTCTTTGATAGTTGTTCGCCCTTTAATATTTGTTCCACAGTGTTTATGCTAAAAATTATTATCGGAAGAGGCTAGCTAACTTTGCTGTCACTGCAAGGAGCGCATGATGCGACGCGGCAGTCTCGAATACAGCAGGAGATTAACGCAACCTGGGAAAGCACCAGGGTTCGCAATAACACCAGGGGAAGCCTCTTCCGAAGTATTATTTATCTCTTTTAAGGTACGTATAGCTCGTTAGCTGCCAGGAAAAATTCCAGGTTGGATTCATCCACATAGTTGACAGCCATATGCACCGCGCTGGGTCCCGGGTTCACACCTGCGGCAGCATTATCGCTGGTAAGCGGCGCCTGGTTATAATTGTAGGTGTAAAGTGTCAGCAGCGCCCAATACGCCATGGCAGCGTCATTCTGGGCGACAGTACCCGTCACAACGCCTTCCCTTATCTTTTCCAGAACATCGGAGTTGCGGTCCATCGACACAATCTTCACTTCGCCGACTTTGCCCAATTCCTCAACCGCGGTGGCTGCGCCGATCCCGCCGGTTGAATCTGTGGCAGCAAATGCCGCCAGGTCCGGATTGCGCTGCATGATATCTTTGGCGGTATTAACCGAGGTAACCGTGTCCGCCTGGGTATCACCCACCTGCACAACTTCAATGCCCGGGTAATCATCGAACGCAGCCCGGTATCCATTTTCGCGGTCATCGAACATGGCAACGCCCGGAATGCTGAGAATGGCGACTTTACCTTCTCCGCCCAGCGCTTCAGCCAGATTTTGACCGCCAATATATCCGAGGTCGTACTGGAACGATCCCACGAATGCCAGCCGCTTGGAATTCGGCAGGTCACCCAGGATGGTGACCACTGGAATGCCGGCATCCACTGCTTTATCGATGGAGGGTTCCAGGATCGGTTCAACTGCGAACACTGCGATCCCCTTGGGTTTTTTAGCGATCGCCTGGTCAAATGCGGCCACCATGGCGTTCATATCATATTCCGCCGGGCCGACATAGTTGGCATTCACCCCCAGGTTTTCACCAGCCCACTGCCAGCCGTACTTGTGAGCGTTGAAAAACTCCAGGTTGCCCATAGCAGAAACATAAATATATTCATCTCCGCTGTGATCTTCCATCCCGGCGCTTGAACTGCCCGCTTCGGGAGCAGCTTGAGGCGCACAACTGGACAGGGGTACCGCTATCGTAAACAGCAGGACCACCAACATGGTTAATAACATTTTGCGGTTCATATTCTTACCTCCTCTAAAGGTACTTGATTAATTTCCAACTTGCGGCAATCCTTCCAGCCTCGAGAGCCGATGATTTAACCTGCACAGCTCCCACGCCAGCCTTCATAAGCAGTGCTGTTCTATTAGCCTATACATGCACCTCCTTGAATGAGCGCTTAAACCTTCCAGACTCCAGTTCTATTTGAGATACTCGCCACATCCTTAAGGAAAAACCTGGTCTAAAGGTCGTTCTCCCAGCAGGATTGCTCGTGCATTTTCAGCCGCTACATAGCGGCACTCATCCAGCGATTGGACAGAAACATACGCCGAATGCGGGGTGATGAAACAGTTGTCGAGCGTGAACAGCGGGTTCATGTCCGGTGTCCAGTTATTCAGCTTTGCCGGCTCTTCTTCGGGATCATCCAATCCGGCTGAAGCAATCTTCCCCTCAACCAGCGCCTGGTATAAGGCTTTGTTGTCAACGCATTTGCCGCGAGAGCAGTTGATCAAAACCGCTGTCTCTTTCATTAACTCGAAGGCTTTACCATCCACGATATGGTGGGTCTCCGGGGTGTAGGGACACATCACGTCCACCAGGTCGGCGGTCTCGAACAATTCCTCCAGTTCCACTTTCCGCACACCGTGGGTATTCATAAAGCTGCGTGAAACATATGGGTCGTAAGAGATTATTTCGAACCCGAAATCAACCAGCTTGCGGGCGATATTCTGAGCGATGCGTCCAAAGCCGATCAAACCCCAAATCGAGCTGCGGAAACGGAATATCTTTCCTCCAGAGGCGCTCCAATGCCATTCGCCTCGCTTGGTGGCTCTGGCGTACATCGGAATTCGCCGCAGCAGCATCAACCCCATGCTGATGGAATGGTCTGCGACCTCGTCGATGCAGTAATCCGGGACATTGGTCACAATCATGCCAAATTCATAAGCCGCTTCCACATCCACGATATCTACCCCGGTGCCGTAGCGGCAGATCGCTTTACAATTCTTGAGTTTGGACAGCGTCTCGCGAAATATCTTGGCGTACTGCTGCAATATCACATCCGCATCCGCCGCCAGTTCGGCGATATCCTCTCCGGTCTTACACTGCAGACCAATCACTTCAGCGCCGATCGGCTCCAGCACACTGCGCTCGATATCCAGGTTTGGATAGTCGTAATCGCTCACATAGACTTTGTACTTCGCCATATTCCTTACTCCCAGGTGGTCATTTGCTTCATTTAAAAAGCTGCGCGTTAAGCCTCATGCTGGTAAGCGCCAGCCGAATAGGTCAATTCATAACTGTGGCTGTATATTTCGAACACGATTCCGAAGGGATCTTCCACATACACCATGCGGTAAGGCTTCTCGCCGGGATAGTATTCCCTCACCGGCATACGCTGTTTACCGCCGTGCTCGACCACTTTTGCCAGTAATCCTTCGAGGTCGGGGTCCTGCACACAGAAGTGGAACACGCTCGTTTTCCAGAATTCCAGGTTGTTTTCGGGTTTCTCCGGGTTGCGGAATTCGAACAATTCAATGCCAATGCCGTCACTGGTCACCATGTGGGCAATCCGAAATCCGCCGTAACCGGCGCCGAACACATCTTCACACATGATGCCGATAGCGGTTTCTGTTTCCTCGACCACCTCGGTGGGCGGCATGATCACGTAAAATCCAAATACCTCCGAGTAGAACTTGACAGCCGCTTCAAGATCGGGTACAGAAAGTCCTATATGCGAAAAAGATCGTGGATATGTCATTTTTTTCCTCCGTAAATTTGATTATCGTGAGACTCGTTTACCCCCGCCCATAACGTCTGATTTCATGAGGGCCTGGGTTTCCGCCTTGGTTACAATCGGCAGGTCGAACATGAGGGTCTGCTTGAGGCGCGTAGCAGCATCGCCCACCAGCAAGCCTTTTTCTATGCCTTCAGGGTTAAACCCGTTTGTCAGCAGTCCGTAATAGAAACCGCCATTCCAGGTATCGCCGCCTCCCAGTCGGTCCAGCAGCGTGATCGATTTTACTGCCGGGGAGCGGAAAAAGAACCCGCCGCTGTCCACCACCGCAGTTTCCCAACGGTGCTGTTCAAATGTGTCCGGATAGCGGATTGTGATCGCCACCATTTTGGTATCGAAGCGCTCCCCAACTTCACCGGCGAAGGACTTGATATCATCATCCTCCAATCTGCCGATATCGCCCTTTTCAATCTGCTCTGCGCTGTACTGACCGCACCCAATCCCGTATATTTTAGCCATATCTTCGATGGTGGTGATAAAGATGTCGATATGTTCTTTTATGAGCGGCGTCATTACTTCCATGCACTGCTCTTTTGTCCACAGTGTGCCGCGGTAATTAAAGTCCATCCCCACCAGGCAGCCGTCTGGTTTGAAACGCATGGCTTCATTAAAGGCGTCCAGCAAAAAATTCCGTTCGTAGCCGCTGTGCGTAGCCAGGCCGAAGGAAATGCCCGAGGTATGTAACAACCTGCAGTCCCTGAGGGCTGCTTCCCAATCCACCATGCCTGCGTCCAGGCGGCTGGCAGCTGAATACATGCGCTGGTACCAGCCGGTGTTCTTGCGGGGAGTGCGTCCCAGTTCGTAAATGAAACGCCCGATCGGTTCCGCTTTAGGCGCCCAAACGAAGTAATCCGTATTCATACCCTGTCCGCGGGCGGTGTCGCGCAGCAGCCATCCGTATGGGTTGTCCGGCACGCGGGTGATATAGGCGGAGGGGATGCCGAAGCGGCTTAGCAGCATCGCCAGGGTATACTCGCTGCCGGCGAATGCGATATGCACAAGGTGCGTCATCTCTGCTCTCAGCATATCAGCCGGCGTATCACGCAGCATGGTCTCACCGAAAGTGACAAAAGCGGGACCTTTGTCTGCGTAAGTACTCAGATCATCTTTTGTGATATCCCACTTAAGGGCTTGGTTGCTCATACGGTCGAACCTCCAGGTAAAATACCGGTTACCACGGCTGGCGCGGCGTTGACAGGAAATCGGGACCGTCCGCGCCGACCGCCACATTATCTTCTATGCGTATGCCGCCGAAGCCAGGGATATAAACACCTGGTTCAACGCTGGATACAATCCCTTCCACCAGCGTTCCGACTGCGCCCGGCATCAAGAAGGGTGTCGATTCGTGGAAGCGGAAACCGAGCCCGTGCCCGGTCACGTGAACGAAATATTCACCCAATCCCGCCTCCGTCAGCGAGTCCCGTGCGGCTGTATCGGGGTCTTCGTAGGAAAAGCCAGCCGCCATCTTGCGGCTGGCAGCCTGCTGCGCCTCCAGGACCGCATTGTACACCTCGCGCTGGCGCGGGCTGGGTTTTCCAGCCACTGCCATATAAGTCAGGTCGGAATAATAGCCGTCCATCAGGGTAGCCATCTCGACCATCACCAGGTCCCCTTCCTGAATAACGCGCTCCGTGGAAGGGACCAGCAGGTTCGCCTTGGCAGTGTTTTCCGGTCCGGAAGCCACCTCAGCCTCAGCGAACACCAGCCTGGCGCCTTTGTAACCCGCGCCGGAGGCCCGGATCGTACCCTCAATCAACGCGCTGATCTCTACTTCACGCATGCCAGGCTGCAATTGGCTCAGGAATTTTGCGGTGCCCATTTCGGCGATCTCATTTGCCGCCCGCAGGCGTTCCAGGTCATAAGCCGTCTTAACCAGTTTGGCGGACTGCATCAAGCCGGTCGCATCCTCCAGGCTGGCATTGGGGAATACCTGCTCCAGCATCTCCCACCAGGGAGCCGCGGGAACGATAGGCTCGGCATGGCGGTAGGTGGTTCCCACCACTTCCAATTCTTTTTCCACGCCGATTTTGGCGCTCTGCAGTCCCAATTTTGCGCCGATTTCACCCAGCAGCCGCTTATAGCTGTCATACTGGTCCGGGTCTTTCAACAAAGCCCAACCGTACGGAACCACTTCCGCCCAGTCCGGCTTACCCCATTCCGCTTCAACTTCCGGAATGAACAATGTGGGCTGACCTTCTTGAGCCAGCACGGCCACCGATATACCGTGCACCGGCCAGTAATCGCTGATATAGACCACATTCTCCGGTAGCCGGCATACCAGGGCATCAAAGCCCGCCTCAGCCATCAATTTTTGCAGGCGCTGCACGCGCAGTCGATCTTTATCTGACATAAAATTACCTCCTGTCTGGATCACTCCGGCGTACTCAGGGAATCTCCCTGGACTCAGCGGAAGTAATCCATCGCATACTTTTACAATCTGCCAAATTCTTCCAGCAGTTCTTCAACCGTCTTCCCCTGGCGGATGCGTTCGCGCGTCTCTTCCTCTTTAGCAGCCTGGTTTTGAGCCGCTGCGAGCACCTCTTTGGCATTCTCCAAAGGCACCACGGTCACACCCACTTCGTCGCCGATGATGATGTCGCCCGGATTGACCACCACACCCGCACACTGGATCGGTACGTTGATCTCAATCGGTTCCATCCGGCCGGAGACGATGGTATGGGTGGAACGCGGTACGACAGCCTTGGAAAATATATAAAAACCAAGGTCGCGCGTCTCGTCCGTATCGCGGATAGCCCCGTCCACCACAGCCCCCACAACCCCTTTCATCTGGCACAAACCAGCCATCAATCCGCCCCAGATAGAGGTCTCGGTCTCGCCGGCGGCATCGACCACGATCACATCCCCTTCCTGCGCGACGGACAGCGCGTCCAGGCAGTCCACCTGGTTGCCCGGCTCCATGCGCACCGTCAGGGCAGGTCCTGCGAAGCGCGTTTTCTGGTCGATGGGCTTCATAAAACTGGCCATCACGCCCCAGCGCTCCTGCGCGTCAGCAACCACGCATGACGGGCTGTAGACTTTCAATAGTTCTTTAAAGCCGTCTAATACCTCAGGATCGGGTGTCTTCTGTCTTTCATTGATGATCTTTCGCATTATTTATCTCCTATTGTTAGATATTTTCTTCTCGATAACCAAGCCGCCTGGAAATGTTGTAGGCAGCTTGTTTTGTGCGTTTAATTAATTCCCTGTTCTCGTGCAGCGGATCAATGCGGTCCCGCGGACCGGACACGCTGATAGCCGCTACCGTCTTCCCGTACTGGTCAAAAATAGGCGCCGCGACGCAGCGCACCTCCAGTTCATGTTCTCCCCGGTCAAGCGCGTAGCCGTCGCGGCGGATTCGCGCCAGTTCCTGCGCCAGTTCACCCTGCCTGGTGATGGTAGTATCGGTATAGCGCTTCAGTTTAAACTCGCTCAGGTCACCGGGTTGAGAATCGGGGATGGTATACGCCAGAAGAGCTTTTCCCAGTCCCGTGCAGTATGCCGGCGCACGGCCGCCCACCCTGGAGGACATCAGTCCAATCGCGAATAGACCTTCCAATTTTTCCAGGTATACGACTTCCATATCAGCTAAAATGCCCAGGTGGACGGTTTCCTTGGTCTCATCCCGCAGCGCTTCCATCTCAGCCAGCGCGGCTGTGCGCACTGCGTTCCCGGTATGGTAGGCCCTCGACAGCTCCAGGCAGGCTAACCCCAGGCGGTAATTTCCGGTTGCTTCGTCCAGCTGGACCAGGTCGTGCGAAAGCAGCGTGGCCAGCAGGCGGAAAGTTGTGCTGCTGTTTATATCCATCTCCTTGCTCAGCATCGTTAACGTGCGCGGTTTGCCGTCCGACAGCACGTTCAACACGCGCACCGCCTTATCTACCACTCGGATGTTATAGCGATCTGATTTGCGGGCTTCTGCCACATATTCTCCGCTTATGCCAGTGCTTCCTTTGCCAAAACCTCGAAAACCTTCAATTCGCTCCCATCATACAGGGATTTTAACGTTGGCTTCAGGGCTGCATGCCGCTCAGAAGCGCGCCAGGCAGCCGCCGATTCCAAAGAATCAAAACGGAGAACCATTGTCAAATCCTGCGGGTTCTCCGTATCTTTAAGCAGTTCGGCTTTAACATAACCTTCCGTCTGCGCCATAGCCGGGCGGTACTCCGACAGGAAAAACCGCCCGAACTGCTCAATTTTTCCAGCCAAAACATGGAAGGTGACATGACGTTCAATCGCGCCAGCGCTTGCCATCTCAGCCGCTCCTGCCCTTTTGGACCTCTTCACGGTAGCGGCGGGCGTTTGCGGTGATGGACTCAAATTCCTTAGCGTCCAAAAGCTTCTGGTTGATCAGCGAACCGCCCACTCCTACCACCTCCGAACCAGCGCGGATAAAATCTGCAGTTGTGTCCAGGTTGACACCCCCAACCGGTACCATCGGTATTTGCGGAAGCGGTCCTTTCAAAGCCTTAATATATTTAGGACCGCCAACACTGGCGGGAAATATCTTGACCAGATCAGCTCCCGCCTCCCAGGCGGTCAGCGCTTCGGTGGCGGTATACGCTCCCGGAACGACCGGCACATCGTAGCGGTGGCACATTTCGATGGTCGATAAACGCAGCGTTGGACAGACCACGAACTGCGCCCCGGCTAAAATCGCTGCCCGGGCGGTCTCCGGGTCGAGCACTGAGCCAACGCCGAAGATGACCTCTTCACCGTACCTGGCGGTAGCCTGCTCGATCACTTTAATCGCCCCGGGCGTGGTCATGGTCACTTCAATGGCGTTCACGCCGCCAGCTTTGACCGCGTCGGCTGCCGCCAGCAGCTGGTCCGAGTTGTTGGCGCGCATGATCGCCACGATGCCCGCCTCCCTGATCGATGCGTTGATAACGTGTCTGGGTTTGCCCATGTAGACCCTCCGTTAGAAAAGTTGAGAATTGAAAATCAGAGACTTCAAAATAGCGCTTGTTCTTTCGAGAATCGTATGAACTTTGAATAGATTGATGTGTTTAATGTGATGTTGAGTTTTTGTATTGCGAAAACTGTTTTTACAATGTGAAATTATATAGGATTAGTAGGCGCTTGTCAATAGGGAATTCAGAATAATATTAAATTACTAGCGATTTACGAACCCCGGATTTCGCGCCGGAATTCTTGGAAAGCAAAGCCTAACCATTGCTGAAGTTGAATGGAAGGTCCTGTTCATATTGCGCCTTCCATCCAGATCAAAAAGGTGAGGATATGGGGTAATTTTAGAGATTATTAATGATCCATTGATTTTTAGGATTATTTAGATCTTATTTGATATAATTACTTGTCGAAAATATTTTAGTCCTTGGAGGAATATAAGATGTCCGAAGAAAATAAAGCCATCTCGAAGAAGGTATATGAAGAGGTATGGGTCAAAGGCAATCTTGATGTCGTTGACGAATTGTTTGCAGACGATTACGTGAACCACAACCAGCCCCCCAATTTACCGCGCGGAAAGGAAGGCTTCAAACGGATGTCCCGCATGTACCAGTCGGCTTTCCCCAACATGAAAATGGTTGTCGAGGATCTCCTGGCAGATGGAGACCGCGTCATCACCCGATGGGTCAGCACCGGAAAGCACGCAGGTGAATTCAACGGAATCCCGGCCACCGGTAAAGATGTTAGGGTGACCGGCATCAGCATCGACCGCATTGCAGGCGGAAAAGTGGCTGAATCATGGGGAGAATTTGACCTGGCAGGACTGCTCATGCAGTTAGGCGTTGCGCCGCCTCCGGGAGGGTAAACGGTTTAAGATAGAAGCGACACTGGTGTTACCTGGTCGAAGAATTTGGTTGTATCAACAAACTTTAGTGCAGATATCTTTCTATCGAAACACCACAGGATAATACATTACTGGCCACCACTCGCACCCCACAGCTTCAACCAAAAACAGATAAGCACTGATATATCCGATGATGGGGCTGTAGCTGGGGCTAGGATTGACCGAACCGGCTTCTTGCCCGTCGACTGCATAGGCGTAGAGAATGTGAATGCCGTTATCCTGGGATGGAATCTTGGCTTTCCACCAGCTGGTTGCGGATGCCTCCACCAGGTTAAGACCCGGATTTTCTATGGCAGACAACCACTCCCCCTGCCAGGTGTCGACCTGGTAGTAGACCTGCTGCACGCGCGGAGCGATGGGGTTGTAATGGCTATCCGCCTGGATGGTGAAGGTTGGGGCGCAGGTGTTGCTGGTGTGATCGGGAAGTCCATTTATGCTTGTATAAGGTGAGGATGGCTGCACATCCTGCTCTGTAATCACTATCACGTCATTGCTGCCTTTATTGGTGACGTAGACTTTGTTCGTGACCGGATTGACCATCAAAGCTGCGGGTTCCGTACCGGCTGCCACGGTAGTGGTGTGGTTGGTGGCCCCATCGACTACCGTCACGTTGTCGCTGTCCCCATTGACGATGTAGATTTTGTTCGTGACCGGGTTGACCGCTAATGCCTCAGGGGTCGTCCCGGCTGTTAACGTGGTGGTGAGGTTGGTGGCACCATCGATGACCGTCACGTTTTGGCTGTTCGGATTGACCACGTAGATCATATTGGTGAGCGGGTTGACCGCTATGGCGTTGGGCTGATTCCCGGCCGCCAGTGTATGGGTGAATCCGGTGGCGCCATCGATGACCTTCACGTTTTTGGTGTCGAAAATGGCGACGTAGATCTTGTTTGTGATAGGGTTGACCGCCACGTCAATTGGCAGCCCTCCAACCGGCAGCGTGATGGTAAGGTTGGTGGTGCCGTCGATGACCGTCAGATTATCGCTGGCCTGGTTAGCTACGTAGATTTTATTCGTTACCGAGTTGACTGCCACGGCCGAGGGATTTGTCCCGGCTGCTACGGTGGTGGTGAGGTTAGTAATGCCGTCGATGACGGTCACATTGTGGCTGTCCTCATTGATGACGTAGATCTTATTTGTGACCGGGTTGACCGCCACGGCGGAGGGAAAAGATCCAGCCGGCACGGTAGAGGTGAGGTTGGTGGCGCCGTCGATGACCGTCACATCATGGCTGGCTGAATTGGCGACGTAGACCTTGTTTGTGACCGGGTTGACCGCCACGGCGATAGGTTCCTTCCCGGTCGCCACAGTGGTAGTGAGATTGGTAGCACCGTCGATGACCATCACATCATTACGGTACGGAACGGCAACGTAGATTTTGTTTGTGACCGGGTTGACCGCCACGGCATAGGGCAACGACCCGACCGCCAGCGTATTGGTGAGGTTGGTGGAGCCGTCGAGGACGGTCACATTATGGCTGTTTATGTTGGCGATGTAGATTTTGTTCGTAACCGGGTTGGCCGCCACTGCCCAGGGACTTATCCCGGCTGCCACGGTAGTGGTGGCATGAGTGTCGCCGTCGATGACCGTTACGTCATAGCTGAAGAAGCTGGGGACGTAGATTTTGTTCGTGACCGGGTTGACCACCACAGTGTGGGGAGCCGTCCCGACTGCCACGGAGGTGGTGAGGTTGGTGGCGCCGTCGATGACTGTAACGCTATCGCTGTCCCGGTTGGCGACGTAGATTTTATTCGTAACCGGGTTGACTGTCACATCCCAGGGGAGTTTCCCGGCTGCCACAGTGGCGGTGAGGTTGGTGTCACCATCGATGACCGTCACATCTTTGCTGCCGTTGTTGGCGACGTAGATTTTGTTCGTGACCGGGTTGACCGCTACGTCTATAGGTGCCGCCCCGGCCGCCACCGTGGTTGTGAGGTTGGTAGCACCGTCGATGACCGTAACGTTCCCGCCCAAGTTAGCGACGTAGACTTTGTTCGTGACTGGATTTACCGCCACGGCTTCAGGATAGGTCCCGGTTGTTACAGTGGCTGTGAGGTTGGTGGCACCGTCGATGACTGTCACATTTTGGCTGTAATTGTTGGCGATGTAGATTTTGTTCGTGACCGGGTTGACCGCCACAGCCCAGGGAGTTGTCCCGGCTGCAACGGTGGTAGTGTGGCTGGTATCACCATCGATGACCGTCACATTATTGCTGCCCTTATTGGCGACGTAGATCTTATTCGTGACCGGGTTGACCGCCACAGCATAGGGTTCCTTCCCGGCTGCCACCGTGGTGGTGTGGTTTGTGGCGCCGTCGATGACCGTCACATCGTCGCTGTCCCCATTGGCGACGTAGACTTTGTTTGTAACCGGGTTGACCGCCACAGCTAAGGGTTCCTTTCCTGTGGGGATCGGAGGCAGAACGGTCTCAGCCTGTACTGGTTGGGGGTACAGCAGAGCCTGAAACGGCCCTGCAAGGAAAATCCCGACCAGCAGGAAAACCATTTTAAAATGATAAAAACTCTTAACGACTATGTGTGAGAGGTGGTGTGTTTTCATCATGCCCTCCTTGGTGTTGAGAACCATCTTGTTGACATACGGATTATTAATTTTGTCGATGATCTAAGGTTATGAAAGCTCTGGTATAAATCCCACTACAAAGCGAATTTCCGGTTGTACAAACTATTCAGCTGGGGACATTAAATTATTATAATGTAAATTCAACTCAAAAGTGCAACCTTGAGGGTTGAAAGGAAGTCAGCCGGGAAATGGGCGCTTATTATTTTTTGGGAGATGGATGTTAGGCAAGTAGATATGTGCACATTTAAGCAGGATTAAAAGAAGGGATCGCACTCATCCATTCTCCTTACTGGTGTTCCGGATTCTCACTACGCTGATTATGCTTACATGAGTAATTTCCAATATCAGCTCTCAACCCGGCATGCATTATCCTCAAGAACAAATGAGATTACGGACGTACGATCAGGGTGGATGGACTAAAAGGTGGCTGCCTACTGGTAGCTGATGCACCATTTGTGCAACAATGTTCTTGGAACGCCGCAAATATAAATGCCATTACCACGGCTTCTCATAAAGGATATAACTTTTCATGACTGAAGGCCTCAGCATCAGTCCGAGCGGTGGTGCAGAAAGTTTCAAAACTGGCAGTGCAACCTCAAATACTTTTTGAAGGTTCTTTCATGAGAGGGGTTTTTGCTAGTCCGAACTAGCATACTTGAAGACTGCCAGTCTTTAGGATTGAAATCATGTAAAAGGGATCAACCCAGTATCATCCTAGTCTTTCTTATAAACTAGGGGCTTTTTTTTCAAAAATTGGATTTATTTATTAGCATAATCACTTGAAATTAGCTTATTGACACTGCAAAATATAAATATATACTTAAAGATATAAACAACTCTATTCAACAAGGGGTGGAAATTAGGCTCGTTTGATTCTGACCTGTTTCCTACTTCGCTAACGTATTCAGTCATTATAGCCCCACACCAAACAAATCTATCATGGTTTTTATCCAGGGAGGTACATCCATAACCCGGGACCAATTCTTCAAATACGGTTTGGTTTGCGTGCTGGTTGTATTTACAGGACTGGGGTTAGCCCTGGTTCTGCCACGGATTGCCAGTACGCAAGGCCAGGCAGCTCAAAGCGAAACCAGCAGAGAGATCAACGCCCCCGTTGCAGAAAGTCTCTATGTATCTAAAAACGGTAATGGTTCTACAGGCTTAACCTGGACCGATGCCTATACCAACGTGCAGGACGCCCTGGCTGGTGCTGCAGCGCCAGCAGAGATTTGGGTGGCGGAAGGCATTTATTATCCTGACGAGGGGGCAAGCCAGACCAATAACGACAGTTTCGCAACTTTTGTGATGACAAACGGGGTTGCACTATACGGCGGTTTCAGACACGGAGACTCTGACATAACAGACCGCGATTGGGCGGACAATCTAACCATATTAAGCGGCGATATTGATAAAAATGACATCAGCCCAGATGGTGTGGTCAGGTCGACCGACCACATCATCGGAGTCAATACCCGCCATGTAATCACAGCCAAAGGGGTGGACAGAAGTGTAGTTATCGATGGTTTCATTATCACTGCCGGAAAAGCCTTCAAGTTCGTCGATATCAGCGGTGGTGGATTTTTATGCGACGGCAGCGGTAAAGGCAATCAGTGCAGTCCCACTCTCAAGAACATCACCTTCTCCGGCAATTATGCTGAAGAATGCGGCGGTGGAATGTACAACAATGGCTCACAAGGTGGAAGAAGCAATCCTATACTTATAAATACCATTTTCTCTGGTAACTTTGGTCCTAATGGTGGGGCGGCATGCAATGGTTATGAACTTCCTACAAATATAAGCAACAGCAAACCGGAAATGATCAACGTCCTGTTCATTGGCAATAAGGCAAGTAACGGCGGGGCGATGTACAACTACGGGTATGAAGGTACCAGCATAGTAAACATGTACAACAGTATCTTGTGGAACAATAAAGCCATCAGCGGCACCAGCACCATTGATTCCAACATCTATAATAACGGCGCCGTCATTTTCCTGGCACACAGCCTGGTTGAAGGTGCTTTCGCAGGCGGAAAATGGGTAGGAGGCAGTTATTTGAATGGCGGTGATAATATCGATGAGGACCCGATGTTTGTTGCTCCAATTAACCCAGGCGATGCTCCCACCAATGCCGGCAATTTAAGACTACAAGATGGCTCACCAGCCATCGATGCAGGAGACAATAATTTTATTTCAGGTACTCTGACCGACCTTGATGGCGGCAAACGCATCGTGGATGGGGATCTTGATGGCACGCTTACCGTTGATATGGGGGGATTCGAATTCCAGCTTGAGTATTCGTTCAATGGTTACATACCGCTGGTATTCCGGTAAGCACAATAAATTGTCATTATTTCTGACAATCGATTAACCTTGATTCTTGATAAATCGAATGCCTGCCATAATACTCGGAGGTAGGGAGGTCTCAACCCCATAGAGAAAATTCTTTACCTGCAAAAAGCGTTACTCTATTACTTTTTGGAATAAAACTCGAATACTCATTGACTTTGTTGGATAGATTTCATATACTATTAATAAAGTCTCAAAAGTTGTTTCCCCCCGATTTGTTGCTTCAGGGATCAATGAGATATCACAACTCAAGAAACCACACTATCCGGATAAAAACAGCTCGATGATTTTTTGTACCAAACCATGTGAACAACCAACGAACAATATAAATTTCGATTATGGTAGTTGATTTTTCCCTGTAAAGTGGAGGTGCTTACTCATCCAAATATTAAAATAGAAATAATCGTTCCAAAGGTTAGATACGAGATATATAGCCATAAAAGGAGATGCAAAATGTTTAATCAACGTTCCTCTCTTGGGGTAAAAGCTTCTATTATTCCCCTACCTCTGATTATCATCTGCGCGGTACTCTTGTCGGGCTTGGGTGCTTCTTTTTCCGGGTTGGTCCAGGCTGAGCCATCCCCCCAAGCTGGCGCTTTTGAGTCTCGTGGGTTAATTTTTCCAGATGCGATTCTGGATATTGATGAACCAGATGCCCTTCCGAACGCCTGGCAAGCGCTAAACAATGATGGGTTGAGCGGGAATGTGAACGCGATGGTAGTGTACGGGGATGATCTATTTGTAGGCGGAAACTTCGTCTCGACTGGCGATGGATCGATAACAGATCTAAAATACATTGCACGCTACGACCTGAATGACGGCACCTGGAATACGTTACCCAAAGGCGGCTTGAATGGCATTGTTCGATCCTTGGCACTGTACGGGGACGATCTGTACGTGGGTGGGTTGTTCACAAAAACTGGCGACACGCTGCAAGACCTGTCCCACATCGCCCGCTACGACATCACTGATAAGACCTGGAACGAGCTGGAAAACGGAGGTTTGAATGGTGACGTTTACGCGATGACGGTGTCAGGGGACGACCTGTACATGGGAGGGTACTTTTCTGAAACCGGAGATGGGTCGGTGTATCCCATGGGTAAAATCGTCCGCTACGATATCACGGATGGGACCTGGGATAAACTCGCAAATGATGGTTTGAATAACGCCGTATTGTCGTTAGCGGTATCTGGGAATGACCTGTATGTAAGTGGTAACTTTTCCCAAACTGACGATGGAATTGTGACAGGTCTGAATCGCATCGCCCGCTATGATATCAGCGGAAATACCTGGATTGCCATGCCCAATCAGGGCTTAAATAGTGCGGCTATGGTTTTGGTGTTATTTGGGGACGACCTTTACATGGTGGGAGCGTTCACGAGAACCTTCGAACCAGATACTGACCTTTACCAGATCGCCCGTTATGACACCACCAATAAGAACTGGCATGCCTTGCCAAACAACGGCCTGGACGGTACGTTTGCCAGTGGCTTAATACTTTCAGGAGGCGATTTATACGTGGGCGGCGATTTTTCCCAAACCAAAGACGGGACAGTGCCAGACCTGAACAAAATCGCCCGCTACAACATCGCCGGTAAAACCTGGCATGCGCTGCCCAACGATGGCCTGGATAATTGGGTTTACACGTTTGCATTATCCGGGGATGATTTGTTTGTGGGGGGAGAATTTCAAGCAACCCATGACGGCGCATTAACTGAACTGGGTCATATCGCCCGCTTGACCCTAAAATCTGGACCGAAGCAATTGTTATCAGTCACGCTTGAAGGCAGCGGCAGTGGCAAGGTGACAAGTGTCCCTGCGGGCATCAATTGTGGATCGGATTGCAGCCAAAATTTTAATTCCGGCACGGTTGTAACTCTAAAAGCTGTGGCTGACCCTGGTTCCATCTTCAAAGGTTGGAGCGGGGATTGCAGCGGCAAAGGAGATTGCCAAGTAACCATGGATGCGGACAAAATTGTCAAAGCGAAATTTGATACAGGTCTTTTTATTCACCTGCCTGCAATTTTCCGCTGATCACAGCGAATTAATAATATTCAAACCGCCCTTGATCATAAAGTTGAATGTTCAAGGGCGGAAACAATTGATTTCTCCAGCAAGAAGCAATCCAACGCACGAAGATTTTGACTCCGATACAATTAGTTATCCGTAAATTTTTAACCACTAGCCCTATTAAATATTACATATTATGGGTTTCACGGATATCCTGAGGTATATCCCTTCTTTTCCAGCTATTAGCCACGCTATAATAAAGGCGCCGCCGCCCTGCGTTCGTCCTTGGAGCCTCTGAGCTCACCATTGGTCGCAGGGCGGCGTCGGTATTAAAGATGCAATCTTTGTTCCAGACTCACTGGAATTGGACTGGTAGTCCTGGATGCGTAACCGGGCGAATATCGTTCTAGACTAGTATAGTTCGGTATTTAAACCCTCGCGCTTAAAGGACTGCCGGTCCTAATCGTGAAAAGGACCGGCAGTCCTTTAAGCCATCCAATATTTTCAAATGCCTTACCGCGCTTTGTTTTACTGTGAATTTGGACAGGAAAACAAGGATGCGCCTCCCTGTGCGAGGTCAAGTTTTTGCCCATGGGAAGTGGACCGCTGGATCAGCTTCTCAAAACTTTATCACCTTCCGGTTGT
>Ga0180437_10005451_pt1 | contig 17420 bp, 13 predicted proteins | sample SS_ome_4_FD_132410 | JGI IMG/M metagenome (GOLD analysis project Ga0180437, IMG submission 132410) | Hypersaline lake sediment archaeal communities from the Salton Sea, California, USA - SS_3_D_1 metaG | ecosystem: Environmental > Aquatic > Non-marine Saline and Alkaline > Hypersaline >... | reverse complement strand
TTGACTTCGAACTTTGCTATCCTTGCTGTTTTACTCATTTTTTACCGTTCCCCTTTGTTGTTATAAAAGATCAACCGTTGGCGATTGTCTTGCTTCTATCGTTTTTCGTTTTTTTTCTTCATTGTTATTTATTAAGCGCCCTGGGTTTCCGTTTTCCCTTTGCTGGGGCCTCCGCTGGCTCCTGGGCGCCGTTCTGGTTGCCGCCGGTGTCCTGGGTTTCGTGGTCAGCAACCTCGTCCAAGGCCGCTCTGTCGCGCTCGAAAGCCTCAGCCTCTTCACGTTCCAGGCGTTCAGCCTCGGCGATGTCCTCTGCTGTCATTCCCCCTGGTTCGGCCGGTGTGCATTCCCCACTTTCCGGATCGACGATATCCCCGTCTGAGTCAGGTTCCTGAGCCGCCCCTTTTTTTGCCTGGGTTTTCTGTTTGGCCTTCTCCAGGATAGCTTTTTCCTCGGCAGTCATCTCGGTCTTACCGTTGCCAGCGCCCTGGGTCGGTTCCTGTTTTTTCTGCTCATTCGAGGAGTCCTTTGCCGGCGCGTCGACCCCAGGAACAGTGAAGAAGTCTTCCCGCTTTGCCAGGCCGTCTTTTATGGAGTTGTAAACCTGTTTTAGTTTGGGCAGCTCCTCGACGACAACAGCCTTGAGAGGGTGCCCCAGGCGTTGCTCGAGCATATCCTCATCGACCCCGATCTCGCTGAACGCGACTACCATATTTCTCACCCTGTCTCCGAGTGGCAGAGTGTCACCGCCTGCCATGGCCTTTTTGCAGAGAATCTTTGACTCTTCCAACAGGTCCACGGGAAGCATTTCCTCCACGCAAGCCCTGACACGGCGCTGAGCCATGTTTGCGCAGAGCTCATAAATATCGCGCGGACTGGTCAGGGGATAGGATCCGCTTTTGGTTTCTCGAATATGCAGCACCCAGAACTCACGGCGCGCTTTGATGTTGTTCTCGACATCCCAGGCAAACGCCTCGACCAGCGAGCGATCGTCTCTCATTTCCATGATCCGGAAGCCGTAATCGATGTTTCTGTAACACCTGACCAGCTCCTCTATGAGCCGAATCGATGCCCCTGAGACGATACTGTCACCCCTCGGGAAGGCGTACAGGGCATCGTCTGCAAACGCTGCTCGAGAACAGGTGCGACGCATGCGCTTAAATGCCTGGATCTCGTCGCGTGGAAACTCCCTGGCAAGCTGGATCGCGCCCTTCACTTCAGCAAACTGCCTGGACGCTGCAGCCACATTCCCGATCGTGGCGGCCGGCGCCAGGGTTTTCTCTGTTATGCTGTCACCCCTGGCCAGGTCCTCCGGTGTTGTTATTCGTACTCCTTGATCGTTCATTCACTGACCTCCTCCCTGTTAATATAGGAAAATATTCGTCTTTTTGATATGTACTTGCAGCCCGCCAAAAAGTAGCCACACCACTTTGGAGAGCAGCGCCACGACTCCGGATCGCACGGTGGGAACAGACCGGCCGCGCGCATAGCCTGCAGGACCAGAGCCCTTTGCTCTAGCGCGATCAGGTCGCTCTCATCGCAGGTCGTGCTTACTAGCTGGTGCGTGGGAGTCTTTGCTTTGGTGACAATGTGGAACAGGAACTCGTCAGAGTCGATGTTGAGCGATTCCCTGGCCCCTGTCATGTAAAAAACCGGCTGATTTTGTCCGTCACCCTTGTCCTTCCCCCAGCGTGCCTTCGAAGTTTTAATGTCTATCAATTTTTGGGATTCGTCTGCAATATCCAGCCGTCCACGGTACACGATCCCTGGTGTGTTTTCCCTGGTGAATTCAACCTCGGCCTCTACCTCAATTGGCTGAATCAGTGGCGCCACCTCTTCATGAAGTACTCCAGCCATTTCGATCGTTTTTACCCTGCTTTCTTCCAGCAGCAGCGACGCGCGCCCTTTTTCTTCCTGGGACAGCAGCACCCCTTCCTCTTCCAGTCGATCCTTGAACCCCTGCTCGGCCGCATCCTCCAGCACCGACTTGGGCAAGTCTTCCCTGGTTGTTTTTTTCTGTACGAAATTAACCTCAGACGCTTTGTGGAGCCCTGTCCCCATGTGGAGGGCAATGCCTGGGGGGACCTTTCTGCCCAGCACATACCTCTGATAGTATTGCGCTGGGCAACCTGTGAACATAGCATCCATTGTCGGTGAAATTCTCAAAACCATATGTTCCCCTTTGCGTGTTTTTGCTGTCTGTTATAATAGCACAGCACTTGCAGAGTGCAACATGTTTTTTTATATTTTTGCTATTGATAGCGAACAGGCGGAATCATGACCTTGCCATATTCTGCATATGTGACAGGCTCCACAAGCCTCACCGGAGGAACTTGCAAAGCGTAAGCCATTCGTTCAATTACTCCGACGGTGGGATTATTGCGTTGCAGGATAGGTGCCCACCAGCTCGGGATCACCTGGATCCGCTTGCCGACTTGCCGCTTTGTCTTGCCCGTCTGTTTCAGGATAATCGCCACCCGCGCCGCCACATTCGGCAAAGGTGGATCCCACCCCTCCTTTAGGACTGGCTCGTCACCATTCGCAAAAAAGTGATAGTTTCTGGAGAGTTCTGCTAGTGGATCGCCACCCGTGATCAGATACTCAATGGAAATACCCACCCCCCTGGACAACCTAAGCAACTGATAGACCTTCGGGTTGTTGTGGGTCAGTATTCCGCTCAGGCTCCCCGCTGGCATCCCTGCCCGCTCTGCAATGGTACGCCGTGAAAACCCCAGAACTTCTTGAGCCCTAATGAAATTTTCTTTTACATTGATTGTGCGTTTAAAATTCACCGCGCCGCTCCCTGTGATTGTTTGCCCTAAGCTATTTTATATTGTAGTCTTTTTCGGTTCACATGTCAACGTCTGTTTGTGCTATTTTTGATATTTATCTAACCGTTTTTGGAGCCCCTGGTGAAGTATATTTTTATATTTTTGCTGGTGAGTAGTTGACAGACCACAGGCTCAGCCCCTATTTTTAAGATAGACGGTTTTGGCAGACCGAACAAAAGGGAGGCGAATCAATGAAATATCTCATAGGGATACTTTTATTAATTGGGTGCAGCGCCGAGGGTGGTAGAGGCCTCGACTCAGACACCCAGACAGGCGACACCGAGGACACAGGGGGAGACACCGACACCGATACGGATACCGACACGGACAGTGACACTGACACCGACACTGATACCGACACCGACACTGATACTGACACCGACACCGATACTGATACTGACACCGACAGCGACAGCGACACTGACACGGACAGTGACACCGATACCGACACCGATACTGATACCGACACTGATGCTGACACGGACACCGATACTGACACCGACACCGACAGTGACACCGATTTAGATACTGACACCGACACGGATACGGACACTGACACAGATACGGATACCGACACGGACACAGACACGGATTCTGACACCGATACTGATACCGACACTGACACTGACACGGATACCGATGCCGACGCTGATACGGAGCCTGAGCCCCCTCTGAACCTACTTGTTAACCCAGGCGCAGAAACAGCAGACACCTCAGGCTGGGAGGTTTATGGCTCAACCGGCTGTTTTGTGGCTACATACAGCAACGATTATGGAGTGGAGGGCCAGTATGTCTTCGCAAACGATCAGACCGCCTGCAGCAAAGCCCAGGTGATCGACCTACTGGACAACTTCACGGCCGACGAGCTAGACAATAACACGGTATTGGTAACAGTCGGATCCTGGTTCTGCAGTAACGGATCCCTGGATGACTACTCAATGGAGGTTCGGCTCTGGGATGAGGACGACAGCTCTATTGAGACATGGTCCGCCTGGGGAACGGCGCCCCAGTGCGATCCCTACTGGGAAGACTGGGTTAATGAGGAGCACACTTTCGAGATCTCAGTTCCTGGGCTGCGTCGCATTCGGTTCTCGGTATCCACACCAGGCAGCACCGGCCCCATGTACTGCGCAGGGTTGCACGTTGACGGGAACTATACTTTTGTTGAGATTGATTTGGAACAGAGTTAAAAAAGCAGGAAGTAGACCGCCACCCCCCCGCCGGCAAGCGCAGCTCCCACGAAGGCCCCTGCAATTATGGTCCATTTGGGAATGGTAACTTTATCAAAATTCATACTCGGAATGTAGCTCGGTTTTTTGATATTCCCAGACGACCCAGACCCCTTTTGTTTGTGTTGGAATCTGTCCTCGTGGCAAGACACCACCTGAGATATTTCATCCTTGGCGATAAGTCTCAGATCTGTGGTTTTGAGTTCGGCTATTTTCTCACCCAGGGATTTCTCCACCCTGACAATATCGGCCCTGAGCCCCTTGGTTTTTCCGTCCAGCTTGGTGAAATTGGTACTCAGTTCCTTCACATCGTTTTGTAGGTCCTTGACGCTTTTGTCAGAGATTTGCTGCTGAGCCTTCATGCCCGCAAATTCTTGCTGTACACCATTTAGAGAATTGGACACCTCTTTGAGCCCTGTGAGTATGTCCCCTAAGTCGTTGTTCCCTGGCATCCCGAGCCCCTTTCTAGAATTACTCCGGCGCTATAGGTTGCCCCCCTTTGTCTGCCGTTTCAAAGTCTGCGTTGCCTAAAAATTGATCATTCGCCTCAGTGGTTGCTTTATCGGTGTATGAGGTTTTCAGTGCGTCGACCGTTGGCTTGTAATCCGAGAGATCTCCATTTCCGTCGCCACCCCCTGCTTCATACAGGCGGTTTAACAGCACCGCCCGCAGGTGGCTGATCGGCCCCTGCAGAGCCGTCCCTGGAACTATCAAGGATCGCGTCCCACAATTGGGACAGTCAGGGAGCTGAACGCCCACAAAATTCTCGCCCTTGTAAAGCTCCATGTCCCCCTCTGCGATAGTGCGCAGTGGATCATCGCCCAGGCGCTCGCATTCCCTGCACCTAAAGACGATCGTTTTTGCTGTTCCGTTGTATGATTCGAGTCCCACTTCAAAACCTCCTTAGACTGTCATGTCCACTTCGACACGGCCGTACCAGTAAGCGTTCACTCCCTGGGCCAAGCTGCCTGAGTTGCCACGGATTACGGCCCCCCACTCATCGACAAATAACACAGTGGGACCAAGCCCCCAGTTACTAACACCTTGAACGGTAAGTGATATGTCTCCAGACACTATCGCGACCGGCATCTTCGAGTGCCAGCTTACTGCTGCTGCGTCGGTTATAACCTGTGAAACCGAGTCTGTATTCTCAGCGCTCAGACATACTTTGACCTGGTCATAATAGCTATATCCAAGAGTCGGATCGCACCTTGCAAAGGCGTCCATTGCCGTGGCCACGCTGCCACCGCGCCCCCACTGCAGCTCGCCTGTCCATTGCGAATCTGTCCAGCCTGCCAAAACGTGATTAGGATCTGACGAGTCGATCCTCGCAAAAGCGATCCCCCATATGTCAAGCTGCCACCTGTAACTCTCCTCACCGTTGGAATCGTATTTCCAGCGACTCACCGACTGATCCCACCAGGCGTTGTAAGTAATAACGATCGCCCCGTCGATCCCGTTGTAATACATCCGACCCCTTAGAGTGCTGTGCTGGAATATGGGGAAATAGTGGCTCGTTGTTTCTTCGCCTTGTATGTAGGCATTCTCGTCGTTCAGCCTAATTAGCTGCTCGAATAACCAGGAAGCAGAGATCGTCTCTGAGCTTCCCTTGCGCGCCCTGGCATTTATCGCCGTCAGCAACGCCGCGATCTGGCTGTCCAGGGTGCCTGCTGACAGTATCGTGGGAGAATCCAGAATCCCACGCGCGCCGATCCTGGTTGTTCCAGAGCTTCCTGGTGTCTGAGAAGCCAGATCGTCGACTATTTCCTGGATCACCGCCTGCAGATCCGTTGCTGCCAGATAGCTGTAAGGGGTGAACGTGATCGCGCTCGCTGGATGCTGTGGAGCTCCGCCCCCTATGTGCCCGTCAAGGTCGTCCGCCAAGGATACTAGCTGATCCCAGATAGAACCCCTTGCCAGGTCCGCGTATCCGCCGCCCGTGGTGTGAGCGTCTGATCCTATCTTATCGGATCCCCACTCTCCACCGGATCCGGCGTTATCCTCTGCCAGGTCGGCAACTATCTCGTTTATTGCCCCTGACACATTAGACGACGCTAGAGCTCCAGAGGCGTCGTGCCAGTCCGAGGTTCCCGTGAAGGAAATTGCTGTCCCTGCAGAGTAAAGATCGATGTATTGGAAAAGCTGCTCTATCGCGTTGGCAGGGTTTCCATAAATGAAGTTAGACAGGTTGATCCCTGTCACCCTCACATAATCGTCCCTTAAAAATCCGGCTGTGTCCACTCGAATGTCTGAGTTCAATATCTGAGTCTGACCGAAGCTAAGCAGAATGTTTGCCATGCGGATCGCGTCTGTCGGAGTCGGAGGGGGGGTTGCAGAAACCGCCTGGGCGCCCTGTACGATACGCAAAATGAAGGAATCATACTGCTTGAAATAAACCGTGAGCCCGTTGCCGTCGGTGACAGGATCTGTGAGGTCCCTGTTCCACAGTGCGAACAGGCCTAAATATTTCTCTTCGCCTGGGGTTGTCACGGCCGTGGACGCTGCCAGGTAGTCAACCGAGCAGTCAACCACCTGCTGAGCCGCCCAGGATGTCTCTCTACCTGTGGGATCTGTACACGCGCCGGCCGATACCAGCACATTCAAGTCCGGAGCTGCGTTCTGTGTAACAGTGCCCCCCCAGTGAATTGCTCCAATCGGATCGCCTGAGCCGCCCGATCCTCGTTTGAGAATAGCGTTCTGACGGATCAGCCAGTCTGCCTCCTCGGCCCAGCCAAATGCTTGATCCATGTGGGCCTCGGTGACTAATTGCTCAAAGTACCAGTCATATCTATCCACGGCTCAGCTCCTTTTCAACCGCCCAGCACGGTGTCTTCTCCCAGGAAGTCAAAACCCAGCATCCAATATTCTGGTACTGGGATCGTTTTTGCAGCCCTAATCCTCCCCAGGTGAGTATTTACAGGCTTTATGTAATTTGCGATTTTTGTCATTTGCTTAATCTCTAACTCTGAAGGTATCACGGTCGAATACTCTAGATCAAATGTTCTCATTAGCCGCTCGCTAGAGGGCCCCAGCATGCAAGACCCGCCGCCAGACCGGATCGCCGTGTCGAATCCAATGATCACAGCAAATGTCCCACCGGTGACCTGGATCGATGAGTCAGGGCCCCAGGTAGTAGTAAAAACTTCAACCCTGATCCCCCCTCCGTCGTCGAAAATATTGGCACCCCCGCCAGTCAACTGCGCATTGATAACGATCGCCACTTCCTCGGCAGTCGCTGCGGCCGGTGAAAGAAAGTCTGCATCCTCGAAGGTGACCGTCTGCGCCGTTTCTCCGTCTATGGATATTAACAGGGTGCCACCCCCTGCCAAGTTGTAAGTCTCTGCGTTGGATGACCACAGGCGAGCAGGGTACTGGCTTCCAAGGCGCCCGTGTCCAAGCCTCCACGAGTCTTGAGTATAGGGTACCAGGGTTACAGGTATCTCGAGTAAAGCCAGTATAGTGGACACCACGCCAGGGAGAAGCCCTTTCTGCTCGTAAATATAGGGCAGCAGGTCGACCAGCTTCCTTTTCTGCTCTGCAGTCAAGTCAATATCGGTAAAGGGGTTGCCCACATCGTAAAGCATGAGCTCCACGGTGTAATCGTTGCAGGTGTCAATGTTCCACGCGTCCCACATCTTATCGACGTCTGTGACTTTAAGATCCTCTGCTTCCTGCATCATGTTTACTGTGGCGCGTGTTACATGGAAGGGATCGCCGTCCCAGGCCGCCTGGGGCAACGTGATCTCGGTGTCCCTATCTGCTGGCCACTCTGGCTCGAATCCTGTGAATTCTGCTGTGACATAGTCCGGATCGATCACGTTGTTCGAAGTGTCTGCAACGTCTCCGTCGACCGTGACAGAGTAAGGAGCCCTGGGGGTCATCTCCCATTGAACGGTCAGATCCACTTGGCGCAGTGAGTCCTCGACGAAAGCAGCGGTTTCCACGGTCAAATGAACTGCAACCTCTGGGTAGACGTTGTGCCTGTCGATCGTGTAATTCTCGGCGTCGAGAATTCCTTCGCTTTGCCCTGTCACCGTGTCCGTTGGGAACTGGATCAAGCCGTTGGCAGTGCCACCGCTCACCCTTAACGTCGAGGTATCTCCCGCTGTTTCAGAGTACAGATACACCGCGCCGGCGCCGTCGTTTTCTGCAACGGCCCCAGATATAAGAGCAGTCAACGCCGTGGCGAGCTCGTCTGCGGTAACCGCCGACGGTGTCAACCACATGTAAGTCTGAAAAACAACCTCCTGAGTCTCTCCGCCGTCCACAACCACGGTTAAAGTCTCGCCCCCTGACGACAGGTTCCAGGTTTCCGACGTCCCAGAGAGAAGCCTTGCGCGCCCGTCTGGGGTGCCAGCTCTCATATCGTCGTCGTATGTCAGTCTGACAGTGTACTGGTCGATCGCCTCGGCGCTCAGCAGCCTGGGCGCTGTCAGATCTTCGACGGTGAAGGACCATTCCTCGAGCAGCACGTCGGATCCGAAAGGGTGCCCCCAGGGGAAATGAGCCCACGGTCCAAAACCCCAGCCCGATCCGCTGGCTGCCAGCCTTACTATTATTTCCGAGCTGTCGACATAGGTGCCGGTGTAGTCGATCGTTACCTGGTTATAAACAAAGGGATCCGTGGGAGAATGTTGCACAACAGCGCTCGATCCTCCGTCGAATGGAGAAGAGAATGAGCCCGCGTTGTAAGCAGGCAGCCACGTGTCTCCGTCGTCCAGGCTGATTTCTATAACGCAATTGATATTATAAGGCGCCGTGGTCGACGGATCCTCGTTCAGGCTGACCACTACCACCGAGATCAAGCCGTCCACTGGGAAGCCTTCTTCCCCGTTTTCCGGATCCCGCAGTATCAGAATAAAGGGGTGAGGTGCCTCTGCCGTCTGCGCCTCGACCAGCGCCAGCGATGCGATCAGTTGTTCGACTTGTACAGGCATTTAACTCCCTACTGGTTCGCTCCAGGCGCCGTCGTGCTCGGGTTTCCGGCGCCGTCGTCTCCATAAACATTGTTTGTGTTGCTGCCTGAAACCGACGTTCCAGCCGTCGAGTCCACTCCTTCACGATTGTTATTCTGTATGCTAGAGTAATAAAAATCTGCTGCATCTATTGGGATCGCGGATTCTCCAATAATATTGTTAGATATTACACAGTGAGTGGGCGCCACACTGCCACCCCCTCCAGGGGCATAAACAGCATATATATTTGAAGATCCTCCTAAATAATTACCAGTGATAATTGCGCTTCTAACCCCCTGGGCCAAGGCTCCGTCGTCAACCTCAATACAAGCCCCTACCCCTGTCCCGTCGTGATCAAATCCCCTGAACTTATTATTCTGTATCTGACATCCTTCTGGGGTATTAGCTGCAGCACAATCCAGGTAGATCCCGTTTCGACTGCCTCCTCCTATAAATTTATTATTGCTAATATCTGCGTCTTGTCCGTATCTTTCAACGTGTATTATTCGGCCTATTTGCGTATTTGTGTATCCAATGTAAGCAGTCTCGAACTTGTTTTTTGCAATTATGCAATCTCTAACATTTACATGTAGTATATTTGCCCCTGCATACCAATTGCTCGAGCTTCTAACACATTTTATGTGATTATGGGTGAAAATGTGCCTTCCGTATGAGGCACCCCCGCCGTCTCCAAAATCAATCAAATTGAAAGCGCTTGAGATAGGGGTGGCGCTATAGTCTATATAATTTTTGGTAATAACTATGTTCTGAGGACCACTGTAAGAAATGTAAATCTGACAGCATTGCCTTGTCGCACCAGCAACAAAATGATTGCCTTCAAAAATTAATCCGTTACAGGAGCCTGTTACATACAGCAACTGAGTGTTTCTAACATTACCACAATAGCAACCCCTTATTATAGTATCGGTGGAACTACCAATATAAAAAACTCTTGAGCTGGCTGTGTTCATATCAGAAAATAAAATATTTTCTATTCTAACACCTATGCAACTGGTAACAGCGATCGCTGAACCTGTCAGGTTTGAGAGGTTGTTCAGGTAACAGTTTCTAATTATAGAATAATTTGCATTCGTTCCGCTGAAAGTGACGCAATTGGCGGCCCCGTTGCTGGCCATGATCTGGACACCTTCTATAATCGCTCGATATGTGAAAACAAAGCGACAATCCGGATCACCGGCGGTGAAGCGAATTCTGCACAATATGTGCCCTGGTCCTATAATATGAACAGCTTCATCGATCGGTGTTGATGTGGTCCAGGTAATGAGGTGATCCCCCTCTGCAAGGATTATTGTCCCCCCTTTATTGCTTGTGTTTTTCATATATAGGAGAAGTTGTTCAAGGGCATTTCCGCCCGCTGGACAATAATAAACCCCGTTAATTTCGGTCCAACTGTCCCCAGAGGGATTATTGTTAATCGTCACATTGTCGACTGAGTCGACGTCCACAGATTGGACATTTGCAGAGACTGTCAGCTCGTTGGCAGCCGTTGCCCCTATTGCTAAGCTTTGAGTTCCTTCCTGAAATGTTACAGAATAAGCCTCGTTGAGGTCCCAGGTCATGTTTTTAGAGAAAAGAATATCTGCGTCGGAGTCGTACGCGTCCTGCATATCTCCGCCGGCGCCAGTGATCGGCACTCCGCTATCCTTTGGCAGCCCGTTTGCGTCAAGAGTCGCAATATTATTCTCGGTTGCGCCAGAGATACCGGTATGATCGTCTGTGCTGTCAACCCCGTGTTTTCTGTTGTGAGCTGCCATTTCTACCTCTAATCCGCCTGGGACCTCAAACTTAAGCTAGGTTTCTAAGTCATCTCGACTGCAACCACTCCGGTCGTGGGGTCATTAAAGACTAAGTAGATTTTGTTCGAGTCGTCCGTGTCCCTCCAAAAAGTGGCTGTTCCCGAGGTCGGAGTGGGCATTGCTGCTTGAGCAACGACTCCCAGCTTGAGCTCGTCCATTTCGACATAGGCCAGGCCTGTTATGTTGTAATTACCTGCAGCCCAGTCTCCAGTCAGAGCTCCCAGCGATACGACATTTGAGGAAATATCGATCCCGCTGCCGGCCGTGTACAGGTTCGGACCTGCGAACTGGATCCAGGTGCCTGGGGTGTCGTCGTATGTGTAAGCCTGGTTCTCGTATACCCCGCTGCCACCGCTTATCAAGATCCCCATACCGTTGGCGGCCGTGGTGAAAGACCAGGAACTCCCAGAGGTCGAATATTGTCCTATGTCGTCCTCTTGTCCTGTGAATGATCCGCCAGCGCCCGATCCGATAACCACAACCCGAGTTCCGTCTGGCGGCTCTCCTCCAGAGTTGGCCACAACGGTGACCCACGCAGAACCACTCCACTCAACGATATCGCCGTCGGTTTTCGTTGCCCAGTTGTTAACTAACCATGCCTCGCCAGCTCCCAGAGCCGTGGGGTCGACCCCTGACTGGTCAGCATCGCTCTTGATCTTCAGAACCGCCGCCGGTTCCTGCCAGCTAACTCCTCCGACCGCTGCGTCAAGCTGCGACTTGTTGACCGCGTCTGTGCTGGCTGTGCCTGCTGCCAGGTTCGTGATCTTGTTGCTGTTCACGCTGATCGTCGTTGCCGAGGCGTTGCCCAGGGTGAGCGAATCTGCCTGGATGTCGATCAGCCCGTCGCCTGCGCCGGCGTTTGTTGCTGCGATCGTTAGAGTTCGGTCTGCTGCGTTGTTGGCGTTCATTGACAAGTTGGACGTGTCGCCACTGGTTAGAGCAATTGCGCCAGAGGGTGATATTGTGAAGGATGTCATGCCAGTCTCAGACACTGCGCCCGATCCGTCGAAGTCGAGAGTGGCTGTGTCATCACCGATCGCCAAGGTACCGGTTGAATTAATGTTGACCGTTGCTCCGTCGAGGTCGAGATTTGCGGCCGCGCTAATGTCCAGATCTCCCAGTCCTGTTGAAATCGAAGAAGCTGCGCCACCGGTAAAGGTGAACGCTCCCGAAGGCGTAATAGAGAAGGAGGTCATTCCTGTCTCGGATACCGCGCCAGCGCCGTCAAAGTCTAGTGTTGCAGTATCGTCGCCTATCGCAAGAGTTCCAGTCGAATTGATATTGACCGTCGCACCGTCAAGGTCAAGGTCAGCCGCTGCTGAAATATTCAGATCCCCTGCCGACGTGGACCATGTCGAAGTTGCACCAGCCGTGAAGGTGATCGCTCCCGAGGGGGTGATCGAGAAGGAAGTCATTCCCGTCTCGGATACTGCTCCGTCTCCGTCGAAGTCCAGCGTGGCTGTATCGTCACCAATGGTGAGAGCGCCTGTGGAGTTAATGTCCACGGTTGCGCCGTCTAGATCTAGGTTTGCAGCCGAGGAAATATCTATATCTCCGCTGGTGGTTGTCGATAATGTCAAACCGGCTCCGGCAACGATGAAATGAGAAGCCGCTGCAGCGTTGAGCTCGATCGTGCTGGTTCCCGTGGCGTCGATATCCAAACCATACCCAGCCGTCGAGGGTGTCAGGTTTGTGGATCCTGAAGTCGTCCACAGGGTCGATCCTGTAAAGGCCGCGTTGATCGCCGTCATCAAACTGACTTCACCAAAGTTGGTTTTGTAGCCATTCCAGTCGGCGATCCCGTCTGATAATGGAATATAACCCTGAGTCCATGCCGGCAGAGCTCCGGCGTGGTTTGCGTCGACAAAGCGAATATGAGAACCTGAAACCGAGCGCCCAATATTGATCGTACACGATGCAATTTGAGAACCAATGTTGATCGTTCCTGGAGAACGAAGCTCAACCTCGGTTGCGCCTATTACATTAACTTTGTCCGAATTGCTTTCGATCCACAGGGTTGAATCGCTTTCGAGCCAAGTTTTGTCTGCGAAGTTGGTTCCCCCTACGTTTCTACCAAGGTAAAGATGTCCCTCGCTGCTAGCGCTGCCTGTAGGCAGTAGTATTATTTGAGCATCGTCACCAGAGGCCCCCCCTGTGTTGGTAGCCAAAAGCTGAATTATAGAGTCGACACCAGCCACAGACGTGGTCGCATATAGCTGAGCTTGCGAAACACTGGCAGAGTTGCAATCCAGAGACACTGACGCATAACCATTGCTCGCCGTATTGCAAACAATCTGAGCCGTGTTTAGGTTGCTCGCTGTGCCAACATTGAAGGCGTTTTCCGGCTGAATGTTGACATCATAACCCGAAGTGAGCGCGATCGTTGGCTTCGAACCTCCCTGGGCATCCAGGGTGAGAGTGGACCCGTTCAGGACATTCAAGGTCATGTTGCCGCCCGCTGTCATGTCCAGGGTAGTGGCTGTATCGAAGTCGATAACATTCACCAGCGCCGAGAACGAGATCGCGTCGGCCGCTGTCGCCTGTACGGTGACATTGTCCGCGCCTTCCTGGAGTATGAAGTCGTATGCTTCGTTGAGATCCCAGGTCATGTTTTCAGAGAACGTAAGCCCCGATCCGTTGTCATATGCGTATTGCATAGTCAGATCAGAGGGGGCAAGATCCTCCGCGTCTGAGGGCAATCCATTAGAGTCGAAAGTGACAAAGTTGCCCTGTGTCGCCGACGGTACACCGCTATGATTGTTAACATCATTAACGGTATGCAGTTGAGTGTGTGCCATTGTTTCCTCCGTTTGGGGCCTACCGAATGGCCCACTTTTTTATTAAGTCATCTCGACTTTCACCTGGTCGCCAGTGCCCCTTCTGTAAACGAGCCAGGTTTGGTTGCTATCGTCTGTATCTATCCATACTCCAAGATCCCCGTCTGAGGGAAGAGTTGGTTCTGTTGTTTGGCTGTACGTGGGAATCCCTCCACTGGTTGCATAGGCCGCGTTGACCGCCGCCAGCAGGCTGACCTCCCCAAAATTACTCTTGTATAGATCCCACTCTGAGGACGCATCCGACAAAGTGAGATAACCCTGGGTCCAGGCCGGAGCTGCGCCGGCGTGGAAGCTGTCGACCACTTTTAACTCGCCACCCGTGGCGCCGAGATAGATTTCGCTTCCGTTTGCCGTAACCGACCAGTTACCACCTGAGACGATCACCGCGTCCGAGATCTCTGCGTCGAGACTCAACTGCCCGCTGGACCCTCCCAGCAATTTAAAGCTGTCTGGGCTCACAGCGTCCCCATAAACGCCAAATTCTGAGCTATCCGGAACAACGCCTTTTATGTTTGCGTTGCCCCCGTCGTTGACGGTGAATAGTTCCGAGCCCGCTTTTTTCACCTGCAGCCCCGTGGCGCTGCCCCCTGTGGCGTCGATTAATACACCATAACCTGAGCCTGGTACCGTAATCGAGAGCGCCCCTGGTGAGGTCGTCGTTGAGGTTAGGGCGATCACTGGGTTCGAGGCATCATTAGAGCTTATTGCGAGGGTGTTGTTTGCGTTTTTCGGCTGCAGAACAGCTCCGGCCTGGGTCCATAGGGTGTCATCGTTGTGAGCTCCCAGGGATCTAAGAACCACAGAGGATCCGCTTCGGGTTCCACACCAGATCGCTCCATGGGGGACGTTCCCCGCCTGCAGGGTTTTTGTCTCAGTGACAAGCGGCCGCGCCGTTGGCACAAAGTAAATGGAGTTACCGTCGACCAGGGTGACCGAGTTTGCCGGTATCGTTACAAACGTACCAGCTCTTGAAGAGTAGACATAGAACGGAGCAGACCAGGTGAAGGTATCCCCTACCAGTGACAGCGCCCCGCCCCCCAGCATAGCAAGGTCCGCGTCCTCCTGTATGGTGTCCATGTCTGTATAAGTGAGGCTGATTTCGTCAATAAAAGGATCCGCCCACTCTGCAGGCCACCGATTCCCGAGTGGTGTGGTAAAGATATCCATTCTCTAAACCTCTTCCAAAGTCAGTCTCACTGTCACTGTTGCGGTTCCTGTTATCAGCTTTACCGGAGCTTTGAAGTCTTCCCAGCTCATGTCGTCGTCAGGGTCTATCGTTTTCTCAGCGTATACCGTGCCGTCGATAATAATTGAAGCAACCCAGGCAACATTCGAAGCGCCCAGGGCTCGGCCGATAACATTGGCGGGGAAGGTCACATAGTCGACGTCAGAAAGGTCGACGTCTTCCTGAGTAACCTGGATATAATCCCCAGTGAGCACCGTTGCCAGATCCGTCGATTCCAACTGCCCCAGAATCATAGAGAACACTCCAGGCTCTGTCTCCACGCGCCCTGATAGGGTGCCCAGGGAAAGCTCGAACCAGGATCCGTTTTCCCGCTCAATAGGAGCAGGGGGATCCGGCAGCGCTGGCAGTGTTGGCAATGTGGCCATTAAGGCACCTGTCTCAAAATCTGTATCTGATCAAAGCCCACTCTCGTGGCGATCGATTGCTGGTAAGCCGCTGCAAAGCCCACGTACCCACCTATAAGAGGAGCTGAACCCGTGTTAATTGCTGCGACATCGTCCACAAATTGAGCCATCCCGTCGATCGACTCCCATACCGGTGACGTGCAGGGGTGCAGAGCCAGATCATTTTTTGCCACCTCGAGGGTGACGTCCCCCGAGGGCTGCTCAATGACATCGAGCCTCAAATGGTGCCACAGGCCGGCACTGGCGTTATATTGCCTTGACGATCTTGCAAGGTAGTTGTCGTCAACCGCCTGCGGTACCCCGCTTAAAATCGTGGCTTTTCTCAGAACGATTCTGTAAGGCTCAGCGTCTTCCAGTCCCAGAATGTAAGCGGTATCGTTGACACTTTTGCCGCCCGCGCTCATGAAAAACAGTGGAGAAAACCCCGTATTCGAACCGCTGGGCAAGCGCTTGATACATCCCGAGATTCTGCCACCCGATTGCATAGGCTGAAAGTCGGCGATCACGCAATACAGGCCCACAGCCCCGATCGCTTCGGAGTCCATGGAGTTGATCGCGTAAATCATGGATCCGCCCCCGCTGGGGGGTGTCTGTCCACTGGTTGCGCCCTTCTCGACCGAGGCCAAGCTGTCGTCTAGTAATGCCCAATCTTCAGCGCTCATTTATTACCACCCTTCCTCGAAATTCTCGAACTGCTGAGGCGCCAACGGAGGTTGATCGAACCAGGCCACCTGTAAGGTTGCTTCAAAAGCTGGCTCGTCCAGTATCGCTCCACCCCAGCCCTCGGGAATGAAAGACTCATTTGCTGAGTTGTCCACAAACGGCTTTAACTGGTTGAACAGGGCGAAGTCTTGCCCCTCTGGAACAACCACTGTCTCGGCCGCCGGCGTTGTTTGTATCGTATAAGAGAACCTGCTATCAGGATCAACGTCGAACATTTTGGGATCGTCTGCCCAGGCGTCTGGCACCGTACCGTGAACAGCCCCCTCAAGGTTCTCGAAGTACCGAGAAGGCACTTTAACCCTGGACGTAACCCCTTGCACCAGGTCGATCAAGCCGACAACCTCGCGAATGTCCAGCTCCTCGTAAGTGCCGTGCTGGTTTGCGAAATAAAACTCCTCGGTCGTGCTTCCTGAGCCGTCCCACCCAAAACCGATCTTGGCGCTGGTCTGGTCGGTGCTTTCTTCGTGGACAGAGAACTCCAGATCGGCGCCTGAGGCTGCTGCAAATTTGGCGTTCATGTTGGCCACCAGGTCAGCCGCTGTGTCATAGGTGTCAGGATCGATCGTGATGTGCACCAGGTTCTCTTCGCTGGCTACATAGATCCACATCTCATTCCTATTCGAGGGAACATTAATCGGGAATGTTCTCTCGTTGCCCACAAGCACGCCGTCCCAGAACCGGCAGGGGGGATCGTCTGGGTTAGTAAGGAACGTGCCCCGCCACCCCTGCTCGAAGTCCTCCGAACCATTCGGGAAAAACAGAGGATAAATATACCCGTCCGCCGTAGGGTCTGGTATCGCCTCAGCAACCTCGACCATGGTGCCCAGTATCGCTTGCACATTGCTTACCACGGTGTAGAGATTATCGTTGCCGGTTGAATCCTGAACGATTGCCTTAACCCCTGGATAAAAATACTTTCTCTTGTCGCCTGGGGTGATGAATGTCTTGGCCCCCTGGTTGACAAAAGTAACTTCACCACCGCCCAGCCACTCGGCCCAGCTCTTGATCGGCGCCTGGCTGATCGTTACCTCGTCGAGGTCCTCATAGATAGCCGTCCATTCGAATGTTTCAAACTGCGACTCGATCGACGTGCCGCCGGCAAACAGGGCAGCCACCGAGGGCGCTTCGTCGAATATCTCAAAGAACCCTACATCATAGGCGCCGGTGTCCGTGGTGTCCTGGAATCCGATCAGCCCGTGAAAATAATTATTTCCCCATACCGTATGATTGGGGAAGTTTAGATCAGTATTGGCAGACCCTCCAATGATTTTAACACTGAGAAGGCCGCCCACAACGATCTGACCGTTCCCAGCGACCTCGGCCTTACCTGTGACCGCGTTGGAAAGAAAGGCGTTCTGGAGGTCCTGGACGATTTCCTCGG
>Ga0180437_10005450_pt1 | contig 17424 bp, 14 predicted proteins | sample SS_ome_4_FD_132410 | JGI IMG/M metagenome (GOLD analysis project Ga0180437, IMG submission 132410) | Hypersaline lake sediment archaeal communities from the Salton Sea, California, USA - SS_3_D_1 metaG | ecosystem: Environmental > Aquatic > Non-marine Saline and Alkaline > Hypersaline >... | reverse complement strand
GGACGGTCGTGATGAACGTCATGGGGTTCACGACCGACGGCGCCGTTGTGGCCGCGTACCTGGTCCTGATCTACGCTCTGGTGGGTGCGGCGGTCGGTCTCGGGATCGGTGTCCTGTTCGCGCTGGCCCGGGCGGCCGGGCGCAGGGCCCGAACGCGAACCGTGTTCGCAGCGTCCTTGGGTCTCGTCCTGGGCCTCTACGTCTTGCTTTCGGGCATGAGGCTCTACAACACCGACCTCTACTTCTACGATTACCCGTTCATTCACTCCTACCGCGGCATGCAGCTGTTCTTCGCGGCCCGCGTCGTGCTCCTGGCGGCGATCGCCGTGGTAGCCGGGTTTATGGTCTACCGGCTGGGCCGGTCGGCGCCGAAGCGAGGGGTCCTGGCGCTGGTGCTGCTCGTGGCGGCCGCAGGGGTATTCTTCAACCTCCGAAGCCTGGAGCCCCGCATCCAGACGACGACGCGGCTGCCGCGGGCGGAACGGGACGGATCGGCCCCCAAGATCCTGCTCGTCGGCTGGGACGGGGCCACCTGGTCCGTGATGGACCGCCTCCTGGCCTCGGGCAAGATGCCCCACACGCGGGACCTCATCCATCGGGCGGCGACGGGCCGGCTCCGGACCCCGGCCAACACGGTCTCGGCCGACATCTGGACGCGGATTTACACGGGGAAGGACAAACGCAAGCACGGGATCTACGGGTTCGACTACTACGTCGTCCCGGGCCTCGGGCGTCCCGTGGTTCCTCCCTGGCGCGGCCTGGGCGTGTCGCGGCTTGTGGACTTCTGCCTCGGTCGTGGATGGATCGAGATCATCATCGCCAACCGGACGCTCTGCCGGGCGACCCCACTCTGGCGGATCTTCAACGACATGGGTCTCTCGGCCGGCGTCGTGGGTCCGCTCGTCAGCTGGCCGGCGGCTCCCGTGGAACCCTTCCTGATCACGAGCACGACGGGGGACATCGCCGTCAAAGTGCGCCGGGGGACGCTCGAGGTCGACTCGTTCCTGAACGGGGAGCTGTTCTACCCGGCCGATCTCGATCCGACCGTCCGAGACGTCCTGCTCCAGGAGGGGCGGTGGCGCGATGCGGTGGGTCCGACTCTGTACGAGACGTACCGTCCCGATTTCTTCACGGTCTATTTCGAGGAGCCCGATCGCACCCAGCACATCCGCTGGAAGTGGATGGAGCCCCAGTACTACTCGGGTGTCACCGAGGCGGACCTGACAGCCTACGGCCGCGCGATCGAGGAGGAGTACGCGCGCGCCGACAGTCTCCTTGGGACGCTCCTCGCGGTCGCGGGGGACAGCACGACGGTCTTCGTGTTGTCGGATCACGGGTTCAGCCCGACCTACCGAGGGGGTCGCCAGCAGGCCGGCCACTACGGCGGGCCCGACGGGATCTTGATCGCCGCCGGCCCCGGGATCCGTCCGGACTTCCACATCGGGGACGCGCACGTGCACGACATCGCGCCCACGCTTCTGGCCCTGGCCGGGCTGCCGGTGGCCGACGACATGGACGGGCGCGTGCTCGAGGAGATCTTGCGCCCGGAGTTTCTCGACGAGCACCCCGTGAGGCGGACGCCGACCTACGAGACCGGGGCGGCGACGATGGCGGTCAGGCGGTCGGACGCCGAGGACGAGCTCTTCGAGAAGCTCCGGGCCCTCGGGTACGTGGGCAGGTAGGGGCCGGTTCGGGAGAGGTCCGGTTCCGTCTCGCGAGGGATTGGCATGGCCCAACGGCGGGCACCCACCGACCGCAGGACCGCCTGGCTCGTGTCGGCCGCCGGGATGGCGGTCCTTCTTGCACACCTGGGCGTCTCTCGCGACCACTCCAACTGGTTCTGGGGGTTCAATCACTACGCGTTTCTGCCCGCCGCATGGTCGGTCGCGCTGGTGGGGTTGGGGTGCGCGCTGTGCATTCCGTGGGTCTGGTCGCGTGTGGGCGCGCCGCGCGCGGTACCCGGCGGGGAACCTGCCGGGGCCGGCCCAGCATCGACCCCTGGAGACGTCTGGGTGGCCGTCCTCTGCGGGGTCGTCTTCTGGGTCCTGAGGGCACCCGTGCACTTCCTGGGCGATGGGCGCCTGGTCGTGCGGCTGCTCGACGACGGGATGTGGTTCCACGCCTACGAGCCGCTGGAGCGGATGGTCCACGCGGGGTTGCTGAGACTGACCCGCCCGGTCCTCGGGTGGGACGGGGAGACGGTCTACGCCGCCCTGAGCGTGGCGGCGGGCGTCACCTACGCTTTCTTCGCGCTGCGGCTGGGCCGACTGCTCGGGCATCGACGTTTCGTCGGCGCCTTCCTGCTCACTCTCGGGACGATCGTACTGTTCTTCGGGTACGCGGAGAGCTACTCGATACCGACGGCCGCCGTGCTGGCGTACCTGGTCCTGGCCATGGAGCACCTGGCCGGCCGGCGCTCGTTGAGCTGGGTTTTGGCCGCTCTCCTGGTCGGGATCGCGCTCCATCTGGCGCTGGCGTTCCTGGTGCCGTCGTTCGTGTACCTGGCGTGCGCGGCCCGGGGTGGGCCCCGGCGTCGGCTTCCGCGCGTCCTGGCCGGGGCAGGCGTGTTCGTCGTCCTGCTGGTGCTCGTATCTCTCCCGTTCCGGCACCGCCCCTCCGGGGAGCTGGCCGCCCTGGTGGTCCCCTGGTCTGTGAACCCGATCGCGCAGTACACCCTGTTCTCGTGGCAGCACCTGGTCGATTTCGTCAACGAGCAGGTTCTCATCTCGCCGCTGGGGTGGGCGGTTGCGCTGGTCCTGGGAATCTGGGGTCTGCGGAATCCGGCGGAGAGAGAATCCCGGTCCTTTCGGTTCCTCTTGGTGGCGAGCGCGGCGCCGCTGGCGTTCAGCGTGTTGCTCAGACCGGGACTGGGGGGAAGCCGCGACTGGGACCTGTGGTCTCTCGGATCGCTGCCCTACCTTGTGGCGGCCGCGTACTGGCTGGCGGTCGGCCTCGATCGTCGCTCGGGCCTGCGGGCTGTGGCCTGGATCCTGGTTGTGGTCGGGTTCTTCCACACCGTGCCGTGGGTGGCCGTGAACGCCTCCGAGAGGCTGAGCGTCGGGCGCTTCGCGCGCATGCTGGACCGCAATCCCCTGTGGACCGACCGGCGGCTGGCGGCCGCTCGCGCGGAGTTGGCCGGCTACTTCTATGAGCGGGGCGCACCGGCCGCCGCTGCGCGCCTGTACCGGGCGGCCGCCGACGCCGACCCGACGAGATCCCGCTACTGGGGCGACCTGGGGGCCTGCCTGTTCACGATCGAGCGCTTCGACGAGGCCGGGGAGGTGCTCGAGCAGGCGGTCCGGCTGGACCCCGACAATGCCAGCGCGTACCACAACCTCGGCCACGTGTTCATGGCCAGGGGGGAGACCTGGAAGGCGGTCGAGGCCTACCGGAGGGCCTGCAGGGCCGACTCCACCAACGCGCGCTTCTGGCACGGCCTGGGCACCGCCTCGGTGATGCTCGGACGGATAGAGGAGGGGGAGGCGGCCTTCCGAAGGACGATCGACGTGGCGCCGGACTACGCAAAGGCCCACTTCAACCTGGCCCAGCTGTACGTGAGTCGGGGAGATGCCGTCCGGGCGCTCGAGTTCTCACGGCGCGCCGTCGAGTTGGACCCGACGAACGCACCCTACCGGTATCGACTGGCCCGTCTGCTTCACGGGGTGGCCGGGCGGGAGGCCGAGGCCGAGGTGGCCTGGCGCGAGTTTCTGGCGCTTGCCGGGGCGGACTCCTCGGCGCGGGCGCTGGTCATGGAGGCCGAGGCGCGGCTGCGGGAGCTGGAAGTACGGGCGCGACGCTGACGGTGTTGAGACGCAAGCGCGCCAGATAGTCTGCCCCGGGAATGCGCGCCGTGCAATTCGCTTGACCCGCGTTCGGCGGATTCTGGTATGATCCGGCGCGCTGCGGCCGGGTGGCCGGATCGATCCTTGTGGGAGGTGGGCGCTTCATGCGGCGGTGTCTGCTCTTGATCGGGCTGATGACGGCCGTCCCCCTTGCGGGTCCGGGAACCGCCAGCTGGGCCGGCGAGGACGTGGACTTCGCGAGTCTGGTCGCCTCCGCGCCGGGCGGCGAGGCGTACCCCGACGCCGATGCCATCGTTCTTCTCGACAAGACGGGCGTACGGATCGACGCCAGCGGGCGAGAAGTGTTGACCCTCCAACGCGCCGTCAAGATCCTGACCAACCAGGGGAGACGGGTGTTCAGCGACTACAAGTTCCCCTTCGACGCCCGAGCCCAAACCGTGCGCGTCCGGAGCGCCCGGACGATCCGAGAGAACCTCCGTACGACCGACGTCGAAGCGGACGCCGTCAACGACATCACACCGCCGGAGCTGGCGGGGGCCGCGGTCTACGCCAACGTCCTGGAGAAGGTATTCTCCTACCCTGCGGCGCTCCGGGGGTCGGTGCTGACGGTCGATCTGGAGAGCGAGACGGCACCCGGGGACCTGGGGTTCTCCGGGGGGATGACCCTGTTCCGGACCGAACACCCGATCCTGGACAAGCAGTTCGCGCTGGCGGTGCCCGAGGGCACGCCGGTCGTCTACCGGATGGTGAACGGCGATCTGGCGCCCGTGGTCGAACGCGCGGGGGGTGAGGTTGTCTACCGGTGGCGCGCCGAGACGGTCCCCCAGGTAGTTCCCGAATCGAACATGCCGCCGGCCCGTGCGATTTACCCCAGACTCGTCTACTCCACGGCCCAGGACTGGGGTCAGGTGGCGCAAGCGTTCGCCCGGGGATTCTTCCCCCGGGCGGTGTGTGAGGGGGACCTGGCGGAGGCCGTGACGGGTTGGGTGGAGGGGGCCGCAGAGGACGAGGACCGGATCCGGGAGGTGTACCTCCACGTCGTCCGGGACGTCCGGGTCGTCCGCCTGGACCTCGGCAAGGGGGGCTACGGGGCGAACCCGGCATCCGAGGTCTACCACAACCGCTACGGCGATTGCCGCGACAAAGCCTGCCTGCTGGTGGCGGCCCTCTCGGGCGCCGGCATCGAGGCCTACCCGGTCCTCTACGATCGTGAGCCGGTGGACCTGGTCGAGGAGGTTCCGAGCCTGAAGCAGTTCAACGACGTGGGCGTTCTCATCCAGACCCGCTCGGGCCCCAGATTCCTAGATCCTGGCGCCGAGCACTGCGCGTACGGTTTCTACCCGAAGGGGGGAGGGAACCGGGGGCTGCTGGTCAGACCCCACGGGTGGGAGCTCGTGACCATTCCCGATCACCCCGAGGGCACCCACGTCTCCCACAAAGTACTCAGGGCCACGCTCACGTCCGATGGAACGGCCAGGGGTGTGGTGGCGTGCTCGCTGGGGGGTGACTTCGACCACCGCGCGCGCCGGTCGCTGGCCGAGAAAACCGGCAGAGAGCGGGAGATGGAGTTCCAGAGCGCCATCACCCGGCTGGTCGAGGGTTCTGTGCTGGGGGACGCCTCGGTGAGCGATCTTGAGGACCTCACCTCGCCCGTGACGCTTTCATTGGCGTTCGAGGCCCAGGGTTTCGGTCTCCCGCAGGGCGGGATGATGATCGTCAGGCTTCCGCCCTTTCCCCTCCGCTTTGCCAACGTGCCCGACCCCCCAGGGCTCGAGGAACGGGTCTTCGACTTCGTCGCCTCGTCGCCCTACCTCGAGACCTACACCGCGGAGGTCCGCGTTCCCGCCGGCTACGAGGCCGTGTACGTGCCGCCCGCCTACTCGAAGGAGAACGATATCGGGCGATGGGCGGTCTCGTGTCGGATCGACGGAGACGCCGGCCTCATCACCGTGACCCGCACGCTGGCCCTCAAGGTTCGGACGGTTCCCCGGGAGGCGTACGCGGACTTCAAGGCCGGCTTCGACGCCGTGACCTCACCCAAGAACACCCTGATTCTCCTGGAGAAGACCTCCTAGCGGCGGGGTTTCCGGACGGCCCGGGCGATTCGGGGTCCTGCCTGCGGCGATCGCCGGTGCGTGCAGCATCCGGGCTAGAGGCTTTGCCTGAGCACGCGGACCAGCTCGTGCGGCTCGCTGGCCCCCAGGAGTGCCCGGCGCACGGTGTCGTACCGGAGAGCGGTGGCCAGCGCCTTGTAGGCGCGCAGGTAGGATTTGTCGTCGTAGGGGGGCGCGGCCATCACGAAGAACAGGTGCACGGGCTGGCCGTCCGGCGCGTCGAAGGGGATTCCCCTTGCCGAGCGGGCGATGCCCGCCACGAACTGGGTCACCTGCATGGTCCGGATGTGGGGGAAGGCAATACCCATCCCGACGGCGGTGGAGGCCTTCCTCTCGCGGTTGCAGAGGTCGGTCCAGAGTTTGTTCGCGTTCCCGACGCAACCTGCGCGGCAGAGCAGGTCCGTCAGCTCGCGCAGCGTTCTGCGCTTGAGCTCATCGAGGTCGCTTCGCGCCAGTTCCTCGGTCTGGTCCAGCCCTTTCCAGACCCGGTCGAGCTCCAGATCGATCAGATTGTCCCTGAGGGTTTTCAGGATCGCCATTTCAGGAGACCTTCCCGCCGCTGAAGGGTGAAACAAACATTCTCTTATCGGCGCTGGGGACGGTCAACTGAAATTTCGATGGTGGGCGACGCAAGGTCCCCGAAGATCGCAGTGCCCGGGGGCGGATGTCCCTCTAGCGGGGGGGCTTGGATCTCTGATCGGAGGGGGGCGTCGGGGAAGTCCCCTTCGGGTCGGCGGCTCTCCGAGCCCGGGCGATGTCGGTGTAGCTCATGCGCCTGCCGCGGATCGACAGACTGCGCCCGCGATCGCCGCCGCCGACCTTGAACCTCCTCTTCGGGCGCTTCTGCTCGTGGACGTTCCGCCAGACGATGCCGAAGGCCACCGCGGCGAGGACGAAGAAGAGCAGGATCAGGACCGAAAGCGACATCGCGTAAGAGCCTCGTCCGAAGGAGAGCCGTAGGGAGCGAATCCCACGACCTCAACTTACCCACGCCTCCGCGGCGCGTCAACCTGGAATCGCCCCGACGCCCGCACGCGGGGCGCCGCACGCATTTCGCTTCCTATCTCGCCCCGTCCTGTGCTACCTTTGCGCCGATCTTGGGCGGCCGGTCGGGCGCGTCGCGACGGGGCCGGACGATCCACCCGCCGCCCGAAGGAGGACAACCCATGGCAATCTCCCCCGTGCGGCCGGGGGGAGCGGGGCCCGGTTCGGGACCCGGACGGCCTGTGCCCGTCTCCCTCGTGCTGGCTGCGATGTTGATCTCGGCCGGTTGTTCTCCGCTTCCGATCGGGGAGCGGACCCCGGAGATCACGCTCCAGGACCGGCTGGAGATGCTCGTCGAGGATCCGGTCTTCCGCGGCGTGCAGGTGGGGATTTCCGTGAGGGCCGCCGACCCGCCGACCGTGGTCGCCGAGGTCGGCGCCGATCGCATGCTCACGCCGGCCTCCACGGTGAAGCTGTTCACCTCGGGGACGGCGCTCACCCGTCTGGGGTCGTCCTACGCGTTCGTGACGCGTCTGGTCCATACGGGGCGCCTCGACGAGCACGGGGTCTTGCATGGGGACCTTGTTCTGGTCGGGGGCGGAGACCCGTCGTTCCCGGGGGGGAACTCCGGCGGGCTCGGACTCGATCTCTACGAGGTCTGGGTGGACATGGTCCGGACACTGGGCGTTCTGCGCGTCGAGGGGCAGGTCGTGGGCACCGACGACTTCTTCGAGGACAGACCGCTGGGGCCGGGCTGGTGCTGGGATGATCAGGGGTTCCCCTTCTCGGCGGAGCTGGCGAGTCTGAACTTCAACGACAACTGCGTTCGGGTGTTCGTCGGGCCGGGGGCAAAGGTGGGGGATCCGGGACGCGCGTGGTTCTGGCCGAGGACGCGGTACGTCACCGTCGACGCCCGCGCACGAACCGTGGAGGCCGGCGAGCCCGATTCGGTCGTCATCCGGCGGTCGGTTTGCGAGAACCTGATCCTCTGCGAGGGGACCGTGGAGCTGGGCGCCCAGGCGGTGAGCGAGCGAATCGCCGTGAGCGACCCGGTGCTCTACACCGCCACGGTCTTCGACGAAGTCCTGAGGGCCGGGGGCGTAGACGTGAGGGGGGCACCCGCCAAGCGCTCAGGCCTGGGCTCGGCGCCCGACACGACGTGGGTGACCGAACACATCTCGCCGCCCCTCAGGGAGATGATCAAGAAGGTCAACAAGGAGAGCGACAATCTCTACGCCGAGGCCCTCCTCCGGACTCTGGGTCGTGAGCTCCGGGATCAGGGCAGCGTGGAGGCCGGACTGATGGCGGTCCGGCAGTTCGCCGCGGCCTGCGGCATCGACTCGACGGCGCTCGTCCTGGTGGACGGATCTGGGCTGTCAAGGCTGAACGCCCTCTCGGCCGACGCCGTGACTCGGTTCCTCTCCTGCCTGGCCGCCCACGAGCAGTTCTGGGACTTCTACCAGTCGCTGGCGATCGCGGGCGTGGACGGCACGCTCGAGAGTCGCTTCCTCGGGGCGGAGGCGCAGGGGGTGCTCAGGGGAAAGTCGGGCTCGATGAACGGGGTGTCCTGCCTCTCGGGCTACGCCGTGGACCGACGGGGCGACCAGATCGTCTTCTCGATCCTCCTCAACGGCTACCGCGCCGACGGCGGAAGCCTCACCGACCTCGTGGATCTCCTGGCCGCCGAGGTCTCGGAATCCGCGGCGGAGGTGGGGTCACTCTCCGCGCAGTAGGCCTGGCTGGGTGTCATCCGGTCCTCCGGCATCGTGGTCCCCATACACTCCTCGGTCCTGGTTTCTGAGGCTCGGTCCACCATCCTGGCCGGTCCGCCCGACCCCCAGGCGCGGCACTCAAGGCCCCGCACCGCGCTCGCTCGTCCCTCCACGCAGGTCGAGCTACAGTCGCACGGCCCGGCCGGCCTCGGCCGACCGGATGCAGGCCTCGGCCATGGCCACCGCCTCACGGGCGGGCCTGCCTGGGACCTCGATCGGGGTGCCGGTCGTGATGGACCGGACGAAGGACCGGACGACCCGGGGAAGCGTGGGCGCAGGTTCCGGCGAGGGGAGTCGGTGCGTCCCGTCCGGGGTGACCAGGGAGAGGGTGTTTCCGAACCGGTCGGCGGTCAGGATTCCTCGCTCGCCCACGGCCACCCATGATTCCTGCCTGGCGGGCGTTGCGCGGCAGACGTCGACGGTGACGAGGAGGTCCGGCCCCGAGATCAGGGCGGCAAAGGCATCCTCGCTCCGGCGCCTGTCGTGGCGGCGGATTTCGCACCGTACGGTGTCCAGACCCGACGGGAAAAACCACCGGATGAGGTCGAAGTAGTGGACCCCCGTGTCGAGGACGACGCCGCGGCAGTCGGCGGCCTCCGGATCGGCGTCTTGGGTCATTCGGATGTCCCGAGAGCGGTGCTGGAGGTTGAGAGCCCGGACGCGGCCGACCTGGGGTAGGGCGGCCGCGAAGGCCTCCGCCGTGGGCTCGAAGCGCAGCGTGTGTGCGACCATCAGGGGGACGGCCCGGGCACTTACGGCATCGAGGATTTCATCGGCCTCCGGTGTGGTGGGGGCGATGGGTTTCTCCAGCAGGATGGCCCTGCCGCTCTCGGCTGCGGCCAGCGCCATGTCTCTGTGGGAGCCGGTGGGGGAGACGATCACGACCGCCTCGACCTCGCAATCCTCCAGGAGGCGGCGGTAGTCGTCGTAGAACCGGGCGCCCAGCTCCCGGGCCACGGCCTCGCCCCGCGTGCGGTCCCGGCGGCACACGGCCGCAAGCCGAACCCCCGGTACGTCGGCGGCCAAGTGCCGGGCGTAGCGAATCCCATGGTGGCCGAGCCCGATGAGACCGAACCCAACCGTTCCCCCTTGTCCGGCGTCCTCCTGGCGCCCATGTCGTTGCAGCTCCACCCGCGGCCTCCTCGGTTGGGGTGTCCGGTCACGGCTTCCCCAGGCTCGATGCGCCTGCCTCTCCACAATAGACCAACCCGGCCGGGCAGGGCAAGACCTGGACGACGAGGGCGCCACGCCGCGACTCCATTGTTGACAATACCTTGCTCCGATCTTGGGAGACGCGGGTGCGCGGAGAAAACGCTGGACATCCGGAGGCCGTCTGCTATCTTGTGGTACGGATGACGCGGGAACAGGGGACACTTGGCTGTAGGGCGATGGATCCGTCAAAACGAGAAGTCCGCATTTCCCAGTACTTCTCTCCTCATTCCATCCAGCTTTCCCTCCGGGCGAGAACGAAGAAACAAGTCCTGTCGGAGCTGGTGAGCTTTCTTCCCGTTGACACGGGCACGAAGAGCGTCGTGCTGGAAGTTCTTCGGGGGAGAGAGGAGTTGGGGTCGACCGGAATCGGCAAGGGGGTCGCAATCCCGCACTGCCGATCGGCCGTCCTGCCGGAGTTGATGCTCGCCTTCGGCCGCTCGAAGCGGGGCATCGAGTTCGGCTCGATGGACAACAACCCCGCCCACCTGTTCTTCCTGGTCGCCTCCCCTCCGATCGAAGTCTTCAACCTCTACCACCCTGTCCTGGGAAAGATCGTCGAGATCGTGCGCGACAAGAAGACCCGCGAGGCGTTGATGGAGGTCAAGGATCCGGCCGGGTTCCTCAATCTGATGGAGGAAGTGCTGGCCTAGCCCGGAGGACTCCCCGAGTGCACAAGCAACTGGAGCTCATCATCCTGCTGAACGACCTGGAGCTGACCCTCCGGGAGCTGGCCGAGGACGAGTCGAAGGCCGAGGAGAAGATGGGCTTCAAGCTGTCGAAGAAGCAGGAGATCGAGAGCACGCGCAAGGAGATCGTCCAGCAGCTCGACGACGGCATCCTGGCCGGTTTCCGGCGTGTCTGGAACCGCTACGGGAAGGCGGTGGCCTCCGTCCGCAACGGCATCTGCTACGGGTGCTTCGAGAGACTCCCGGTCAACCTCGTCGCCCGCAAAGGGAAGAACGAAGAAGTCTCCTCCTGTCCCCACTGCGGCAAGTTCCTCTACTGGCTGGACGATCCCCTCTAGCCCGGGCCCTTCGCGGGGTCCGAGCCGAAGAACCGGCCGGGGTATGCTCCGACGGCGCCTCGGAACACACTGTCGACGCCAGGACAGCGCCGCACCGCGATCGATTCTCAGACTTCGTGGGTGGTGTCTTCCTCGGCGGCCAGACACCGCAGCGGCGAACCGGACTGTTCGATCCTCCGGCGGCACTCGACGACAATCCGATCGATGAAGTCGTCGTCGTGGGCGGGGTCGTGGTGGAAGAGAATGCAGGTCTTCGCGCCGGACTCGAGCGCCAGGTCCACGGCCTGGGAATAGGAAGAGTGTCCGTAGCCTTGACGTCTGGACAGCTCTTCGCCCGTGTACATGGCGTCGTGGATGAGCAGGTCGGCTCCCGAGGCGAAGTCGACGAACGCGGGCCACTCGGTGGCCGCATCCGCGGCCGGTTTCAGCTCGTTGTCCGTGAGAAAGACCAGCGAGCGGTCGCCCTCGGTGATGCGGAAGCCGTGCGAGGTTCCCGGGTGGTTGTTCTCGATGGCCGAGATCCGCGCGTTTCCGATCTCGTAGGAGCGGCCCGTGATCGTGATGAACTCGATGTCGGCGTTCAGGTCGGAGAAGTTGACGGGGAAGTACTGCGACTCCATCTGGTTGGTCAGGATCTCGCGCAGCTTGTGGTACGCCTGCTGGAAGCCGTAGATACGGATCTTGCGCTCCCGGTCGTAGGCGGGGGCGAAGAAGGGAAAGCCCTGTACGTGGTCCCAGTGGGAGTGGGTGAGGAAGAGGTGGATGGACCTATCTGCGGGCATTTCCATCAGGGTCTCGCCCAGCCTGCGGATGCCCGTCCCGGCGTCCAGGACCAGAGCGGTCCCGTCCGCCAGCAAGACTTCCAGGCACGTCGTGTTTCCGCCGTACCGGACGGTCGAAGGTCCGGGCGTGGCGATCGAGCCTCGCGTTCCCCAGAACGTTACCTTCACAGGCCCTTCTCCTCCTCTGTCGGCCGGCCCGCCCGCGGCGTTCCGCCCGCGTCGGCCAGGCCGGCCGCGATCCGACGTCCCTCGCGCCGGGCCTGGTCCAGGTACTCGGGGTGTCTGTCGAGATCCTCCGGCCGGTCGAGGGAGCGGAAGGTCAGGGCCCCGAGGTAGTCCGCGTCTATGGCGTCGCAGAAGTAGCGCGTCGTCAGCTCCACACAATCGAACAGCCGCTTGCCCTTCGACCCCCCAGCGGCGATGAGATACCCGGCCCTGCGTTTCCGGGCTCTCAGGCCCAGGCGGTGTTTCCTGGCCCAGAACATCTGGGACCGGTCGATCAGGGCCTTGGCCTGAGCGGGCAGGCCGTAGAAGTAGATCGGTGCGGCCAGCGCGATGAGATCCGCTTCCTCGATGAGCCCGTAGACCCGCTGCATTCCGTCCTCGATCACACAGCGGCCGTCGGTCTCGCACCGCCGGCAACCGCTGCAGGGGGCCAAGGACTCCTCTGCAACGAGCACGCGCGAACAGGGGCCGCCGCTCTCCCCGGCCCCGGCGAGGAAGGACTCCAGGAGGCGATCGGTGTTTCCTCCCCGGCGCGGGCTGCCGAAGATGCCCAGCACATGAACCATGGCGCGTCCTCTGTTTTCGCCAGAGAACTAGCCGAGGGTGAGAGGCGTGTCAAGAAAAAAGCCGGACGGATTGGGGCTTTACAGCAGAGGGGGTGGGGACTAGACTTGCAGGCGTTGCCGCGTCGCCCACGGATAGGGCGGCTGAGGACGCTCGTCCGGCCTTCGTGTGGCCGGCGTGGCTCGGGGAGGACGGAGAAGGCATGCTTCGCCAGTGGGTTTGTGTGCTCGGTTGCCTCGTGAGCCTGCCGGCAGGCCGGGCCTGGGCAGAGCCGGGTCCGGTCGAGGGACCCGCCCTGGCCATGCATCTGGTGGCGACCTACGACTATCCGGACTGTTGGGAGATGGCGCCCTCGGCCGCGGCGGATCTCAACCCGAACCTGTCCGCCGAGGATCTCGTCGCCAGCCGGGGATTCGGCTACGTGTGCTTCCTCGTCGCGGGGGTGGACTCGCTCACGGGCGCGGAGTTCGCCGTGGACGGAATGGACGGGGTGGCGGAGCTCAAGGTCGACGCCGTACGGTGGTGCCCTCATGCGGCCGTCGGATTCGGAGATATTCTCGCTGGGGGGGGAGCCGTGGCGTTTCCCTGCGTCCAACGTCTCGATGGAGAGGCGTTCATCCCCCTGGGTTGCCTGCCGTTCGAGTACCACGGCTCGGACGACCTGAATCTCTCCTTCGCGCACAGCCGTTTCTTCCTGAACAAACCGCCCGCCCTGCGGGTGTCGGACTGCTCGCCCGGCTTCGCCACGCACGACGTGGTAGCAGCCTCGGGGGGCAGGGTCGGCGCGCCGGCCGCCCTCGGGACGATCTCGCCGACGGACCTTTGGGTGTCCGCGGTGCTGTGGGCCATGGACGGGCGAGGGCAGGTCATCGTCAACACCTTCGGTGGCGGGAAGGCGGGGCCGGGACCCGAGCGGGTGTTCCCGTTTCCCTGGGTCGTGATCGATGGAGGCGCGTACCGGATCGACCCCCGGGGGGAGGTGGGGAGCCGGATCGAAGGTCGGGGCGTCCGGAGGTTCCTCGCCTCGGGGGCGCGCGGCCGCCTCCTGCGGTTCTCCAGAGAGCCGCGCTCTGATGAACGGGCGATCGAGCCGTGGGACCTGGATCTCGTGGACGGCGAGGGTCGAGTCGTGTTCGAGCGCGAAGCCGCCGGACAGCGCGCGTGGATATCCGCGGACGGATCCGCCGTGGCCTGGCAGCGGGTGGGTCATGCGGGGAGGCTGGAGGAGGGATTCCACCTTTGGGTCGAGGGTCGGGGAGAGCAGGACGTCCCCGGGCTCGGTCTCGAGGACGCCGTCTTCCTGGACGATGGGACCCTTGTCGGGTGTGCGGTGGTGGTGGCCGGGGGCGTGGGGGAAGGTGCGGTGGGCGACCGCGGGATGGTTGCGCTGGATAGGGACGGCCGGTTGCGCTGGCGGACGTCCTGCGGCGGCCTGGAGAACCCGGTCCTCGCAGCGTCCCGCGGGAGCGTCGTGGGGGCCGGACGGAGCCCGGATGGCGGTCTTACGATCGAGAGCCGGTCTCGGTCGGGCGACGAGATTTTCACCCGGCGCATGCCCGTGGGCGGAGCCGATTCCCCCCATGCCGGGCGGATCGCGATCGCCTGTGCCACCGACGGGTCGGCGGTGGCCGTCGCCTGGGGGGTTCGCGGCGATTCACGGGGAAGTGTCCTGGCCCTCCTCGACGGAGCGACGGGAGAAGAGGTCTGGAGGCGCGATCTCGTTTCGGATCTGTCGGAGAGGGGGGTCCAACCGTTCGAGATCGAGTTCTCGAAGGACGCCGGGCGGATCGGCGTGCTCGCGCTGCGGCTCGATGACGCCCCGGCCTGGGGCGTGGCACTCTACGACCGGGAGGGGGGAGATCTGCTGTGGCGGAAGAAGAGGTCCGGGTGCGTGGGACAGACCTGGGATCTGATGCTCTCGGAATCCGGCGATCGCGTCCTTGTGGTCGCGTGTGAACAGGCCCGTCTCTACGAAGTCCAACCTCGGGAGCCCTAGCCTGGATCATGCGTGCCGTCGAGCCATCCGGGACGGCCGAGTCCCGTGGAGAGGTCAACAGGGTGTTGTCCGTTGCAGTCGGCCTTCGGCTCTCGGCTTTCGGAAGGTGCAAGCGCCTGCTCCGGATCCACAGACGGCGCGTGCATGATGCAGGCTAGCCCGTTGAAGATGAAGCCGGTCGTTTCGGCGTCTCGCCGCATCGACATGCTGGCGAGCTGCCCGGAGCGGCTTCTGCATATCCTCGAGACCCGGTTTCCGCCCGAGCAGACCCACACCCTTGTGCTGTGGACCAAGGATCCCGGCCGCATCGTTTCCGACGCGGCCCTGAGGACCTCGGTCTCTCGGTACGCCTCGGTCTTTCTGCACGTGAGCGTGACCGGCATGGGTGGCACGGACCTGGAGCCCCGGGTGCCGTCCACCGGCGCCAGCCTGGAGGCTCTGGGCCAGGTGATCGACCGGATCTCGGGCCCGGACCACGTGGCCGTGCGATTCGATCCCATCGTCCATCTCCGTCTGGCGGACGGACGGTTCTACAGCAACCTCGACGAGTTCGAGACTGTGGCCGAGCGGGCGGCCGGACTCGGCGTTCGCCGGATCATCGTCTCCTGGATGCAGGTCTACCGGAAGGTCCACAGGAGGTTGGAGAGGTTGGGGATCGAGCCGGTGGATCCCCCCTCTCAGAGGCAGGAGGCCGAGCATCTCAGCGAGGTCGCCGGGCGTCTGGGGATGGAGGTTCGGGGCTGCTGTGTCCCGGGCTGGCCGCGCGGGGCGTGCATCGACGGCCGGCTCTTCCGGAACCTCCATCCGGGGGCCGAAGCCTGCTCGGTGGCCAAGGCGAGGGGCCAGCGAGAACTCTGCGGGTGCACCCACTCCATCGACATTGGGTGGTACGGCCCCTGCGTTCACGGGTGCGTCTACTGCTACGCGAACCCGACGTTCTACGGGCCCGGGTAACACCGCGTGAGACCTCGGGCGGCTAGACGAGACGGGGCGCAGGTCGTCCGTCCGCGCGCTCGTCCTCGATCTCGCCGCCCCTTGCGCGGGGGCGCATGTCCGACGCCGCCCGCGCGACTACCGGCAGCGGCACGGCGGTCGCTGCGGTGTGAAGGGGGAGGGGGGCGGGTCGTCGGCGCGGCCGGCGGAGGGGGCGGTCGAACAGAGGTGGCGGCCGCCGGAATCCGGGGGCGGGTGACCGGGGCGTGTGAGCCGGCCCGTCGCGATCTCGATCCCATTCGCCCGATCGCGGCCCGGTGAGTCCTGGGCGGGACCTGTTCTGTCCATCGTTCTTCCTCCAGTTCTCTACCAGGTGAAAGTCCCCAACTCGTCGAGCGCCCCGCGGGTGTCGGGTGGATGGCCGCGGACCAGGTCCGAGACGATGCCGACGGCCCGCTTGGACGCCGCGGATCCGATCTCGAAGGACCGCGTCTGGAAGTGAAGAGTGTACATGCGGCGGTCGCCCGAGGTCCGCGGATCCGGGGTGGGCTTGGTCCACCCGCTGTAGATCCGGTGCCGGGGATCGGCCAGGTGCTGGAGCTCGAGAATCACATGCTCGACGACGTGCGCGAAGTCCGTCCCCAGGTCGACTTCCTGGATGAATCCCCCCGTCTCGCCGGACCAGCACTTGTGCTCCCTGAGCGTCGGAAGCGCCTGGAGGAGTTGCTCTCGAAAGGCCGGGACGTCTCGCGTCGTGAGTTTGGCGTTGTCCTTAAGATCCAGCCTGAGCTCGAAAAGCGCGATGCTGAGCGAAAGGATTTCCAGAGGAGACCTCCTTCCCGGAAGCAAAAAAGCCCAGCAACGATGCGTGGGCTTTTTTGAGCGGTGCTTGCCCCTGGGCCGATAGGGATCCGCATGAGAGGGGGTCATGCGGATCCCTGCGCTGACCTGCCAAGGATCGGAGAATCAAACGCAACGCCGATCCTTCCCCTAGTTGCCCCTAGTAGTTGTACGAGCCCCTGCGAACGTACTCGGAGAGAACGGTCACGTAGTCCTTGATGATGTTCTGAACGTCCTCGAAGTTGAAAGGCTTGCTGCCCGAGCGCTCCATTGTCTTGTGGATGAACGGCTCCGACCACAGGGTCGGGTTGTTCAGCCAGTCGCACAGGCCATTCTGGGTGCTGTAGTAGAACGGGTACATCCAGTCGGTCTTCTGGTGAGTCATCGATTCACCTCCTGTGGGGTTCTCCTTCGACTTCGGCACTGCACACCTCCCTGAGGGGTTGGGCCCTAGGCTGACCGCATGTCCGCCGTCACGCACCGAGAGCGGCGGACACCCTGGGTCAACGCAACTCCTGTGCCAGTTTCTTGCATCCGACAAGAAGCCGATAACTGTTTTTGCAGCAGGCGGTTGAGGGTTGAGATGGGTCCGCCGCCTTACGCCCGGCTGTGTGGATGACCCGTCAACAGGCCATCAAGGCGGCAAGTTTCTATCCGGCGGGCCAACTTCTGGTCAGGGTCCCAGCACGAAACGGAAAAGACACTAAGAACCGTGGAAACTGTTGGGTTGCCCGAAGGGTACGGGGGGCAGACGGATCAGAGTCCGCTCTCAGAAAGCCCCAAGGCGGGCGCTAGGAATGGCGCAGCGACCAGTTTGACTTTGACCCCGCCGCGGGACGGACGATAGAATCCCCCGGAGTACCTCGGGGGGGATGGTCTTGGACAACCTGAGACGGATCTGCCAGCGAATCGACGGGCGGGGCTACAAGGCGTACCAGGATCTCCGGGGTCGCTATCGCTCTGAGCTGTTCGAGCTGTTCGTCGACCAGGTGCAGGGCGATCCCTTCGCCCGTCCCTCACGGATGCGTGTGCGCGTCGGGCGCGGGCGGGCCGGTTTCCCCGACGGCTGTCTCGGCAGTCGATCCCGGGTCGTGGCGTTGGGCGATCTCATCGCCCGACGGTTCGGGGCCGAGGCCCGGCGCCTGTTCGGCCGCCGGGGCTCGGGCAGGAGCGGT
>Ga0180437_10005448_pt1 | contig 17427 bp, 19 predicted proteins | sample SS_ome_4_FD_132410 | JGI IMG/M metagenome (GOLD analysis project Ga0180437, IMG submission 132410) | Hypersaline lake sediment archaeal communities from the Salton Sea, California, USA - SS_3_D_1 metaG | ecosystem: Environmental > Aquatic > Non-marine Saline and Alkaline > Hypersaline >... | reverse complement strand
TATCCCATCCATCCCCTTCTATTCTTTTTTAATTTTCCCAAGGATGTTTCATAAAATCTTTTACAAGTTAAAATCAAATTGTGATGATTGTCAGAAAAAGATAATATATAGATCATTATATCATCATTAAAATCTAATATATTCATTTATATTAGATTAATATATTTATTTCATAAATTCGTCAAGATCGAAAATAGCTATTTTAGGTTCCTCCTCAGCTTTGGGGAGATCGGGAATGGTGGTTGGAATCTTAGGAACTGTAAATAGAGATGGGCTAGGTAAAGTTGTTGCAGGTAGATCTGCTTTTACTGGTGGAGATTTTACAGAAAACTTCTTCATCTCATCAATAAGTCCAGTGGGTAACTGACCTGTCTTCTCAGGAACATCTCTAGTGGTTCCTTTTGTAAATCTAAGACCCGTCTTTTTCACAGCTACCTTTCCTTTAGGTTTAGGTCTTAGACAAGGTGCGTTGTTTAATTCTTTAGCCGCCTCTTCAAATTCTTTACTTCTAATTATCTCTCCCTTTCTTCTCTCATGAACACGTTTGTCTGGCATAGAATTCCCTCCATCATAAATTCTAGTCTTCTTCTTTGTAGATTTAACAACCAATTCATCTTCTGACTCAACACCAACTCCGAACATCTCCTCTTCAGCACCCTCTAACATAAGTATATCTGCTCCAGAATCAATATCAATAAGATCGTTAACCGCATCATTAAAAGCATTTGCGTCAAACGCAAGATCCATATCCTCATCTAATTGTTTTCTTAAAGCATCAAATTTAGAAGAATCCAAGAACTGATCGGAAAACCCTGTTCCTATTAGAGCCTTCTTTCCCACATAAATACTTGCGGATGTACCTACAAGTTCTTTCTCTTCACCAAATCCTGCCGCCTCTTTAAATGTATCCATAGCCTTTTCAAAACTAGCCTTTTCAAGAGCTCCAATAGGTTGTCTACTAATACCTGAGAATGTAACCCCATATACTTTACCTAAACTAGTCATATAATCTACTAATAATACAATATGTCTTGGATTGATATAGGTTTCAAAAGAAATAACATTAATCATTTCAGAAATAAAAAAGTTTCTTGCTGCCTCGATACCCAAGGCGGAATGGATTTCATGAACATTGTTACAAATACTTCTTGTACTATCAATGTCAGGATGTGATAATAATTCTGTAAAATTAGATCCGGTACTGTCAGCATAAATTAAATTTGAAGCCACCATAATATCTGACGGAGGTCTACGAATAATTCTAGCTCCTTCTTCTCTCTTTTTCTTTTCATAAAGTTTCTCGTCCTCTTTATCTTCTTTAATTTTATTATTTACTATTTTTGTGGGAGATTCACCACTTTCGGTCTGAACCAATATATAATTAGGTCTTTTCTTTAAAACTTTCATTCCAGCAACTTCAATCAAACGAATTAATTTGTCTACTGTAATTCCTGTTTTTCTCATTCTAATTTCATTGAGAATTATATAATAACCTCTATCTACACTTGTAGCAACCTGTTCTTCTTTTACAATACTCCAAACAGGTGTTTCTACAGGATAAATCTGTTCTATACCCGAAATTCCTGAGATTTTTAATTTATCTAAAGCCGGAACAACCACCATAGTTAAAAAGATAAGACTAGCATTATCATGAGAAATAATTTTCATACTAGTAAGTTTACTTGTAATTAATCTCTCAATTGGATAAATATCGATTCTTCCAACCGGCATAGGAGACATTACACAAATAACTGGCTGATCCTGTTCAATGGCCTTACAAATATCCTCCATGGTTAATTTATAAGCATAAAGTTGATTCACATCAATCTCCAACCTTAATATCGACTTAGCTTTGAAATCATCTCTATATAAATCTCTATAAATATCATACCAATAAGGTTCTTCAATCTGTTCATAATTTTCAATATCAGGAATTCCTTTTACTAAATCTTTGACCGTAATTTCTGTGATAATAGGTCTTTTCTTTACAATAATATCATCAAAAGATAAATTAGAATCTTTAAAGTAAATACTACAAGATGTCTTTTTAGGATTCTCAGTAGCATTAATTAATTCCTTAATTCTAGCCACACCAAAAGTAACATTTTTAGCTGATCCAGATTGATGGAAACTATCCAATGCCATCTGGGTAATGGGTTTAGCTAAAGCCTCCGCAGCACCTACACCTACAACAGATCCTGGTCTTACAACAGCCATTTCAAATTGTCTTTGTATCTCTGATTTAAGATCGGGAATACCTAAAGATGTAATCTGAATATCTTTTAATTGTTCTCTAATTAGAACTTTCATGCTTTTTAAATTTTCCCTACTGCTAACATCTGCAGCTGATTTAATGTCAGGCATAACAGACATAATATCAATCATCTCATCCTCTGTTAATTTTCTAGGTTTATTTTCTTCTAACTCTTTCTTGTCTCTATTAGATATTGTACCTGATAAAGTTTCCATGTTATTTATTTAAATATTAATTGTTTTTAATTAATAAATATATTAATTATATCATTTTTATAAAGAAATAAGAAAAAATTTATTTCTATTTATATAATAAGAAATTAAAATGAGTATACCTGTTTATATTATCCCCACATCAACACCTGTTGTGGAAGATACCCTAATAAAATTCTTTGAAAGTAACGAAATATTTCGCTTAGTTGAAGCACCAGGTAATATGAATACCATAGGTGTAGATGATTTAACTATAGAAGCAAATATGATAATTAATAGTTTAGCAGATGCCCGAAAAAGATTTCCAGATAGTTATGTGATTACGATTAAAGATACATCGGTCACCTCTTCTGACGCTGATATATTGGCTGCTTTACTTATCGATGCCATTTCTTTTAATCAGGATGTGATTGTAAAACATTCCGGAGATTCATATTCGAAGACTGAATCAGAAAGTTCTGTAAGAGATTATTCATGTTCTGAAACCTATAATTTGTCAGATTCAGATACAGGTAAATATAGTTCTGAAACATATATCAAAAAGAAAATGAAACAAAAATGGCAGGTCGGATATTTGGCTGATTGGTTAGATAGATGTGATTTATTTCAATCTTTAAGTAGTAGAAAAGATTTAATCAAATGGGTAAGAACATTTTCACCCAATGGGATACAAGCCAATTTCTGGTCTCCAGAAGGGAGGGATATTGTCTTAGGAAAAAGACCTATGAGAAATGGAGAATTTTTTACTCCCATAAGAAGACCTCTTTCTCAGTTATTAAATGAAAATATACAAAAAGGAAACATTTCAGCCATATGCACATCTCCTCCATTTTTCCTCTTTGATATTACATTAGCGCAATTTAATACAGATTTAGATAAAAACTGTTTCTGTCGCGATTTAGAAGAGAAAGCTCCCAATGGGGCTATATCTTTTTTCATCTTTTTAATCTTATCTGTTCTTATATTAGCTGGAGCATGGTTTGTATATGTTACATGGGCTAAACATTATTAGTTTAGTATTCAGAATATTGATAAAATAAATGTAAAAAATATATTTATTTTAATTAGAAAGATGAAAAAAATCTTGGTTGTTGTCGATAAAAACCCCATCTTTGAAATCACTATTAATGAAAATGCCAGATTACAAGATATTATGAACACATCACGTAAATTTTTGAGAAATAAAGGTATAATTCCTGATAATTATTCTATTTTTCTTCAACTTAATAAAACAACACAGGTACCTAGTTATGTTTTAAAAGATTCTAAATATCACCAATATAAAATTTTTGATAAAATTGTAGATGGTGAAGCTGTATTATCTTATAATAAGGTATTTACCGGAAATAAAAATTTGGATTTAATGATCTTGGGTAATCTAGATGATAAAGACTTATTTAATGTTTGTATCGTTAATAAATATGCTAATAATTTATGCCAGAATGAATTGTTTTGGAAGAATAGATTCATTCAAAAATTTGGAGACAAAGCTTCCCAATATAAACCTGCTAACAGAAATTGGAAAAATCATTATTTAAAAGTTGTTTCAGACTTATCAAAGTTTTCAGATAAACCTTGGGATTTTTTCGAACTCATTAGTTATAAAATAGGTGATAAAGATAGATTATTTTTGAGGAATAAAACTTTAAGAGCTTCTCTTTTTGTCGAACCCGAAAAAGCACCTGAATCTATTTCTAATCCTTATTGGATGTTAAATTTAGGAGATAAAATTAAAATAGCTTTTGAATTAGACGTATCTGGTGAATTAGATCCTATTGTAAAAGAATATAAATCCGATACCTATTTTACTCCTGCCAAAGTGATCAAATTAATTGAAGAGTTTTACGAAGAACCTATCACAGAACAAGAATATCAACAATACCTGAATATAGGAGATCCTTTTATTTCAGACTATACTCTCGAAGATGTAAGACGTGGGGAAGTTAAAAGAGAATACTTATTTCCTAGATTTTTTGAAGGTTTTACAGATGATGATGGTATTAAATATATCTTATTTGGTTCTTAATAAATATTATTTATTATATAATAAATAATATGTGGTTTAACCCTTTCAGACAATCAGAAGAAACACAATCCTACAAAAGCCTGTTTACTATTTTTGGTGTTGCTTTACTCATTTTTTCAATAGGATATACCTTAAGACCTATTGTCGAAATCGTGGACGAATTTCATGATTCTGACGATGAGGGACATCAATAGGTTCAGAACATTTTAAAATAAACAATATCCAATTATATCTTCTTTTTAATATATTAATGTTTACAGGATATGTTTTAATAAAGATAGATAATCCGTCCATATTATCTTTAGGAAAAACTATTATACCATTTTGTTTTAACAACTTTCTATAATTTATATTCCCAGTATCATTATTATTTGTTAATATTATTTGAAATCTCTCCATTGTGTTTATTATTCATAGAATTAACTAATCATTTTATATAATTGATTATTCAAATAATATATAACTATTAAAAAGTATTATTTTATGTAATGAATATTCAATATAATTCAACTATTTACCAAAAATTTAAAAGATTAGGAAAAGGAACCTATTCTTCTGTTTTTTCTTATAGAAATTTCAAAGATCAGAAAAGAATTGCCGTTAAAAAATATGTTTCAAGGGATTATAATGGGATTTCTTTTGATATGATCAAAGAATTAAGTATTTTAAAATATGTCAATTCAGATTTTCTAATAAAAATTTTAGATATAGATTATAACGATTTTAACTATAGTATTATGCCTGAATATAAATTTACCTTATATCAATTTTACAAAACATATGTATTACATGAGAAAATAATATCACAAATTTTTTATGATATATGTTACGGAGTTTATCATATGCATTCTAAAGGTATTATACATAGAGATTTAAAAAGTCATAATATTTTAGTTCATAAAACATCCGAGTCCTTTAAAATTATTATTATAGATGCAGGTTTATCTAGAGTTTATGACGATACTTCAATGACACCCCAGATGGTGACTTTATATTATAGAGCTCCAGAATTATTAATTGGTAAAAACAAATATAATTTTTCAATAGATATGTGGTCTTTGGGGTGTATATTAAGTGAACTATTTAATAAAAATCTATTATTTCATGCAGATAGTGAGATTGATCTTATGATCAAACAATTCAAATTGTTAGGAACACCTCATGATGATCCATTCTTTAAAGATTATATATCTAAATTTCCTAAATATCAGAAGATTATACATGAAAAATACAAACATATAGATAAGTGTGCATTACATCTTATGACAAATTTATTAAAATTAAATCCTAAGGAGAGATATACGATTACAGACGCTTTAAATCACGAATTTTTAAATGAAATTTATGTATTTCCAGACCCAGAGTATAATAGATCTAAGTTTCTTAAAAATTATACTTATGAATACTGTTTTAGAGATAGAATTTCGAAAAGTGTAAACTTTGAAATGAGAAGAATACTTTTAGATTGGATTTTAGCAATAGGTCATCAATATAAACAAAATTTACAAGTATTTTTTCTAACTGTATCTATTTTAGATCGATTTTTATGTAAAGCAGATCCTAAAAATATTACTATGGATAAATTTCAATTAATTGGGGCGGCCTGTTTATGGATAGCTAGCAAATTACATTCAGTTAAAATTCTTTTAATGGAAAATTTATACATTTTAGGAACCATTCATGAACGTAATCTAATTGAAATGGAGAAAGTTATCCTAAGGACATTAGATTTTAATCTGATAACACCTATATTACCTAATTATTTAACTATATTTAATTTAGATAAAGGCGAAAAGGATAATATTCTCAATAATTGTATTATATCTGTTTATTATAAATCATATCTAGAGTATTCTCCTTATGAATTTATTAAATCATTATACAATGCAAATAGAGATTTATTTGATGATGTAACCGATTATTTTGAAGAATGTTATGACCATTTTTATAGAGATGATGATAAATACAAGTTTACTAAAAAGTATATAAGACAAAAATTATACAACTAATATCTTATTTTAAACATAATTAAGATAAATTAAAACTTTAATGTTAAATTTAGATAGGTTGATTCGAGAAATTAATCCGAAGCAAGATTCATATAAGGCGAAGAAAGGCAATTATGTTTCTAGATGTTCTCAAATCAGACCTTATAAAAAATATGATGTTAAGATACCTAAAATTATCTTTCAGACATGTTGGTCTCATGATGTTCCAGATAAATGGAAGGTGTCTCCCAAATCCATCAAGGCATTAATGCCTGATTGGAAATATGTATTAATGGATGATGACGAGAATAGAGAATTTGTAAAAAAACATTTTCCAGATTTTTTATCTTATTATGATGCTTTTCCATATAATATACAAAGAGCAGATGCTATTAGATATTGTTGGTTATATGTTCATGGTGGAATTTATATGGATTTAGATTTTGAGGTTCAACATCCACTTGATTCATTATTTACTTCAGATGCAGATGTGTATCTTGTTCATTCTGGAAATATAGGAAGTTATGTTACCAATAGTTTTATGGCTAGTAAACCAGGAGCCAAGTTTTGGTTGGAAGTTATTGAGGAAATGAAAAAACCATTAAATTGGTTTTACTTAGGCAAACATACTACCGTGATGAACAGTACAGGACCAATAATGTTGTCACATGTAGCTAAAAATTCAGAAACAGTTTATGTAAATCTTCCCAGAACACTAATTATGCCTTGTAGTATTTGCAATATAGAATGTGCTGATTGTAGTAGCTATTTAAAACCCTTAAAAGGAAGTAGTTGGACCGGATGGGATACAACCTTTTTAAATTTTTGGTTATGTAATTGGAGATATGTTGTTTCTTTTCTTATATGTCTTTTAATCTTACTTTTAGTTTTTTGGATTTTACAATGGACCGGAATATGTAAAGATAAACTCTGGCCTCCTTGGAAATATTTACGTAAATAATTGAATGATAAATAACTTATAAATTAATACAAATGGAAACCGAATTTGTATTAAACACTATTCTCTATATATTACCGGCATATATCTCTATCTATTGGGTTTTCAACATTACTGGTGATTTCAAACATGGTAGATTCTTATGGGATTGTTTTACTCGCCTTATGTCTACTCTAAATGCTATTGTATGTTGTGTTATGGTTTATTATGAACTTAACAATAAGAAACTTTTATTTATTATGGAGAGAACGGGAGATTTTTCAACCTACTCATTATTGTTATTCGCATCTTATTTATTTATTGATGGGACCCTACAATTACCTGATCTGATTACTAAACCCTCTTTTAATCTTATCCTTTCAATCACACATCATTTTGTAGGTGGTTATGGGATATATCTTATCGGTTCAGAGAGGAAAGGATTATTTTTAGGAGTTTATTTTGCTGCTACAGAAATATCTACACCTTTATTAAATCTATGTTGGTATCTAAGAAAAACCAATACATATGAAGTTTATACCAGAAAGTTATTCTTTATATTTTATATTTTATTCATCATGTCTAGAATATTAACTATTCCTATTCTATTATATTATTTAAATTATAACGCATATCTAATTAGTGAATTAGAGCCTATTCAAGAAATGATGGTTTATTATGGTAGTTACACCTTAGTACTTCTAAATACTGTTTGGTTTTTAGCTATCACTAAGAAAATTCTAAGTTAAAAATGATCCTATAATTTTGATCTGAAAAAGTAATAAAATGGATAAACCAAGAATCGCTCATTGTAGATTTTATAAGGGAGAATCTTTACATGATACTCTAGATAAATTTGATAAAGTGGTTACTTTAGCTTGGAATTATGATGAGAATACATCTGTTTTAACATATGCAGGTACGGTATATAAGAAAAAGAATAAACGGGATCATTGGATTAAAAGACTTCATAAAGATGAGGCGTTAACTAGATTTTTTGTCGCACCTGTTACAGTCCAATTAAGTAATCCTTCTGATATTTTATTGACAAGAATTGGACTTGAATGGTATATTGTTGAAAATCTAATTTATAAATTTGGAGCTTATGATCATGATAATAAAAAGGATGTTTATAATGCTGAGATCAAACCTGGATTTCTAGAAAAGTATGACCCTCGTTATTCTGAAAAATTAGAAATACATACAGGGTCTAGACATCTGTTGTCTCATACCAGACCTTATTTGTCTCGTTTCCAAACCAGCTCTATTACAAGTACTCAAAAACAGACTCCATCTTACCTTCTTAATTTTAGTTTATTCTTTATCGGATTAGGATTAGGGGTTTTATCTCAAACGTGTTAATATATATTTATTAAAAATAATATATATTATTATACTAAATTAATGTATGAAGATTCCCGAAAAGATAAAAAGTGGAACATCTTTAAACACATCTCGTAATCTACCAGAAATATTTTATATAATTTTATTAACATTAGACGGTATATTAAAAAGATATGGTTTTAAAGATGCAGAATTATACAAAATACATAATAAGGATGAAGAATATGATTTTGAACTAATAAGTTCTGGTATAATGTTTAATTTATTTTCTGATTATGGGATAGGAAAAATGTTAGAACCCTTAATTGAAGATTTCTTTAGAGAATTAGAATTATGCCCAGAAAAATATAAGAACAATATATTTTATAAAGAGATTGTTAGATTAGTACCTGAAACATTACCCCTTATTCGAGAAGCTAATACACAAAAAGAGACAGAATGGATATATGAATATGCTATTAAAGGTCTAAAATTTAAGGATGAACTTCAACAGGAAAGATTATGTAGAATAGAACCTTTATTAGGGAAAAAGAAGAAATCAAAAACATGTAAATGTGAATTTTGTATTGAATTTAGAAGATTCCATAAGGAAAGAACTAAACATATTGATTTCATCATTATAGATGTTTTAAAAGAAATAGATCGAAGAGTTAATTCTGGATTCGGTTAAATCTAAAAATGGAGAGTTAATGAAAAAGAAGAAAATTATGATTTTCGTATAACCATAATTTATACTGAAATATTGCTGTTATAAAACGCTATTTTAAGGAAAATAGCGTTTGTATATATCTATATACGTTTAATTAATTGTTTAAATTGATCTTAAAGGACCTCAGATATACATATGATGATGACTAGTATCTTTCTCTTTTACAACTTCTCTATCTTCTAAATACATATCAAAACCTTCTTTCACATCTTCATAAGATAATTTTTTCCAAAATTTCTTATCCAACATAACTAACTTTCTCATATGATTAACCTTACATTTATCGAAAAGAGTTTTAATGTCTCCACCATAATAAGGGAAACTATCTTTATGTTTTCTAAAGAAATTAATTAATTTATCATCAGAAACATCGTGATATGTATTCCATCCTTCATCCTTAATAAACTTTTTAAATATTAAACTCATCTCTTCGGGATTATATCCTTCCATGATAAATCTTTGAGTAAACCTTCTCTCTAATCCAGGATTCTGTGAAAAGAAATATTTTTTCACCTCTTTCTCGTAACCTGCTATAATCATAATAAAATCTTCATAATGTTCTGATAAAAATACATTAATCGTATCTATAGCCTCTTTTGCAAAATAATCTCTTGTACCTTCACCCCCAAAAGAATAGACCTCATCGATAAAAACAACATTTCCTATATTGGAATTCAGCAATTCTTTAGTTTTTAAAGCTGTCTGTCCTAAAAATCCTGAAACATAATCTTCTCTTTTGGTAACTTTAAACCCTCCCTTGGATAATAATCCACAAGAGGCATATATTTTAGCTAGAATTTTAGATATATGTGTTTTACCTAACCCCGGTTCCCCATAAATAACTGTATGTAACATAGGTTTACTAGATTTATCCACAGATGTTAAAATAAATATCAATTGATCAATAACAGATTTCTTAAATTTTGTCAATCCTATCATATTATTTAATTCCTTCAAAGGTTCCGTCAGATGGTGTAATTTTTTCATATTAATATTACACTCATATTTATAGGATGGATCATAGGTTTCTCCTAAATCAATCAGTTCAGTTAATTGAGTAAATGGTTTATAAAATTTAATAGATTTAGGCTTTTGGGTTATAAATAAATTGGGTCCAAACATAGGTCCCTCATCTTTTTTGGGTTCCTCTTTCTTTTCTTCTTTCTTCTCCTCTTTTTCTTTAACAGGTGTGTTATTGGGAGGAGGTTTAGGTAAATTAGGAAGAGATTGGGTTTTATTTAAATTTTTATCCAAGATATTATCCATAATTAATAATTTTAATAAATTTTCTATCGAATCATCATTATTTTTAGGAGGTACAGGAGGAATCACTATAATATCTCTCTTTTTCTTTTGAGGAGATTTAGAATGTCTACATGAATGATGATGTTTGTGAGACCTTCTTCTTTTCTTTCTTCGTTTTCTCCTCCTCTTTTGATTAGTATTTTCTTTAGATTTTTGAGGAGATTCTTCCGACATTATTTATAGATAATAAGATTTTTATTATATATTCATTTATAAAAATGAATGTAAATTGTTCTTTATTTAGACATCAAAATGTCTTCAAAGATAACAGGTAAAAAACGATCAAGATTACCTAGAATCGATAGTTTATCAGATTTTATTGTATCGGAAGATGAAGATTATGACCCTAATTATGGTAATTATTTTCAGGTGGACACTAAACCTCTCCAACAAGAATTAATCACATCCATATCAGCTAAATTAAATTTAGATGTCTCCAAAGTTTCCAGAGTAGTTTCTGAAGTGTTTACGGATATGACTGATCTTATGCTTGATGATTATATACCTACAAATAACCAATGGAAATTAGGCACAGATAAGAGAAAAATTAAAAAGTTGGAACCGGAATTAAAGAAATTACGAGATGAGATGAGTGATGAGATTCCAACTATTTTAAGAATTATGGAAGCATCTATTACTAAAGCTGATAAAAAACAATGTCTTAGATTATATTATCAGTTACAATATAGTGAACAATATACTGAAAATTATTTTCGATTAATTGATCAGATTAATAATATTCTGGGTAAAGCTAGTAGTGAAAATTATAAAGAAATTTTAGAATTAGAAAAGAAGGAGGAGAGAATTAAACAGATTTTCAAAGCTCCTGATAATCTTAGAAATAGAATCCTGAAATTAGATGCGAGTGATGATGTGATCGCTAAATTATTGAAAAAATATTATGAGATGAATACCTATCCATCTGATTCCTCTTTACATTTATCTTTAAGAGAGGAGATAGAATGGGGATTACGAATGCCTTATCAGAAAAAGGATGAGGATATTATTGTCAATATGAATTCTAAACAATTAAATAGATATTTTTGCGAGATTAGAGATAAATTAGATAATGAGTTATATGCTATGGATAAAGTTAAGGATAGAATCATTCACATTTTAAATGATAGAAGAACCTCTGGTGATATGTGTGGAAGAAATCTTGCATTAGTGAGTAGCCCTGGATGTGGAAAGACTAAAATTTGTAAAGTATTAGGAGATATTTTAAATAAACCGGTGGTAAGAATTTCTGTAGGAGCATTAGATAGTGCAGCCTTAAAAGGGTCTAATAAGGTATGGCAGGGTAGTGAACCCAGCATTGTATTACAAAAATTAGCTGAAATAGGAACTAATAATTGTATCATGGTTTTTGATGAGGTGGATAAATTAGGAGAAACACCTCAAGGCAAATTAGCCCAACATGCTTTACTTCACATCTCAGATCCGGATAACAATAATGAGTTTCAGGATAACTATTTAAAGAATTTCACACATGATCTTAGCAAAGTCTTTTTCATTTATCTTATGAATTCAGATCAGTGTTTAGATCCGGCCACCAAAGATCGATTTGATATTATTTATTTGGATGATTATACCAAAGAGGAGAAGAAGGTTATCTTTAAAGATTATATGTTACCCAAAGCTTTAATTACTGTGGGTATGAAAAAGAAAGATATTCAGTTAACTGATTCTACCCTGGATATTATATTGAAAAAAGATATATCTTTGAGAACCGTAGAGAATATTATCAAAAACATTGTGGGTAAAATTAATATGTATCGATCTGTCATTTTACCTGATGGTACTCTGGGTAATTTAAAACTCTCCTATAATATTCCTAATTTTAAATTACCTTTAAGAATAGGTCCTAAACTTGTTAGGGAATTAATGAAATAATATATTATGATTGAATATAAAGAAATATTCAACCATATAAATGTTTGATGCGATGAATCCTTTAATCCAATGGTTGTTGAATAAATACGATATAACCACATATACACCTTTTATTCTAGGAGGTCTATATACAATTACTATTGGGGGGGTTATTTATTTACTTAATTATTCTAAAGAAGATGATGAGATAGAAGAGGATATGGAGATTAATATAGATGAATTATATAAACAGATGAATATAAATACGGTTAATCTGATTTCCATGAGAAATGAACATAATGCTTTATCTGAATCTATACTTGATAATAATGAGGAGATCAATGAATTAAAGAAACATATAGCTTTTAGGTTTGATATGAGAAGAATAGAAGGGGAAGATATGAGATCTCAAATGGAGAAATTTGTTAAAATTTTAAAACAATTAGATAATAGAATGAATAATATCGAAAACAATTTAATTATTTCCTATTCTGATTCGGAAAACGAGAATTGATATTCTAATAAAAATATGTGAAAGCAAAAATATTATAAAGATAAATGTTTAACGTTTACACACTTTATCTAAATGTTAGAGAAACAGGGGATGTAATCTTCTCAAATACCTATAATAGCTACAATAAAGCGAAGAATAATATTGAAAGCTTCTTAGAAGAACATGCTAAACATAGAGGAAAGAAAATCGTCTATGTTGGTAAAGAAGAGTTGGAAAAATTAAAAACCTCCACCAAAAAGACTGATACTGATTTCTTTGTTAAAAAGAAGAAATCTGAAGCTATTATTTATTGTTTATCTGTATCTCCAGGTAGAATCTATAATAGTTATTCTATTAAAAAGTATGGTAATGTGGGTATTTCCGAATTTTCTGTTAAGGTCCCATCCCACCTTTTACCCCAAGATGAAGAGGAGGAATTAAGCGATTCCGACGATTTTGAAATGATCGAACCTAATACAGTAAGTAATTATGAACATGGTACTCATGTTACTTTTATTTCAGAATTAAAATCAGTACTTCAGAATAGAAGAAAAAGTATTTGTGTGGAATCTCCTCAAAAGAATATTGATAATAGTAAGATGGAAGAATTCATTGCGGATCTGGTAAATGGTAAGGAGAAACTTAATCACATTACTCCACCACCATCACCCAAATTATTTTTGTAATAATATAGATATAAGATTATCTTATATCTATAAATGCCTTTGACGTCCAAAGATGCTAGGAGAGTGGTCGAATATGAAATAGATACGTATAGGAAAGGTATTATTTGTATTTGTAAAGGAAATGATATAATTACATACGAATATTTACAATTTAAAGAGATATATAGTGTGAATCATCATATTAATATTGGAGTAGAAATAGTTTTTTATAATAAAGATCGTAGAGTCTTTTATAATGATGATGAGAATGGTTCACAGAATTTATTTAATACTATTAATTCTAAAATGATTAAATGGATGAAATCTAATTTAAATTAATAATTAATATATAAATGGCTAAGAGGTTTAAGGATGCTAAAAAGGTATTAGAATTCGATATAACAACTCATACTAAAGGTTTTATTGCAGAATCAACAATTGAAGGTATTGTTACGAAAGAATATTTTCAATTTAAAGAGATTCATCAGGTTATACATCATCCTGGAAAGGGAGTTGAAATCGTAAATTATAATGATAAAAGGAGAGTTTTTTATAATGATGAGTTGGGTAAATCTCAAGAATTATATGATGCTATTAATAGTACTATGTCTACGTGGATGAATTCTAACTTAAATTAAATTCATATATTTATACAAATATATGAAAAGAGATATATGTATTCGAAAATGTGGTGTTGTTAACCATCATTATAATATTCAGGTCGCCATCGAAAGGTTTTGGCTGTTCCGGAATTATTAGTATAATAAACACGAAGTATAGTACCTGCAGTTATAGTTTTCCCTTTAAATCCTTTAGTACCTATATCAATTACATTGGTATCTGAAATATAAAGATCCTTTAGAATATAAACGGATATTTTAACTGGAGTTGTCCCGGCTGCAAAAGCATAACTAGTGGCTGTTTCCACTGTAATTGTACTGGCACCTGAATCTATGGCTGTACATCTCCCCAACACATCTTTATTAACCCCATCATCTAGAGTAATTAAAAACCCCCGCCACATATTATCAATCACAGTTGAATTTACCGTCAAAACTGTATCTCCGATATTGACAGGAGCGGCGAGAACACCCACTGTAGTCTCAGGGGAAGCTAATACACTAATCTGGTCTCCAATCATATCTGACGTAGGAGTTAAAAGAGTTCTCCATAATAATATATCCATAGGCCAACTCACATCATGTTCTGTTGTATCTCCGGGTGTTCCTGAAGGTATACTCATAGTTATATGAGTAGTTTCAAAATAACCATCAGTATCTTCTTCTGCTCTAATAATATTTTTATCAAATGTTTCAATTATAGAAGTTAGATCCTGGTTAATAGCTCTACTTGTGTGATTAATAGGATTTGGACATTCAGTAGGTGCAGTTTCACTTAAAGTTTCTATAAACTTTCCCTCTTCAATACAATAAACTTGATATCTATTGATAAAATCACTCATTTATTTATTTATTTTATTTTATTTTATTTTTTAATAAAATAACTTTTTTATAGTTAATTATCTATTTGATACATATTCTATATTAATGTTTTGTATATATACCTTTTTTGATGAGTCACCATTTCTTTTAACATTAACTTCTAAAGTAGTTTTATCAGATGATATATTATTTAGAACTCCTAATTCTTGTATAGATTCTACTGTATTATTCAAATTTTTAGTTAACATGACTTCACCATTTTTTCTATCTACAATTCTAATATCATATGAATTAATTTCAGAATCCATGTGAGATATAGAAAAAGCTTTAGCAAAGGTGGAACCAGGAAACATAAAAGTAGCTATTCTTTGATATTGATTTCTTTTAACAGCTGATACTCTTGGGATAATTGTTAAAACATTATTAGTAATTGGATCATTATTTGGTATATGATTTGTTACTATTATATCTAATTCTTCTTTTTCTTCTTCTAACAAATTACTATTAAACTTAATAACAATATTATCATATTGTGTTTCTATACCTATATGGTCTGTAATAATATTAATCGAATTTTCAATTTCAGCTGATAACTGATTTGTGTTAGGAAAAATACCATCAAAATCAACAGATATACTATATACTTCGCTCATTCAGATATTTTCTTTAAAATTATGTAATTTTTTTTTATAAAAATTAAATTCAAATAAGATTTTATCTTAATGGGGTGATATCACTTATTTCATTTTTTAAATAAGTTTATTTTTTTGCAAAAAATATTAAACTATGTTTGATGAAAGATTACCATCAATTACTAAACTTCTATATGTACAATTAGCTGTACCATTCGTTCTTTTCCATTGTATTTTAAAAATATCACCATTAGATACATTATTAACAACACATATTATATTAGCAGTTGAATTTTCTGAACTATATTGGCGTAAATCATTTACTTGGTTTGTAACATCTATACCATTTCTTTGTAATTTGAAAGATATTGTATTACTGTTATTATTATTAGTCACAGCCACTGCACTAAATGCTATTTTATATGTTCCAATACCACCTAAATCTTTTGTAGATAAAGACATCCCTGGAAGATCAGTGTAAACTGATGAATTCCATGTTACATTATTACTTAAAGTAATCGATTGTAAATCTCTTTTAAAAGATTTCGTTCCAGGTAATTCTTGCCATGTTGAATCTGTAGGAACTTCACTTCCAGGTATTTCTGATATTCTAATATATTGAGACGAATTATATTCGACTACATCATTAACATAATATAAATTAGAACCAGAGTATGTATTTCTCCAATTATAAATACCTCTAATATGTTCATTGTAACCTCCACTAGATGGTTTATTAACATTTAATAGTTCAAATATGTTTAGTGTGCATTCATTTGATATATCAGACATTTATAATATAAGTATTATTTTTAAATAATATTTATACACTAACATCGATTAAATTAATTTATATATTAATATCTAGATATGATATTAATATAAACATCTGTATTTTTTTATATTTGAGTAGGATTCAAAGGTAATTCAATAATGGAAATCGTAGTTTGATTTACTAATAACTCTAAACTTGCAAAACCTGGTCCACCTGATTCTCTTGCCTGAACTGAAAGTTGATATGTTGTACCAGCAGGTACCTCAAAAATATAATCAGTTACAGGAGAATCATTACCTGTAGTAACATTTCTATGATATCCGTACGATATCGTTTCGGGAATTATAATTTGAGGTGATCCTGATGGAGCTAATCTCAAAATAATACTAGATTCTTTACGAAAATTATTGTTATTTCCAATACAAACTTTTGTTAAAACATAGAATCTCTTCTTTTGAGTATCCCCATTAGCTATGTCAATCAATGTATCATCAACTCCATTAATAGATATTATATTACCGAGATCAAATTGAGTAGAACTACTCCATGTTATACTTGAATATGTAGTTGATAGACTCAAAGTTGGTCCTGTTGGCCCAACTGCTCTAAAATCGTATCTAAGTTTTATCAAACCATTAGATCCTGTTGGTCCAGTAGGTCCTGTATCTCCTTGAGCACCAGTAGGTCCTGTATCTCCTTGAGCACCAGTAGGTCCTGTATCTCCTTGAGCACCAGTGGGACCTGTATCTCCTTGAGCACCAGTGGGACCTGTA
>Ga0180437_10005447_pt1 | contig 17431 bp, 11 predicted proteins | sample SS_ome_4_FD_132410 | JGI IMG/M metagenome (GOLD analysis project Ga0180437, IMG submission 132410) | Hypersaline lake sediment archaeal communities from the Salton Sea, California, USA - SS_3_D_1 metaG | ecosystem: Environmental > Aquatic > Non-marine Saline and Alkaline > Hypersaline >... | reverse complement strand
TGGCCGCGCCCACGGCCGTGCCGCAAATGGCCGCTTCCGAGATCGGCGCGTTGAATATGCGATCACGGCCGAACGTCTCCAACAACCCCTTGGTGACCTTAAACGCCCCGCCGTAATCGGCCACGTCCTCGCCATAGAAAATGACCCGGCGATCCCGGCGCATCTCTTCGATCATCGCCTCTTTGATTGCGTCACGATACGTGATCTGTCCGTCGGTTCGCTTGATTGTCGGCGGCGCGCCGATGACCTCGACCCGATGAAACGCGGCGGGCACCTCGCTCGCCGCGGTGTCGGTGTACATGTACTTAACGACGTCGGCCGGATCCGGTTCGGGCGAGGCCGCGGCGCGTTGGGCCGCGCGCGCGTTCCGATCCCGCACCGTCTCCTCGAGCGCGGCCGCCTCATCGGCCGTGAGTACGCTGCATTCGATGATCTGCTTCTTAAACGTCTCTATGGGGTCAATTCGCTTCCATGCGGCCTCCTCGTCGGCCGTTCGGTACTCGTTTCGCGGATCGCTCAACGAGTGGCCGTAGAAGCGATACGTGTTGACCTCGAAAAGATGAGGGCCGGCTCCTTCCCGGCAGCCGGCAGCGGCGCGCAGCACCGCGTCCCGAACCGCCAAGACGTCCATGCCATTGACAACTTCCGCGTGCATATTGTTCTCGCTGAACCCTGCCGCCCGCCGCGCAAGACGTTCGATGCCGGCCACTTCCTTCTCGGCGCGTCCCGTCATCCCGTAGTGGTTGTTGACAATCAAGAAAACAATCGGCAGGCCGAACCGCTTGTCGCCCGCAAGTTCATTGATGAACTGGTGTTGCGCGGCGAAATTCAGCGATTCGAGCACCACGCCGTTCGCGTACGCGCCGTCGCCCGCGAAGCAGCAGACCACGCTCCCGTTCCCGAGATACCGGCAGCCAAGCGCCGCCCCGGTGGCAATGGGCACGCCGCCGCCCACAATCGCGTTTGCACCTAGGTGCCCCACCGTGAAATCGGCGATGTGCATGCCGCCGCCGCGGCCTCGACAGTAGCCGTCCTCCTTGCCGAACAATTCCGCGATGGCCCGATAGGTGTGGTCTTCCAAGGCGTCCTCGAGCAATTCATCCCGGGTGCGTCCTTTGGACTGGGGCACGCGGCCCCGCAACTGCTCGTCGGTCATAACCCGAAGCGCCGCACATCCCCTGGCCAGACTGTCGCCGTGACCCCGGTGCGTGCTCGTAATGTGGTCCTCGAAGTGCAGCGCCGCGCAGGCCCCGACCGGCGTAGCCTCCTGGCCTATCGAGACGTGCGTCGGCCCACGATAATCAAAATCGCGGATCGGATCGTACGCCCCCGACCGCAGCTTGACGATCATCGACTCCATCTCGCGGATCATGAGCATGTCCTCGAGCAACGCCGCAGCCGTCTGGCCGTCGATGTGGCCCGCCTCCAGTTCCGTGCGCAGGTCCCCTTGAAACCGGTACGCCGGGATGGTCCCGCAGTCGATCTCGAACGGCGCAAAATCCGGACGCAGGTCGCTCAGATAATTGGGATACCTCAATGCGCCGTCGGTGGCGGCAGGCCCGGGCCGTTTTGCCGCAGGCTTGCTCGTCTTCGCCCGCTTCGCCGGGGCCTTCTTCGTTGTTGTCTTCTTTGCCATCGTCATCCCTTCCGTGCGCACTCCTGGACCCTATGCGCGCACAACCTTAATCCCCGCCTTTCGCAACGCTCTTGCCGCAGACGCCTCAATATGGCCGTCTGTGATCACCACAGTTACGTCTTCGATCCCGCCCGCCCGCGCAAAAGCAACCTTGCCCACTTTGCTGCTATCGACCAGAAGAATAGTCTCCCGGGAGCGGCGCATAGCCAATTCCTTCGTATAGGCCTCGCCCGGATCGGTTGTGGTCAATCCCTGTTCAAGCGTCAGTCCAATGGTGCCCATGAACGCCTTGTCAAAGTGATGGCGCTCCAGCATACTGCGCGTCAGCGGCCCCACAAGCGTTTGGCTCAATCGTCGCAGTTCGCCCCCCACCAACATCAGACGCGGCCCGGCCCCGGCAAGCTCGAGCGCCGCCCGCAGCGAGTTTGTCACGACACACACGTTGTTCCGATCCCGCAGGAGCCGCGCCAGCTCGAGCACCGTGCTGCCCCCGTCCAGGTAGATCGTGTCCCCCGGCTCGATGAACTTCAGCGCCGCTTGAGCAATGCGCCGTTTCTCCTGCGCCTTGATGGACGTCTTATCGTCAAAAAGGGGCTCTTCGAGGTTGCTCTGAAGGCTCACGGCCCCGCCGTACACCCGCCGAATCTCGCCGAGCGACTCGAGCGACGCCAAATCGCGCCGGATCGTCGCGGGCGAAACTTTCAACTGCCGGCAAAGCTCATCCACCCGGACCACCTGCCGTGCCCGAATCACATCCCGCAACCGATCCCATCGTCTCGGCGCCAATTCCCTATTTCGCGGCGGGCTCATTCCAATTCTCCCGGCCTCGCCCACTGATCTTTATTGAGCGATTATACCATATTTCTGCTTGAAGTCAATCATACTTACTCAGCACTTTTTGGGTTTTGCGCACCCCCCCGCTCTGTGCTACCATGCGCTGGCGCCCGGACGCGCCGAGCGCGGCTTTCGGGGCCCCGCAGCCCTCGCGATGGGCCGGAAACAGTGCTCCAGGAGAACGCAACGCAAGAGGAGAGAAGACACTATGGGCGGGCTGTTTGGCGCAGTCTCAAAAACCGATTGCGTGTCCGATTTGTTTTACGGCACGGACTACCACTCGCATCTGGGCACGTGCCGAGGCGGCCTGGCCTCCCTCGACGGCAGCACGTTCACTCGGTTCATTCATGACATCACGACGTCGCAATTCCGCTCGAAATTCCAGGACGACATCGTGAAGATGCGCGGCACAAGCGGCATCGGCGTGATCAGCGACAACGAGTCCCAGCCCCTGATCGTCGGGTCCCATCTGGGGCAATACGCCATCGTCACCGTGGGCGTGATCCAAAACATCGACCAACTCGCCAAACGCGCCTTCGAAAACCGAGCCACCCACTTCTCCGAGATGAGCGGCGGCGGCGTCAACCCGACCGAATTGATTGCGACCCTGATCAACGGCGAAACGTCGTTCGAGGCCGGGATTCAAAGCGCCCAGGCCGCCATCGAGGGCTCGTGCTCGATGCTCTTGCTTACAGCGCAGGGCATCTACGCCGGCCGCGACCGATTCGGACGGACACCGCTCGTAATCGGCGCCAAGGACGGCGCATACGTTGTCGCGTCCGAGACCTGCGCGTTTCCGAACCTAGGCTACGAGATCGAGCGGTATCTCGGCCCCGGCGAGGTCGTCTTAATCACCCCCGACGGCGTCCAGGAAAAGGGCCCGCCGGGCGACGCCCTCCAAATTTGTTCGTTTCTGTGGGTCTACTACGGCTATCCGGCGTCCTCATACGAAGGCATCAATGTCGAGGACGTGCGGTATCGGTGCGGGGCCGCCCTGGCTAAGAAGGACAACGTAACCATTGATCTCGTGGCCGGCGTACCGGATTCCGGCACGGCCCACGCCGTCGGTTATGCCAATGAGGCCAAGGCGCCCTACAAGCGGCCATTCGTCAAGTACACCCCCACATGGCCACGCAGCTTCATGCCGCAGGACCAACGCGTTCGCGATCTCGTGGCCAAGATGAAGCTAATCCCCATCAAAGAGTTGATTAAGGGACAACGGCTGCTCTTCTGCGAGGATTCAATCGTGCGCGGCACACAACTCAAAGACACCATCCAACGATTCTATGACTACGGCGCCATCGAAGTGCACATGCGCCCCGCCTGCCCGCCCCTTGTATACGCCTGCAAGTTCCTCAATTTCTCGCGGTCCCGCTCCGAGTTGGACCTCGCCGCGCGCAAGGCCGTAAAAGAAATCGAAGGCACCGCCGACAAACACCTAAGCCAATATGCCGATCCGGCCACCGAGAAGTACAACGCCATGGTCGAGCACATCCGACGCCGCCTCTCCCTGACAACCTTGAGATACCAAGAACTGGGCGACCTGGTAAAGGCTACCGGACTGCCCAAGGAGAAGCTTTGCACCTATTGCTGGGACGGGTGCGAAGGCTGTGCGGCCAAAAACGGCACGGGCCCGTAACGCAGTACAGCTTTCCTGCCGTCTCGTCACGGAAGCGCGCGCGTTGAATATCCTCTTCATCGCAGTCGACACCTTGCGGGCCGATCACCTCGGGTGCTACGGCTACACACGAAACACGTCGCCATACATCGACGCGTTCGCCGCCGAGAGCGTCCTGTTCGAGGCCGCCGTCGCCCCGGCAATCCCCACGCAGCCGGCATTTGTCACGCTTAACACCGGCCAATACCCGATCACGCACGGCGTCGTGGCCCACGGCGGCGCGGTTGTGCCCCACGCGGCCCCGTGGCTGCCGAAACAGCTCCAACAGGCCGGATACACGACGTGTGCCATCGACAACCTGGCCGAGTGGGGCCGCGGGTTCCGCCGCGGCTATGAATTCTACATCGACCCGTCACAGCAATTCGCCCTCCCGATCAATTGCGACAACCGCACTATCAACCGCCGCGCCATCCCTTGGCTCCAGCAGCATGGCCATGAGCCCTTCTTCCTCTTCGTCCATTACTGGGACCCACACACGCCCTATCTGCCCCCAAGAGCCTATCGCACGCTCTTCTACGAAGGCGACCCGTCCGACCCGAACAACCGCAGTCTCGACGGCCTCGCGCGACATCCCCTTGGTCAAACCTGGCGCGAGACCTGGTTCAGCAAACTCGGGAAAAACATCACTGACGCCAACTACATCGAGGCCTTGTACGACGGCGAGATCCGATACTGCGACGAAGGCGTAGGCCAGTTGCTCGACGCACTCGAGGAGCGCGGCCTTGCCGGAAACACGCTGGTCGTGCTCACAAGCGATCACGGCGAACTCATGTATCGTCACGGAATATTCTTCGACCATCACGGCCTATACGACGGCAACATCCGTGTCCCGTTGATCGTGCGGCTGCCCCGAGGAACACAGGCGTCTCGAAGACCAAGTTTCGATGCGCCCGAATCCACAGGACCCCTGCCTCGCCGTATCCCCCTGTTGGTGACTCACGCGGACCTGGCGCCCACAATACTCGAGTTGGCCGGCGTGCCTGTTCCGGAGACGATGGAAGGCACAAGCCTTGCGCCCCTGCTGCAAGACCAGTCCGACACGCCGCTTCACGAATTCGTCGTCAGCCTGGAGTGCACGTGGCAGATGAAATGGTGTATCCGGACCTTCCAACACAAGTTCATCCTTGCGCGCGCCGAGGACTTCTACGGCTCGCCCCCGCGCGAGCTGTACGACCTCCAACGCGACCCCAATGAGTTCCACAACATCGTCGAGAAACAACCCGATATTGCCCGCCACCTCGAGGAACGGCTCGAATCGTGGATCGCCCAAAAGATGGGCCAAAACGGGCTCACCGAGGATCCCCTCATCGCACACGGCTTGACCCTCGGCAGAGCCTGGCAACAAAACCCACAATGAACGCCAGCGGCGCCCAGACCCGGCATACGCTGCGAGTTCGTCCGCCCCATGGACCAGAACGCACGGATTCTCCCGCCGGAGTACTCCCGGATTCCCGGGGCATACCAACACTGCCGGCGTGACCGGCAGCCCCACCAGCACGGTGCGGCCCTGCCGGGTTAGCGGAGAAAGCACAAGCGCATTTTATGGGTTTAATGCTTTGTTCGTATTGACATAACAAAATTGCTCTGCTATACTTTGTCCCCGAAATCGGGGTGTTCAGGCAGGATCGGAATTGCGGTCTGTCTGCGAATTCCATCCGCAATGGTCCCAACTCTTGAGGCGGAAGGAGGGATGCACGGGAGCCGAAGCGACCCACCTCACGGGGATCATTCCGAGACGATGTTCGCATAAATCTGGAAGTATTCTGGACGGCCCATCGGTGGGAATGCATTTGGTCTCACACGGGGCTGGATTAGGTGGTGCGGCACGCGGTGCCTACACCACATTGCAGCGGCACGAGCGGCTGCAAACTTATAGAAGGAGATTACGCATCATGCGTAAGACTTTTGTCATTCTTTTTGTCGCGGTTCTCATCGGCGCGATTCCGGCCTATGCGGAACTGCAAAACGTTGATATCGGCGGCAGCATCCGCATTCGCGGCAACTGGTACGACCCGGAGGCCAGCGTCGACAGTGCACGCGCCCGGAACCCGCTTGTCGATCCGCTCTGGACTCTCAGCGGTGCCGGTACACCCAACGTACGGTGGACGGCCCTGCAACTGGCGGCCCGGCCGATCGGCGCACTGGCTGCTCCTGCAGGGGCTCTGCTGAGCGGATGGTCCTGGGACGACAACGGCCACAGCACGGCGTTCGTCGAGGAGCGCACCCGGCTGAAGTTCACGGCGGACTTCACCGACGAGGTCACCGCCGTCATCGAGCTGGATAGCTACGATATCTGGGGCGAGGACTTTCGTTCGAACTACATCACCGGCGCCGACATGCGCGCCGCGAGCGTCAACGATGTCGAGGTCTATCAGGCCTACATCGAAGGACGCGAAATGTGGGGGTTGCCGCTTTGCCTTCGGATCGGGCGCCAAGAGATTAGCCTCGGCAACGAGTGGCTCGTCGGCGTAAACGACACGTCCTCGATGTTCACGGGCCTGTCGTTCGACGGCATTCTCGCCGTCTATGAGTTCGACCTCGTGACGGTTGCCGGCGTATGGGCAAAGCTCGCCGAGACCAGTCCGACGGAAGAAGACGGCGATGTCGACCTGTACGGCATCTATGCCACGTACAACGGCCTCGAGGATATCACGATCGATGGGTACTGGATGTTGGTCCGGGACGCTCGGATGAACGAGGATATCACGAGGGGCTGGGTTGGCGAATGGCTCGAAGACGTGTTTGACGTCGATGACCACGACGTCACGAAATGTCATACGATTGGCCTCCGCGGAGCCGGCACCGTCGGTGCCATTGATTTCGAAGCCGAAGCAGCGTATCAGTTTGGTGAAGCCGATATGGTTGGCGCGACGTTCGCACCCATCCTGTACAGTGATGACGACGCGGACTTCGACGAGTGGGGCATGAACCTCGAAGTCGGCTACACCTTCGACACGGCCTGGGAGCCTCGGGCGTACTTAGGCCTTGTGTATCTTGGCGGCGAGGATGAACGCGACATCGGCAACATCTGGGAGTGGTTCAGGCAATTCCTGCCGTTCTACAGGCCCGATGCGAGCGTTAGCTTCAATCGCCTGTTCTCGAACGTCGAATACAGCGAGTTCCTCGACAACACCAGTCTCTCGAACGTCTGGATCGGCCGGGCAGGCGTCAGCGCATGCCCAACGGAGAACGTCGAGCTGCTGCTGAGCATCTCGTACTTCGAAGCGGTCGAAGAGTTCGACGCCCCGTGGCACTTCTACTGGCTTAACGGGAACCGGGTTGCCCCGTTTGCATTCCTCAGCATTTTCACTGAGGAGAATGACGACGAACTCGGCTGGGAAGTCGGCCTGTATGCGACCTACAACTACAGCGAAGACCTGACCTTCAAAGCCGGATGGGCGCACTTGTTCGTCGACGACGGCCTTGAAGAGGGCAATTTCGTCCCCGGTAACGGGCTGCTGTTTAACGGCGGCACGGACGACGACGACGCTGACTATCTCTTTGTCGAAACCAAGATCTGCTTCTAAGACATCGCGAAAGTCAGCTAGCGACTATCGAGTCCCCGCGACATCTCGCGGGGACTCCTTTTTGCGTGCCCGGAGAGCGTATCAAGCGCCAACGGCGGCCGCTGCACCCGCAGCCTGAGCCAGGTTACCAACGAAGCAAGAGATCGGCAACCACCGGCCGATGATCCGAGAAGACGGTGTCCAGCGCGCGGCAGTTCATCGTCGTTGTTTCTGCCGGAACGTAGATCAAGTCAATGCGGCTTACGGGGGACTGAGAAGGGAGCGTCTTTCCCCAGCCACGTCCGCCGCGCAGAAATGCGTCGTCGAAACCGCGCAACCCGTTCTTCAGGCCGATGTAGTTTCCCGGCAGGTTGATATCTCCGGCGACTATGACTGGTCCTCCTTCAAGGTGCTTCCGAGCGGTCTCACCCAGTGTTCGGATCCAGGCCTGCGTTCGCGACACATTTCCTGAAAGGCGCTCGAGCCCACCCGTTGGCCATAGTTCCGTGACAACGCCGGGTAGTGGGAAATGGACGTTGACACACACCAAAGTCCTCCCGGGGGAAACCTGCAGTGAGCAAACATGGCCGTGTCGCTCAGGCAAGTCGGGCGCGCTTACGGCTACCACGGGGAAACGGGTGAGAACGGCATTGTCCAGACGTTGGAGTCGCGAATAGGACGCAAAATGCGGCACTTGCTCCAGTGCTTTCGGCAGCAGATCGCCCCAGGAGCATTCCTGAAGAAACACGACATCCGGGTCTAGGAGCGCGAGTTGCTCGAGCGCACCGTGGATTGTGGATGGAGAAGTGGCAATATTCCACGTGATAACTCGTAGCCCGACGGGTCTGTCCTCATCCGCAGGCAGACTCCCCGCAGGATTCTTGGTCGCCCTTGCGGCGTCAAATGCCCTATCTCGTTCTGCGTCTCGCAACCGAAGAAGTGGGGCTACTTCTTCGCAAACGCCGACACCGACTATCCACAAGGTCAGGCCGAGGAAAGCCCAACGCCGGCGGATAAGGCATCCCGCGATGAGGAATAGGGGCAGGATCGGGCCAAACCAGAGCAAGGCAGGCCGAAGCGTCAAGAAATAGATGAGTGTGTTGGCGCGCGGCCAACTGTACACCGTGGCAAGAGCCAGCGAGATGACCAAGGCAAACGCAAACAACACGATGCCGAACTCACACGCTAACGTCTTTTTCTTGGAGGCCTCCGTGTTTCGTCCTGCGGAATCCCGAGAGGAATGGTGCGCGCCCTTGAACATAGGCCCAGTCTAAAGCGCCTCCCGTCGCTCGTCAAACCCGCTTCATCGCCCCGACATAGTTCCGCAAAGCGCCCGGACTATCCAAGGTCATGCGCTTCACCTACATTTTATGGGCGGTTTCCTGTACCATAGTCCCCGTAACGCGGAAGCGGAGGGAGAAGCATGGCGCCCGGCGAGGAAAGAAGCGCCGCGATTCGCGATTGGGCACAAGCGCTTGGCGACCATAAGGTGGCCGTCGACGACACCGCCCTCGATCGGTACGCGCGCACAACGCAAGATCGCGGCACCCGCCCCTGCTGCATACTGCATCCAAGCGCCACCGAAGACGTCCAAAAGACGATGCGCATCGCCTCGAAGCACCACGTGAGCGTCTATCCCATCTCATGCGGCAAAAACTGGGGGTACGGCGACGCGTGCGCGCCCACTGACGGCGCCGCCATACTCGACCTAAGTGGCATGAACCGGATTGTCGAGTTCGACGCCAACCTGGCCTACGCCGTCATCGAACCCGGGGTCACCCAACAGCAGCTATATGCATTCCTCCAAGAGAACGCCCCAGGGCTGTGGCTTGATTGCACCGGCGCTGGCCTCGGCGCCAGTCTCGTGGGCAACACACTCGACCGCGGTTTCGGCCACACGCGCTACGGCGACCATTTCCTGTCGGCCTGCGGCATGGAAATCGTGCTCGCGGACGCCCGCGTCTTAAACACCGGCTTCGGACACTACGCAGACGCCCGGGCGGCGCACATCTTCCGGTACGGCGTAGGTCCCTTTCTCGACGGGCTGTTTTGCCAATCGAATCTCGGCATCGTCACCAAACTCGGGCTCTGGCTCATGCCAAAACCCGACGCCTTCACCTTCTTCTTTGTCCGCGTCGATCAACAGGGAGGCTTGCCGGAGATCATCGACCGGCTCCGGCCGTTGCGCATGCGCGGCATCCTCGAAAGCGCCGTCCACATCGGCAACGACCTGCGCGTGATCAGCGCCGCTGGCCGCTATCCGTGGGACCTAGCCGGCGGCGTTACCCCGCTGCCCGAACTTGTGCGCGCCCGACTCCGGAAATCCCGCGGCCTCGGCGCCTGGAACGTCGGCGGCGCCCTGACCGGCACACGCGGGCACGTGCGCGCCTCCAAACGCGCCCTGCGAAACGCCGTCGGTCCCTGCGGTCGGCTCACGTTCGTCGATGATAAAATCCTCGCGTTGGGCGAATTCGCCGCCCGGCGCCTCGCCGGCATCGGCTTGCACGGACTCGAAAGGAAGCTCGAACCGCTGAAACCCAACTACGGCCTCCTCAAGGGCATGCCCACCGATGAGCCGCTCCTCGGAACCCAATGGCGTTTGCGACGTCCCCCCGAAGGCGGCGCTGGCGATCCCCTCGACTTCGGTTGCGGCGTCATGTGGGTGTCCCCCGTACTGCCCATGACCGGCGAGGACGCGAAACGCGTACTCGAAATAACCGAGCCGGTATTCGACCAGTTCGGTTTCGAACCGTTGGCCACGTTCACACTCATCAACGAACGCGCCATAATAGGCATTCTCAACGTCGTTTTCGACAAGGCCGACGCCGAGGAAACCGCCCGGGCCGTCGCCTGCTATGACGCCTTGTTTGACGGCCTTATGAATGCGGGATACATCCCCTATCGGACAGGGCCGCGCGGCATGCCCAAACTGCGACGCGAAGACGACGTGTTCTGGCAAGTGGCCGCGCAGATCAAACGGGCCTTGGACCCGAACGACACCATCGCCTCAGGCAGGTATTTGCGCCCCCAACGCGATCATTAGGAAAACCGGCCATGAAAGGTATATTATCGGCAAAAGAGGACCTTTAACATGGATTGGACTAGTCAGAGCATCCTGATCACCGGCGGCACAGGGTCGTTTGGGAAAGCCTTTGCGCAGATCGTGCTCGCGGAACTCGATCCCAAGAAACTCATCATTTATAGCCGCGACGAGTTGAAGCAGTCCGAAATGCGGCACGAGCCTGCATTTCACAACCAACGCGTCCGTTATTTCGTCGGCGACGTGCGCGACCGCCCGCGACTGGTTCGCGCCATGGCCGGCGTAACCGTCGTGGTCCACGCCGCTGCCATGAAACAGGTCCCCGCCTGCGAATACAACCCCATCGAGGCCGTGCGCACCAACATCGAGGGCGCCGTCAACGTCATCGACGCCGCCATCGATCAGAACGTCGAGCGCGTCATCGCCCTTAGCACCGACAAAGCGGTCAATCCCGTTAACCTCTACGGCGCCACGAAACTTGTCGCTGAAAAGCTCTTCATTCAAGGCAACTCCTACGTCGGCGCCGGACGCACCCGGTTCAGTTGCACCCGTTACGGCAACGTGATGGGCAGTCGCGGCAGCGTAGCGCCCCTGTTCAAACGCCAACGCGACACCGGAAAAATCACTATCACCGACGAACGCATGACCCGGTTCTGGATTACGCTCGAGCAAAGCGTCCGATTTGTGCTCAAGTGCATCGAGATCATGGAAGGCGGCGAGGTCTTTGTCCCAAGAATACCCAGCGTCCGTATCATCGACTTGGCCAGAGCAATTGCGCCAGAGAGCGACATCGACATCATCGGCATCCGACCCGGCGAAAAGCTCCACGAGGTGCTTATATCGAGCGACGAGGCCCGCCAAACCCGCGAACTCGACCAGATGTACGTCGTCACGCCCAGTTTCCCCTGGTGGCGCGAACCCACAACGCCCCCCGGCGCGCCGATGGCACCCGACACAACATACGCCAGCGATGCCAATGCCCAATGGCTCGGGGTGGACGAACTGCGCCAGATGCTCGAGGACGAACGGCATGCGTGAGCGGCTGGCCGTCGATGGTGGGGCGCCCGTGCGCGCGACAATGCTGCCCTACGGCCATCAAGTTGTCGATGACGCCGATATCAAAGCCGTGGCCGACGTGCTCCGGAGCCAATGGCTCACCACCGGCCCCGCCCTCGCCGAATATGAAGCCGCGTTTGCCCAGCGCGTCGGGGCCGCCCACGCCGTCGCCGTGAGTTCCGGCACCGCGGCCCTCCACGCCGCAGCCCATGCCGCGGGCATTGGCCCGAAAGACGAAGCGATTACATCGCCGATTACGTTTGCCGCAACCGCCAACTGCGTCCTATACTGCGGCGGTCGCGTCGCGTTTGCCGACGTGCAGCCCGAGACCTGCAACCTCGATCCCGAGCAGATCGGGCGGCAGATCGCCGAGCGCACCAAAGCCATCCTCGCCGTGCACTATGCCGGCCAGCCCTGCGATATGCACGCAATCCACGCCGTCGCCGAGCGCCATAATCTTGTCGTCATTGAAGACGCCGCCCACGCCCTCGGCGCGTCGTACGACGGCCGCAACGTGGGTACGCTCGGCCAACTCGCCGCGTTCAGCACCCACCCCGTCAAACACATCACCACGGGGGAAGGAGGAATGGTTACAACGAACGACGACGCCCTCGCCTACAAGCTGCGCGTCTTTCGCAACCACGGCATCGCGGACGACGCCCACACCAGGGCCAAGCGGGGCGATTGGCGCTACGACATGACCGACCTGGGCTACAATTACCGCATGGCCGACGTCCTTGCCGCACTCGGGAAGTCCCAGTTGACCAAACTCGACGCCTGGCTTGCCCGCCGTCGCGCTATTGCCCGCCGTTTCGATGACGCCTTCGCGTCACTCGGCCAACTCGAGTTGATTCCAGTGCGCCCCGATCGCGAGTCTGCCCGGCATTTCTACCCAGTTCGACTAAACCTCGAGCGACTCCGCGTAGGTCGCGCCGACGTCTTCCGGGCGTTAAGAGCAGAAGGCATTGGCGTCAACGTCCACTACATCCCCGTCTATTGGCATCCGCACTATCAGAAGCTCGGCTACCCCAAAGGCCTTTGTCCCGAAGCCGAGGCACAATACGAACGACTTATCACGCTGCCCCTGTGGGCGGGCATGACCGATCGAGACGCCGAAGACGTCATCGCGGCGACGCGTAAAGTCCTTGCCGCCTATGCAGCGGGATAAGCCTAGCGAGTGGCACAGCACCGATGACAAAACATCTCATCTGCCGCGCGGATGCAAGCACCGAGATCGGTACCGGCCATCTGATGCGGTGTGTAACGTTAGCCGGCGCGTGGCGCGCCAGCGGCGGCGAGGTCCATTTCGTCACGGCCTGCGACAGTCCCGCCCTCCTTGAACTTATCGGGCAAGCCGGTTCAGTCACTACAGTCCGAGAGGCGTGTCCAGATCCGGAAGACGTCCGCATCACATCGGATCGCGTTAAAGACTGCCCCGGCTGCGCCGTCGTTATAGACGGGTACGTTTTTGACGCCGACTACCAACGTACCATCCGTGAAGCGGGGTGTACGCTTCTCGTCGTCGACGACGTCGTCCACGCAGACCACTATTACGCCGATTTCGTGTTGAATCAGAACTTGCACGCCCGCGCGAATAAGTATGCCTGCGAACCGCACACCCGCTTCCTGCTCGGCCCCGCCTATGCATTGTTGCGCCGCGAGTTTCTAGCCTGGAAATCCTGGCGCCGGCAAATTCCCAACCGCGCGCGCCGCCTCCTCGTCACGCTCGGCGGCAGCGACCCCGCCAACGAAACCCTCAAAGTCCTGCGTGCCCTGGCGGTCACCCACATACCCGATCTCGAACCCGTTATAGTCGTCGGCGCCGGCAATCCGCACCTTGATCGACTCCGTTCCGAAGCCGCACTACTGCTGCCCCGCGGGCACATCGTCCACGACGCGCATAACATGGCCGAGTGGATGGCGTGGGCCGACACGGCCGTGTCCGCCGGAGGTACCACATGTTGGGAACTCGCCTTCATGGGGTTGCCCAACCTGATTCTCGTGCTCTCGGACAACCAACGGGATATCGCCCGATCCCTCGACGAGACCGGCGTATCCCGATCGTTAGGCGACGCGCACCACGTTAAGGAAAAACGCATAGCAGAGGGACTCGTCGCCCTCGTAACGGATCATGATGCCCGCGCCGCCATGAGCGCGCGCGGCCGCGCCATGGTGGACGGCGCCGGGGCCGAGCGCGTTGTTGAAATCTTGCAGAATCCGGCCGCGTGAGGTCGCCCAAACGCGTCCCGACCCAGATATGAAAGGGGGCCAATGGATATGAAACAGAACAAGGGCGTGCGCCTGTCGGCAATCCCCAATTTCTGCGCCCACGAACACTGGGGCAGCATTGACTCGATTGGATCCGTTGATGAGGGATTCCGTGCAGATGTCGAGTGCGGCGCCTTACCTGCCCGAGAGACCGATCTCTCGGATTTGTTGCTCGATCCGTATTTCCGGGGCTGCCTTGCGGGATCCGGCGAACACCCCGACGCCATGGCACGCCAAGCCGGCGCGCATGATTTCCGCGCGTGGGCGGCCCGCTCGCGAGACGACGCCTTCGCGCGTCTGTGGGCCGCAATAGACCGCCAGAGGCTTGTCGGCGTGTTTCAGTCCATCCGCAACGGCGTCTTGGCGTTATACAACACAGACTTGGCCGACGGCCCCCCACCCGAGCAACTCGATGCCGCGATTGCAGAAAACTATCGGCGACCGTTTCAGTGGTATCGCGACGTCATGGCAAAGGCCCACTTCACCCACCTCATCCGGCCTATTCACCCGGAATTCTATTTCCGCGAAGAAACCCCCGAATCCGCCCGAGAAGAGCGCGCGTTCACCATGACCCTTATGCGCATCGACCCGCTGATGGAACTCTGGCCCGCGGAGTGCCCGCGTCGGCGCAACCTTGCGGCGCAGGTCGGTGTCGAACCCGTGGATGCCCCGAGCTGGCGCGCCTTTATCGCCGCCGTGTTCGACCTCGCGGCGCAACACGGCGTGCTCGGCATCAAACAGCTCCAGGCCTATTCCCGAACGCTCGAGTTCCTCCCACGCGACGACCGCGAGGTCACGTTTTCCGGCGACCTGTCGCCGGAACAAGTCCGTGTGTTTCAAGACTGGGTGGCGCACGCGTGTTGCCGTGAAGCACACGCGCGTGAATGGCCCCATCAGATCCACGTGGGCACCCACAACATGCCCAACTCGAACCCCCTGCCCCTGGCCGCCCTGGCCGTGAAGTATCCCGGGATGAAAATCGTCATGCTCCATTGCTGGCCCTACCTCGCTGAGGCGGCCCATCTCGCAATGGCCTTCCCGAACGTCTACATCGACACCTGCTGGCAAGTCATTTTGAATCCCGAGTTCTACCGCGAGGCGTTAAGGATGTGGCTCAACTATGTGCCGCTGCACAAGATCATGTGCAGCCACGACGCGACATCCATCGAAATGGCCGTCGGCGCCTCGATCCAAACGCGCGAACTGCTCGCCGAAGCCCTCGAGAACCAAGCAGGCGTCTGCGGCCCCCACACCAAACTCGAACGAGTCGCCCTGGCCCTTCTTTACAACAACGCCGCGGGCCTATACCGCCGGGGCGAACCCCTAATACCAAGTTGCATTTAAAGAGACACTAAGTCGACAGGAACAGCAATGCTTTGACTGGTAATGCCTTTGGTTACGCGTCATTCTGCGCAACGCGAAGAATCTGAATTTGACAGGCACTTTCGTAAGTTCGAGATCCTTCGCTTCGCTCAGGATGACAGGAAAGCCACGGCTTGCCTGGAGTCATATGTAAGTTGATGTCTGAATGCAACTTGGTGTAAGTCCGGCAGACTGCTGGCCCGGCCGAACGGCCGCAAGCCGCCGCGAAGCGACACAGATACCTGCAAATCCAGGTCGCCCCCACCTATGAAAAGAAGTGGCATGGCCATCCTGGCCATGATTCACGGACTGCAAACCCGTGCCTCCGCGCGATTCTTTGTGATGTGTCCCGGCTGCATAGCGCCCGAGCCCAAAGGTCTTGACGCTACAAGAGCCGGCTGCGTTTGTGATGAGGACGGCGCCCTCGACCGCCCAACGAGGCAGGGCAGACCCGGCGCTAGAAACTTACAACGCTTGTTCAAGAAACTGCGGATCGGGGATGTTATCCTCGTAGACCTCGACGCCGTACTCTTCGCGCAACTGCGCCATCACTTTTCTAACGAGAATATCGGTTGCCAGAATGGGCTTCGCTTCCTCGAAGGTGCGCACCCGCTCCGGCCAATGCTCCAACACCTTGAGCACAAGGAACGCCGCCGGCATGCTCTCCGTTGACCCGCGGCCGCTCGCGGCAACCCGCTCCGAAGCCGGAAGGAATACCGGGCCGATCACGTCCCCCTTCTCGCACCCCGAAACGCTTTGCCAGAACCCCGCGAATTTTGTCGCGGCCGGGTTGTTCTCGAAATCCGACTCGATCACAAACTGAGGGTTCTCTTCCTTATACGCGCCCGCCACCGCAAAAAAATTCCCGTTCTCATCCACCCGGCGCCGCGCCTCCGCGGCCCGCGCCTCCGCGTCTTCAAGAAACGTCGGGAAACGAAGCGCCATAAACTGAATCCGCTCGAATACCTTCAACTCATATTTCCGCAACTTGTACTCGGACTCGAACTCTTCGTCGCTGATACTGACCCGACTATTTTCCACGGAATCGCGCATACGCTGCGCAAGGGCCCGGTTCCCAAGAAGTTTGAGATGCCATAGATCGATCAATGCTTCCCGCTCCGCCTCCATCGCCAGCACCATATCCTCCCCAAGATCCTCCGAAACCGCCTCGCTGATGCGCGCCGCCGCGTCCCCGAACAACTCCGGACGCGCCGCGCGCAACATCGCCTCCGCTTCCTTGCGCGGCACGTCGAGTTTCCCGGCCCCCTCCAATACCGCAGCCAGTTCCGTCTTGACTTGCTCGTCCAGATACGCCTTAACCGCTTGGACGAAGTCCCCCTTCGTCTCGATCAGAGGCCGCTCATCCTCCGGCATAGTCCGAAGCACATTCGCAAAGTCGCCCCGAGTGATAATCCGATCCCCTATCTTCGCGATCTTCATCCGGCTCGGATCCGCGATTAACCCGCAGCCAACACTGACGGCGCTCAGCGCTACACACGTCCCCAAGACCGCGCCCCGCATAAACCACCTGTATCTGTTCATCAACTCGCCTTTCCTTGCAACCGATCCCGCCCCACCTGCATTGCGGGGCCGCGTCCCCACCGCCACCAGGCCGCATACCACCGCGTTTCCCGCCCGCCTCACAAGTGTACCACGTGCACCACGCCCGCTTAAACCCGACGAATCAGCTCCCGGCCCCCGAACCCGCCCCCCTACCGCAGCAAGCGGACCGACCCAAGCGAAGCCAAAGAGCGAGAGCACCCCTTTCCTTGCGAAATGGCACCTCCCGCGCTACCCACGTGTCTTTACAGACGGAGAGGACAGGGCGTAGTCTGAGGGCGTCATGAGTGATGGAACCGATACGCAACTGATTCGCGGGGCCCGGGCGGGTAACGCCGCCGCATTCGGACGGCTGGTCGAGGGGCACTATCGCTGCGTGTGCGGCTTGGCCTTCACCACAGTAGGCGATTGGGACGCCGCCGAGGACATTGCCCAGGAGACATTCCTCGTTGCCTGGAATAACCTCGAAAAGCTGCGGGTGTCGGGCGCGT
>Ga0180437_10005446_pt1 | contig 17434 bp, 19 predicted proteins | sample SS_ome_4_FD_132410 | JGI IMG/M metagenome (GOLD analysis project Ga0180437, IMG submission 132410) | Hypersaline lake sediment archaeal communities from the Salton Sea, California, USA - SS_3_D_1 metaG | ecosystem: Environmental > Aquatic > Non-marine Saline and Alkaline > Hypersaline >... | reverse complement strand
CTCCAAGAGTATTTACTTTTGAAAATGATGTGAACTTTGAATTAGTAGAAAATCTCAAGAAAGGAGATGTAGTGTTCTTCGAACGTGGAGAAGTCGGACGTGAAGGAGAAATAACTTTAGACGTATCTATTGTAAAACGTTCTCATCATTAATACTCAATAAATATTAAATTTATATTATTTAAATATAAATTTTGATCAATGATATATTTAATAGTTTGTAAACTATGGATTAATTACAAGCAGGAGGGTTTAATTTCATCCCATCATTAACTATAGTTGACGATTCATCAATACAATAATCTGTAGCTCCTACTTGAGGATCTTTCAGAATAAAATTTTTCAATACTATTCCACTTAATTCTGCCGCTGATACACCAGCCTTATATTTTTCAATAGTTAGTCCAGAAATATCAGCACTACTATGATCACATTTAATCCCCCAAAATATTGGAACGATAAATGATTGACTTGCAATATTACTGTAATTGAAAACGCTATTTTTAGACAAATTTACACCTACTACTGCGTTTTCTTGTAGACATAACTGAGGATTACCATTAAAAGTACTTCCATTTGAAATATCAATCCCGTAGAATCCACGAAAAATATTTATAGTCATTTGGATTGTTTTAATATTACTTTGAAACGCGGAAATTTTTTTTGTAGCATTATCACCGATTAAATTTAATTCCGAACCTGACAAAAGTATTTCGCTATTATCTATAGACATTTCAATTCCACCACTTGCTCCTGCTCCTACGGACCCTATTGAATTAACATCTCTTAATTCAGCTACACTGTTAGTTATACTAATTGTTCCAGGTATAAGAAATTGATTGTCACTTCCTGTACCAAGAGTAGTAAAGTTATTAAGGAGTAATTTATCGCTATTATTAACAAGTAATGCATGAGCATTTACAAATTTTATATCGGATTCGCTTAAAGGATAGGTTAATATACCTGTTGTACTTTTGGCTACACAAGACTCTAATTCTGTTCCACTATTTATTACTATGTTTCCAACTATATTTGGGGTTGTTTTATCATCTGGTTCTTCTGCTGTTATACCTATTATTTTACAGGGGTTTGATACAGAAATCGCGTAACCTCCCATATCTACAGAGAATGATTTTACATTAACATTGGGTAAGAATGTAACAGCACTTCCCTCTGAAGTATAATTTATTAATCCTTCAACCATAAACTTATTATCTTCGACATTCAATACTGTCTTTTCTATGAACCTTAATGTCGGGAAAACATTGGTGAAATCGGCATTATAAAGTACAGCTTTATCTCCAACAACTAACCCCATTTTTGCAAGATCGGGTGCAGGATTTATTTCTATAATGGTATTATCTCCATCAGGACTGTAAGTTAAGGTTTGATCAGGGAAAGGGCCCGGACAAGAAAGATTAAGATATGTTTTTGCAGCTATTTCTCTAGTATCTCCCCGTATAGTAACTGTTCCTACATCATCGTTGATATATACGTATTCATCCACTTTAAATGGGTCATATGTTCCAGAATCTACTTTTATGATGACATCTCTTAATATAAATTTGTTCTTAAGTGATTTTATGGCATCACTTATCTGCTTATATTTTTTATTTGAACCGACATGAATTATTTGTGGGCACTTCTGTGCTTTAAGACACTTTGGAACTTTATGACATTTTTTCTTTTCATGACATTGTTTTCCGTGTCTCATTTTTAATAATATAAAATTTTTAATATGGTAAAACTTATCATCGTTAAAAGGATATTTATTCTAATATGATTAAAGATAGAAAATATAAAGAATGAATTCAACCTATATATATATATAGATCTGTTATATATATAAATCATTGAAAAGACCTTATACCTATACTAATGAAGGGATAAAATACTTTAAAACATCTTTTTTAATATAAAATGGAAAAGGATGACCCTATCAGAGTTATGTGGGTTAAAGGAAAATTAGATCCTCCTTCAGTTACTTTAGCTTTAAATAAAGAAAATAATCAAAGTTATATAGTAATTGAGGATGATAGTACTATAATACGATTAATGAACAGTCAAGGACATATTTATGTGGTTGCAAAATTCAGATGTGAGACATTAACGGATTCTAACGGGACAGTTTATTATTATTGTTCTGAACCAATTCATCCTATAACATGTAGTAAGATAGAAGGTAATCGAGATAAATATGTATTAGAAAATATTAAAGATAAAGTTTTTAGATAAAAGATAGATTTATACAATTAATATGAAGGCTATATTAATTGGTTTTGAATATAGTGGTGAGAAAAAACTACCTGGTATTATAATAGATTTATATTTAGCTTATAAATTTCTTAAAAATAATGAATTTGATGATGTAGATATATCAATTATAACTGATATTAGATCAGATTTAAAAACGGATATGTTGAGAACCGCCATTTTAGAGGAGACTGTTCATTCTGATATCCTTAGTTTTATTGAAGATTCCAAAGATAAGAATATATATACCCAATATTCTAGTTTAGGATATTATAATAACTTTGAATCTGTAATTAAAACAGAATCCGAATATACTTTAGTATATTATACAGGACATAGCGAGAATGGAAACATCATTCTTCCTGATTATTCATTATATAGTTTAGACAATTTTAGAGATCTGTATAAAAATACTAAACAATGTCTTGTTATTCTAGACTGTTGTGAATCTAATGGGTTAAATTTACCTTATTTATTAACGGATAATGTTTATAGATTAGAATCTGAACTATTTATTAAATCTAATATGATATGTATATCTTCATCTTTATCTCATCAGGATAGTATAGCTAGCATAACGGGGAGTTTTTTTACGAGATATATATTTAATCTGTTGAAACATAAAAATAAATCCTTACAAGAAATATTAGATGATATTAATTTATTATTAAACAGATTTTCTAGAAAATACAATACTAAACAAACAGTTAATATTTATGCATCCAATCCATCAATAAAATGGGTTTTTGGATTTGTCTATAATCACCCTCCCATAGAAATAATATATGATTCTATTTGTAAATCTGTTGAAATTACTCTATAGCTTTAAGAAGAGAAGAAGCTATAAATCTCTTAATTATTCTGATTTGAGCATAATCATAATAATTATCTATGATAATCACAAGAGCTAAATCTTTGAGTCCGTTTTTAGAATAAATAACTATATCTCCTTTTTGTATATCTTTATCCTCAAAACCTTCTAATACAGATGCATCCACATTTCTTTCATTCAACAACAAATCCATATAATATTCATCTCCAATCTCGTGAATCCTGTAAATATTACATATTCTTCCATCCCATAAAACCTGATCGTTGATTTGAAATTGCATTTATTGTGTAATATTAATCTTTAATATAAATAAAAAGATATTTTCTACATTATAAAATGTCTAGATTTTTTAATTCTGAATATGATTATTGTAATGAGACTAGAAATATAGATAATATGATTGAACAATTCACTAAAGATAAGAATGAGATTATAGACCTTTTGGAGAATAATCCAGACGAATTGGTAGATAGATTATGGTCTCCTACATCACCTCTATGTAAAGATGATGATTGTTTATTTAATATGGGAAGAAGTTTTCGTTTATCTGTGGAAGATCTGATCGAAAAAAGACAGAAATATACATCAGATAGTTTAATTAATTATTATGTATGTCCTCAATGTAAAAATATGAGAAGATTAATAGACTTTTCAGTTACCAGAAGAGGAGAACCATTTTATATTGAATGTGGTGAGAGAGCCGGATCTCAAATGGTTTATACAAGAAGTGATCTTAAAAGAGTTTATCTGGTCAAGGAGGATCTTCCTGCTTCTGTTAGTAAAGCTTTGGGTAGTTCTTCTATCAATCAATTAATCAAATGTAGTTCAAATTCATGTTCATTACCCACGACTTTATCTACTTTGAGGAGTTATCATAAAATGCAATATTTAGGGTCAGATTCATATACTAACAATGTTTTAATTAATTGGTATCTATCTAGAGAATTAGCTAAAGAAAAGATTCCTAACCTAGTAAATTTATTTATAGGATTTATATGTAACGGTGAGGGTTATAATTTATATGAATATTTAGAATTGAAAAATGTAAATAGGTTTCAAGAGGTTCCTAATCTTTTATGTAATTCTGGAAAACCTTCACCCACAGCTAAAGCAGATGATAAATCTCCCTTAAAAATAGATGTGGTGAGAGGTATCATATTACAACTTTTTGCAGTCTTACATACATTGAGAAAATATGATTTTTCTCATGGAAATCCTTGCGAAAAGGTATTACGATTCACTCAAAAACCAGTCTCTTATTTACATGATGGCGTTCATGTCGTTTCACCTATTACTCTTAAATTAACAGATTTTTCTAAATCTGGTTGTACAGTCTTGGGAAAAAACAAAATACGATTATATTCTAAATCTATTATTGCTGAGACTGAACTTAAAAAGAGAGAATTAAAACCTTTTATAGATACAGTCTCTTATGTTCCTTACGGATCTGATACAAGAGAAAAGGTCACCATCTATAAGATTAAAGATCCTCATAAATGTATTAAATCATCTTTATTATTTATGTATTTGCAGCATTTGGGTTTACCTATTTATCAGGCCAGCTTTGATTCGTATGCATTTATGATAGTACTTATGTCTGATAGATCTTTTTATAGTACTGTTATGAATGATAAGGAATTATACAATTTATTTAGAAATATGTGGATAACCGAATGTGATTTTGAAACTGTAAAATCAAGATTAATCGAGAGACATGATTCCAATGATACTTTATGTAGTAAGGATGTGTTAAGAATCTTATCTAATCTTGGGTTGAGATGTGATATGATTGATTTTGGGTTTAATCTTATGAAAACATGGTAACTAAAAAATATAAGATATAATAAATGGGAAACATTATATCTTATTTTACTGGAACTAATTATACATATCTTACTAACGATATATTTAACAAATTAGATAAAAATAATGATAATCTGGTCACTAAAGATGAACTGGAAGATTATTTTAAATCTTTATCCGATAAAATAGATAAAAATAATGATGGTGTAATATCGAAGGAGGAATTGGAAGATTATCTAAAGACTGAATCAGATCAGAAAGATATTGAAATAGAGAAATGGAGACAATTGTATGAGGAGGAGAGATTAAAAACTGAATTATTAGAGGAAGAGAATAAAAGATTAAGAGCTTATTTAGATTTTGCCACAGGTAAAGATAATCTCCAGAATCAATCTTTTATATCTACTATAGCTCTAAAAGAATATATCAAGAATAATATATTAAAAACAGATGCAAATCTGAAATACATACCAGACCTACTTGAGAAAAAAGCATATTTTTCTATGTATAAGACTATGTTGGAATCATTAGAACAATTATGTAATACAACTTATGTAAATATTATGAATCATAAAATATCTATGATTATAGAACCTGATCTGTTGAAAAATGAACACGAATAATTCTTATAATACCAGTAAATGTTGATAATAGATTTATTATTAACTGTTTATTTCTGGTCAGTGGCTGCCATTTCTCTTGTTTTTACATATTTCTTACTATTGATTTTATATCCATTTATTAGTCAGAAGACCTTTTCTAGACTCTATGAACTAATTCCTGGTTATATTATTTTATATAGTATGATTATTCCAGGATTTTGGAATTTAACCATTAAAGATTATAGAAAAGATACATCTTGGATCAATAAACGCTATATTGTTGTAGCCAATCATCTCAGTTTTATAGATAGTCTTGTGGTGTGTGTGTTTCCTTTGAAAAAGAAATTTATGATAGGTAAAATATTTACAAAAATACCTGTATTTGGTTGGTTATCACTTAGTTCAGGACATATTCCTGTAGATAAAGACGATCCATCCACAACTATAGATGCTGTCAAAAGAGCTGTTAAAACTATGTCTGATGGGTGTAGCTTTATGATATATCCTGAAGGTAAAAGATCAGTTACTGGAGAGTTATTAGAATTTAAAACAGGAGCTTATAGAATAGCTCAAGAGACGGGTGTTCCTATTTTACCTGTCTGTTTAAGAAATACGGAAAAGGGTATGAGAATAGGAGGAATTGTTAGTTTCGCCAATATGGAGATTATTATAGGAGAACCCTTTCAGGTTGAATTCGGATGGGATAATGTAACTAATTGTATAAATAAGACTAAACAGTTTATTTTAGATAATAGAGTCGAAAAAAGATGGATTAGTGATAGAGTTATATTTACCGAATAAATTAATATTTTCTAAATAAATATTAATTTAATGTCCACCCTGGCTATCGTTTTAATCATTTTATTTATAATTTTTATAGTGATACCTATATTATTATTCGGTATTTTATTCGGTTTAGCTGTTTTTGAGACAGAATCGGAATTAAAGAAAGAACAGAGAAGATTAACCTCTGGGTTTTCATTTAGAAGTCTAGCTGGTGACAGTAAGAAATATGTTACTAAGAATAAAGATTCTGATAATTTAATCCTATCAGATGACACATCTCTAAAATGTGATCAATATAGTTTTATTCAGAAAACGTATACTAAGAATGGGTTAAATATACCTAATGCGATTGTATGGAAAGGAAATGATGATTATATTATATCTGCAACCAGAACTAATGAAGATGTTGTATTATTAAAACCTACTACATCAGATACAACATTAACAAGTTGGAAATTTAGTAATTTTAAATGGTGTTTGAGATCCAATGAGAATTTATGTATTTTTAATAGTAATGGTAAGTTAACATTAGAAGAAACAAATAATAACGATAACTTTTTATGGGAAATACAACCTGCACTAACATCACCCAATTGTCAAAATTAAAAAAAAATATTTATAATAAATAAATTTTAATGTCATCAGGTGGAGAAATAGCATTGATTGTGTTTGGTGGGTTAATATTATTAGGTTTAGCAGGAGGGATAGTAGCTTTAGTACTTATTGAACGAAATAGAAAAAAGAAAAAACAAGAAAACGGTGGAGGAAATGGAAATGGAGATGGTGGAGGAACTTCCCAGAATGATATATCTATACAGAATGTGGATAATACAGATTTACATTTTAGAGTTTTTTTTAATAATGCAGATGGCAAAGCAAATTTCAACATGGATAAAATCAAAGATAGTGCGACATGTAAATCTTATAGTTTTGAACATGGAACATATACTCAAGGAAATAGTATTAAACTAGAGAATGCTATAATTTCAACAGATGTAGGATTGTCAAAATTAGCTTTCTCAAATCCATGTAATACTGATTCTGATTGTTTAGATGGTGTGAAATGTGTAAATAAACCTGTAGTTCCTGGAGGATTATCTTCTAAAATATGTGATGTGAAACAATCTCTTTATGTTTTAGGTGTTACAAAAGCTGAAGCTGGTCAGAGTTTAGGTGTATTTAACCCACAAAACAGTTCTACCAACCAATTTCAATGGGTATATGACTCCAGATCAGATAAAAAGACCTGGTGTTTACAAACTGATCCAAGCTTATGTCTTACACAAGATCCTCAAGGAAGTGGAGTTCCTATAGGTGTTAAAATTGAAAAATTAGTTACAGATTCTAGTGGAAAGGTTGCTTCTAAATTTCAATGGAATAATATACCTCCCCCTCAGGTTGGTAAAGATCCTTGTAAAGCTGTATAAAATTAATATTTAAATATATTTAAATATTAATAAAATATGAAATCAGATATATATGAAAAAATAGAGAGGTTAAATAATGAGAGAAGGACCATAAAAGAGGAGATTAAAAAACTTAGGGATAAATTAGAACAGAATAATTTCAAAAATTTTCTATTAGAATTGGCTTTAGGTAATCCTCTGATAACTATTGCAAATAAAAAATTTAAAGAATATATGTATATAACTCAACCAGTAGAGATACCCAGTTGTGATATTAAAATTTATCCGGTATGGGTAGAACTAGAATGTTTATATCCACCCTGGTCTAAATCTGTCAGAAATACGTATTTTCAATCTTTAAGAAAGCATAATGATACAGATCTGGAATATATTAATTATATAATCAAGGAAGGATTATCTATTGATTATAACACATCTAAACGACTTAACAACCAATATGAATTTAAATATTACGACCCACATAATTCAGATTTTGTATTGGACGATAATGTAAAATTAAATTGGGAAGATTATGAAGTTATTCCTATCAATTCTAGATACATTAAAACAAGAAAATATATATCTTTTCATGAAACTTTGATAGATACCAAAGAATTATATTTATGTATGACTCAGGTAAAATTCTTATTAATAATTCCTTTATCCCTACTAAACAAATTTAATATCGATTATGATTTAAAAGGATAGGATATATAATTAAGAAATATTTTTAATATGATTAAGACAGGAAAAGCTGGGTCAGGAACCTATGGAATAGTTTATAACGCAAAAACACCTGATAAAGATGGTAATGTAACTTATGTTGCAGTTAAAAGAAATTTGGTAGATTCTTCTATATCCTTTTCAGGAAGTATTAAAGAATTAGATTTGTTGAATCGTTTAAGAGGTCATCCATATATAGTTAAATTAATCTCTATATCCTTTGGTAATCCATTTTCAACACCTAATTCTCCTTTATCTGATAAAAATAGAGGTTGTAAGGAAGATTATTTACATTTTGTTTTCGAAAAAGCCGAAAAGAATTTACATGAGTTAATCTATTCTAGATCTGTCCATATTAGTTATATCAAGTTGGCTATGGTTCAATTATTGTTAGGTATAGAGTATATGCATGCTAAAAATGTGATTCATAGAGATATTAAACCAGGCAATTTATTATGGTTTCAAAAGGATAGTAAAACTATGTTAAAAATATGCGATTTTGGTTTGGCAAAAATAAAAACAGAACAGGAACCTTCTACACCCAAGGTTGTAACCTGTTGGTATAGAGCGCCAGAAATTTGCATTAGAGATGAAAATTATTCGTATAGTTCAGATATGTGGTCTGTAGGATTAGTCTTATATGAAATGATGAGTAGAAGAGCTCTATTGATGGGTGTTAAAGATGATGACAAGAGAATTTTATCTAAAATAATAGAGTATATACCTCGTTTATCACAAAACGACAAAGAAAGATATTCAGATTATTATAGACCCAAAGTCTCTAGATCTGATTGGAAGAAAAAAATTAAATTAAGTGGTAAGGAGATAAAAGAGTTTAATAAATATCCAGGTAATGGCGCTACTTATAATCAGTATTTAGATTTAATAGATAAATTAATACGAATAGATCCGGATGAACGATTGACAGCCACCCAAGCATTATCTCATCCATTTTTTGAACCCTATCAGGAATTTATAGAATGGTGTAGAGATAATTATTCACCTGTCTGTAAAGAAGAACCTAAAATATCTATAATTAATTGTATAGAGAGAAAATGGGCCACCAAAATAGCATTTGTAGTATTTAATGGTAGAAGTGGATTAGAATGGTATAGACATAGAATCATATTTCAGAGTATTGATTTATTTGATAGATATTTGACTTATTTGGAAAAGCAAGATTCGCCAGGTATATTTTTAGTGGGTAAAGCTCAAGATCAGATAGCAGAAACTAAATATTCAGGTAAATATATGACCAGATATGAAACACAACTTCGATATGTTGTATGTCTGTATATGTGTATAAAATATTTTACTACTCTATCTATACCTATAAGTTTTGAAGATTTAGCTACAGAAGAATATAAAACTTATAAAGCTTTAATTGAGGCTGAAGAATTTGAACAAAAATTACTCAAAGATGTTGTAGAATTTAAGATGTATAGAGAAACAATTTATGAGGCTGCTGATAGATTAGATATAAAATTGGACGAATATAAAATCAGAGATTTATTATTAGCTTATGGAACATGCGAAACCAAAAAAGATATAACACCCTCAGAACTACTAGAAAGTTTGGTATAATTATATTTTTATATAAAAATATAATTAAACTATTTTGATACAGGAAGAACCTCTGCCCCATATTTTTCGAGGTATTTTAATAGATCCTTTTCACAATGAAAAAACTTATCATTATACACTACAATCTCTTCCCCTCTATATTTAATTACATTAATATTAGTATCTTTACTATTAATTATATCTAACCAGGAATTATCATCCTCCAATGTTGTTCTCCATTCTCCATCATAGTGAATTGTCTCAGGAGTTAAATTCTCATTACCATGTTTAACATAAATAGGAAATATAACTGCAGTTTTACTTTCTGTAGGAATGTTTTTGAGATCTGTATAAAGAATACCCTCCTCATCTTCAAATATAAACATAAAATTTTCTTTAGAATCCTCTAGAAATCGATGTGATTTTTTCTCAGAATCACGTTTTTTTCTATCTCTATCTCTCTTTTCCTTATCTTTCCCCCTTTCATATTTATCCATTTCACATATTCTTTTCTTCTTTATATAGAGATAAATGATTTAAATATACTCCATTTTAATGATGTAAATGGATGGGGAAGGTAAAAGGTTTAATCAGGGAAAAACAAGACATGATCTGATTCCAGCTTTTGCACAAGAAGAATATGGTAAGGTTTTAAGTATGGGTGCTGAAAAATATGGGGAGAGAAACTGGGAAAAGGGGATGTTATGGAGTAAAGTTATTTCTAGTGCCTGTAGACATTTAGAAGCTATTAAAAATGGGGAAGATTACGATAAAGAATCAGGATTATTACATAGTGCACATTTAATGTGTAATGCTGCATTTCTAACCGAGTATTATAAGATTTTCCCTCAGGGAGATGATAGACCTCATTGGTGGAAAAGTTATCCTAAAATAGGATTAGATATAGATGAGGTATTAGCTGATTTTGTAGGTCATTATAATAAAAAATTTAATATAGAGACTGTTCCTGAAAATTGGAATTTTGATCCTAATATTAAAGAAAGAATAGAAGAACTGTCAGATGATTATGAATTCTGGTCATCTATTCCTGCCAAGATAGATCCCTCAGAAATCCCTTTTGAACCTCATGTTTATATTACATCCAGATCATGCCCAACAGAATGGACCGCCGAATGGTTAGAAAAGAATGGATTTCCGACTCGACCTGTTTACACTGTAGGACACGATCGATCCAAAGTGGATGTGGCTTTGGGGGCAGGAATTGATTGGTTTGTAGATGATAGATTTGAGAATTTTGTATCATTAAATAAAGCAGGTATCTGTTGCTTCTTGTGGGATGCTCCACATAATCAAAGATACCATGTGGGTCATCGTAGAATTAAATCTTTCCATGATATGAAACTATTTGATAATTGACCTAATAATTATAACATTTATAATATAATATAATTATAAAATTATACTATGTCCTTAAATTCTATATCTATTGGAGATTATACCTTTAATAATCCCCAAAAATTAGGGGAAGGAACTTATGGGACTGTATATAAGATTAATTTTAAGGGTAAAGATTATGCATTAAAACTTATAAAGTCGGATATGGATGAAGGGATAGTCTCGTTAAGAGAACTTGATATAATGACTCGTTTAAAACATCCTAATCTGATGGATCTTAATTATATGATATTTAGTTATGATCCTAAAGATGTTAAATATGGTATTGTTATGGATATGGCAGATATGGATTTATATAAAGTACTCAGAAATAAAAAATGGAGAACAGAATCTAGGTTATCGCTACTTTTTCAGATTACAGATGGTTTGGATTATCTACATAAGAATAAATATCTTCATTTAGATATTAAACCTGGTAATATACTCTTATATAAAAATAAGAGATATGGTAGATTAACTGATTTCGGATTATCTTTATTGATGGAGAAAAATAGTAAATATTATCCTAAACAATTAGTATCTATAGATCACAGAGCGCCAGAAATTTTAGATGGATCTCAACATTACAATACAGCTGTTGATATTTGGGCTCTAGGTATAGTGTTTCTGGAAGTATTATCTTACGGTAAATCTTTATTTTCTAATTTTAAATCAGCATCTGAATTTACTGTTCCTAATGTTAAAGCTGTATTAAATTTAAAATTATCTGAAAATAAGATAAATAAAACGTTAAACATTTTTCTTAAGAATTTACGTGAACCACAGAAGAGTCAAGCCATATCTTTATTAACTCAAATGTTGAATTTCAACCCATCTAAAAGACCCTCTACCCAAGAAATATTAAAGCATCCTTTATTTTCTAAATATAATAAACAAGGAGGTATTATTATGAATCCAAGAATTTTAAAACCAAAATATTGTAACATCATCACCTATTATGCGTTTGATAATCTAATGCAAGTGGCCACAAGATTACCTATATCTTTAGAGACCTTTTTTATATCTGCTGATATATTTCAAAGATCTTTACATTATGCAACTCAGGGAGAAACCCCTGAAGATAATTATAAAAATTTAGTCTTTTTAGCTAATTTGTCCTTATATATGGGGATTAAAATGATAGAATCATATCATTTACCTCCCAAGAAATTGGTAGAATTAAATAATGGAGAATTTTCAGAGAGGTCTTTAATTAGGGGAGAAATGATGTTAACTAATAATTTGGATGGAATCATGTATCCTAAGAATCTATTTACCCAATCTAGTACTTTTAGGAGATTAGAATTAGGTTTTAATTTATTAAGAAATTGCTTTGCCTATCATAAATTAAATTTAGAGAAATGGAAGGAGATGAATGATAAGGAAGAAAAGTCTGAAGGAACTTTTGATAAATATATTCCTTTTAAAACATTTATTGTAAATACTAATTACTATAAAAAGATAAAAGGTCGATCAAGAGAAGAATATATACCTGAAATTTATAAAAAGGATAAATCTATATATGGTTAAGATATTATATTTCACATTAAATATAATATAAATGGATGTGTTACTTACGGTATTTGGAAAGACTAAAAGGAATTCGATCTCCGTGTTTGAAAACTTTCAAATTCAAATCCTTTGATTCTGTTGACATATCTTTATTTATTTTCGGTGTGGATTTATTTTCTAATACGCAAGTAGATTCAAAATCTATAACAACTTTATCTCCAGGCTGAGCAATAAGATTATCAATATATGCTATGCGATCGGTAGCTTGAGTTGTTCCAAAATAAGGGAATATGACTAATATTTGAAAAATTTGTCCAGCAGCGATTAACCCACTTCCAGCCTGGTCAGGAACTGTTAAATCAAATGTTATTGTAACCCATTTGTTTGTTTCTGTTACGGGTTGACTTTGTTCCCATGTTAATCCTGAACCACTCACATCGTCTTCTAATTTTAATATAAAGTCTCCTACATCGGTAAACCAAACATCTACAGTCAAGGTTGTTGCTGTACTTAAATCAACTGGTAGACTTGAGAAAGCACCAGCCCATACTTCAGAAAAACCGGATTCTTCAAATCCACCTTTCAGAAATCTTAAAACTTTTCCACTCGGATTAACTGAATCTGGATCTGGATTATCAACAATATTAACTGCATCAGGATAATACATACCAAAAGGTATAAATGCTTCAATACCTTCACAATCGTAACAATAAGGATATTCACAGATCAAATCGAATTTTGGTCTGCATGGTTTGTAGTATTTCTTATCAGTAATTCTATTAAAAAATCTTTCTCTAATGTAATCATTAAGTTGTAAACGAGAATCACCCCAATTAACACTTACACCCCAATTAGTATTAATATAACTTAACAATCTAACCACATCTCTATTCTCTTCGATTTCATTAAATAAATATTCAAAAGCGTTTTCCCATATTTCTTCTGATGTTTGAGGAAACCTTGTGGGAGGACCAAACCAATAAGATAAATAAGGTCCGTCAGAACCATTTTCTCCATCTTGATCTATATAAAGACTTACTAAACTACATTCTGTATAACATACAGGCTTTTTGTGTTTACGAGCAAAGTTATAAACCAAGTTTCTGACATCTTTATCAAGACTAGTTTCTCCTAACTGATATTCATCATTTGCTACCCAATAACTAATACCAATCCAATCTACGAATTGATCTCCGGGATACCAAAGATCATAATGTTCTGGTTTAGTAGTATCGTAAACTAATGGACCATCAACACCCCATTCAAATCCAGCAACGTGCCACATTAACCCTACATTTTTAGCCTTATAATGCATCATTTGTTGCTTGATATAACGAAAAGTATTAACAGCATAACTAGAATCACCATCCACAGCATATTCGTTAAGTTCAAAATCAATTTCATACATTGGTCGAATAAGTACTTTGCGATCAAGATTCTTCAAATGACAAGCCAAAACCTCAACTGCTTTTCTGTATTGTTCCAAGATATCTTCTGATATAGAAAAAGGGTTTTGACCTGTATACAGTGCAGAACATGCTTTAATCGCTTCATTTTCTTCACTTCCCATAAATAATGCTAAAATAAGTACACCTTTTGGGTATTCAGTTAATGTTGCTCTAAACATCATATTATCTAGTGGACCAAGATTTCTTTCATCGTTTGCTTCCAGAAAATCTCCACATCTGTAATAATTATCCGAATTAAGATTTGGTAAAAATCCCGGTAACAAATTACCGTTTTTATCTACATTAATGGCAGACATACCTTCTAAGAAAAAACCTCTACTTAATGAAGAATAAAGTGATACCGCATAAGGGTATGGTGCTTTTGAATCTTCCAAAAGTACGGATTTTCTATAGTTGTATAAACCATCACTTGTTTGTCCTATACCAACTGCTATTTTACCGCATGGGGGTAACCCAACAATCTTTTTACACCCAAAAACTCTATCTTTGTGATGTTTTTTGTAACATTTACATTTACATCCCATTTTATATAATTATTATTATTTTTTTAATATAAATGAATGCATACTAAAGAAAATGATTTTGTGGGATGAGGAATCTATATCTGTATTAAATAAAATTGTAAAATTTTTGAAGAGAAGTAATCTGGGTCGTATATTAGAATATTTAGCTAATTTGTACATTGATGAGCATTATTCTATTTTAAAATTAAACCAGTATGGGATGTCCTTTTCAAAAGGTTATATTGTGGACGCAAATTTAATTACTGACGGGGAATATAAACTTGCTTTTATATGTGAAATATATCAACTTAAAAAATTAAAAGATATAGATCATACTATTTCAGAGAAAACTATTTATGAATCTTTATCTGAAATGATCCAATATAATCTGGATCTAATATTTTCTATAAATGTTGGTCATCCTAATTATAAAGAGATTTATCTGACATCATTACTTAAAGAGGTGTTATATGGGATGACTAAATCTTATTCCGTTAAACAAGGGGTTAAAATAAAGGTTCGTAAAGATAAAATAATAGATCAGATCAATTATGCTTATTATATGATCAGAGAAATTATAGATGTAAATAACGATTTATCTGTTTTCCATTTAGGTGGGTTGATAACAGAAACAGAGAATTTAGATCTATCTATATTAACCAATCAACAGATTAGAAATATTTTAAAAATATTAAACACAAACAGAAGAATATACCTTAGAATTTTATTGATACTTTCCTATGAAATAATTAAGAAAAATTATAGTTCAGAGAAAGATTTTATAAAGTCTTTTGTTTTCAAAAATTATGAAGATTTATGTTACTGTTTAAACAATTCCTTAAACCAGACGGTTTTATTAATATCTGTATATAAAATCATTAAAAATGAATATTGATGTATTAATTAATTTTTATTGAGATATAATCTTACAAGTATGGAGATAGTTAATCCTTGGGAAGATAAAAGTGGGAAAAAACATAAAAATAAAAAGGCCGCAAAACCAGTGAAAAAAGTTAAATTAGAAACTCCTGAGAATAAAATGACCGAATATGAAGAGAAACGATGGAAATTTGTTAACGAATTGGTAGAAATATCCCTTAGAGAATTCTCACCTAAAAGTCAACGATTTGGAAATGAAATCTTTGGGGAAGAATGGATGGATGAGTTTAAAATACAGATTAAAAACGTAAAAGAAGATATATTGGAATCATTGTTTCTTCCTGATGAGAAGACCATGGTTCTTTTGAAATGTTTGTTTATATTACAGGAATCTGAATAAATTAATATGATTTTAAATAATCATATTAATAGATTAAATTGATGAGAATAGAGAAATCGATAAAAAATGTAGAAAGTGAAAGTACAGAGGAGACTAGTTTCGATGAGGACATATTTATATATCTTCTTGGAGATTATATCTATCAGAATTTAAATGTAAATATAGATGGAGATCCTGATGTATTTAAATTATTCTTAGGTTCTTATTACTTTGATTATTTAACACAAAATATGTTGTAATCGTGTTTGTATTCTATTAAGAATCGCATCTATATAAGCGATAGCGTCTTTATCTATTCTATTTACAATTTCTTCAAACTTAATTCTTAAATTAAAGAGATACCGTGTTAAATCTTTAATCTCTTTAATATTTAGAAATATTATAATCTCATCATCAATAGATGTATCTGAAAACCATTTATTCAACATAAAATTAGATATAACTTTCCCCTCTTTTAAAGGAGTCATATTCGGTTCATAAAAACTAATAGGTTTTACATTAAGAGGTGTTTGTCTACAAATAATACTCGATTCTCCACTTCTAGAAATACCTAATAATTCTCTAAATAATAAAATTCTCTGAACCTCTTTTTTGAAAAATATATTCTTCTCCGCATTAAGAAAATATTTTAAAGAAATTTCATCTATAATAGTACTATTTTTAATATTGGGGCGAATTAATATCAACATTTTACTTTTATATTTAATCCAATGCGTTCCTAATTTATCTATTTTAAAAATAGGTTTCATCTCATCTATTATACATGACAAAGTAGAACTACAAGATCTTACGATACAAATCTCTTCTCTTAATAAATTATTAATAGGATAATAAACTCTCCAGTATATATTCTTCTCATATATCCCCTCTTCCCAATATACATCTTTTCTCTTAAATAAGGATGTTAATTCTGAGCCATCCCATTTAAACATTTCATATTAATATTATTACTGTTAATAATAATATTAATTACGATATCATTTTTGAAAATGACTTTACATTTTATTCATAATACGGATAAATGCAGAGTTCCATAAACAGATATTCACAACATACCAAATTTTATATCACTTTAGTGGTGAGTTTATTATCCACTTCATTCTTTATAGCAGGTTTAAGATTTTTAAACTTTCTATATAAATTTATACAATGTAAATTACAGGAAAATAATTACTTATATTTACATTTTATTGTATTATCTTTGTTAAATAATTATTATCAGGTGTATGCGCATATCTTCACAGCAACTAAATTTATGGGGTATAATCAGATCATTCCGGCAGGAAGTAGAGATGATCAGAGTCTTATG
>Ga0180437_10005445_pt1 | contig 17434 bp, 11 predicted proteins | sample SS_ome_4_FD_132410 | JGI IMG/M metagenome (GOLD analysis project Ga0180437, IMG submission 132410) | Hypersaline lake sediment archaeal communities from the Salton Sea, California, USA - SS_3_D_1 metaG | ecosystem: Environmental > Aquatic > Non-marine Saline and Alkaline > Hypersaline >... | reverse complement strand
GTTGATGAGCTCAGGGCGATGAAGCCGGAGCGCATCATGATTTCGCCGGGGCCGTGCACGCCCAACGAGGCGGGCATATCCATGGATGTGATTCGGGCTTTTGCGGGCGAAGTGCCGATCCTGGGCGTCTGCCTCGGGCATCAGAGCATAGGCCAGGTCTACGGTGGTGATATCGTGCATGCGCGTGAGATCATGCACGGCAAGACATCACTGGTGCACCACTGCGGCAAGTATGTATTCGAGGGCCTGGACAATCCCTATACTGCGACACGTTATCATTCGCTGGTAATCGACAGGAAAACGCTGCCGGACTGCCTGGAAATAACTGCCTGGACTGAAACCGAGGACGGTGAAATGGACGAGATCATGGGCGTCAAGCACAGGCAGCTTGCTGTCGAGGGTGTGCAGTTTCACCCCGAATCGATTCTTACTGAACATGGACATGATCTTCTGAGAAACTTCCTGAACACATAAACAATACGGCGAGACGACTATGGACATGCAATCCGCAATCAAGGCGGTAACCGAACACAAAGACCTGTCTTCTGACGAAATGACTTCCGTGATGAGGCTGATCATGACCGGCGAGGCCACGCCGGCGCAGGTGGGTGGTTTCCTTATCGGGCTGCGCATGAAGGGGGAAACCGTTGAAGAAGTGGCGGCGGCCGCCGGCGTCATGCGTGAGCTGTCCACGAAGGTCAATGTGGATACAGGGCGGCTGGTCGACACCTGCGGTACCGGGGGTGATGCATCCGGAAGCTTCAATATTTCTACCGCCAGCGCCTTTGTGGTTGCTGCCGCCGGCGGCAAGGTCGCGAAACACGGCAACCGTTCCGTGTCCAGCAAATCGGGCAGCGCAGATGTGCTGGAGGCGGCCGGTGTGAACCTTGAACTTTCTCCGGAGCAGGTGGCGGCCTGCGTGAACGATGTCGGCGTTGGTTTCATGTTTGCGCCGATGCATCACAGCGCGATGAAACATGCAATCGGGCCGCGCCGCGAGATGGCGGTGCGCACGATATTCAACGTCCTCGGCCCTCTGACCAATCCGGCCGGTGCGCCCAACCAGGTGCTGGGTGTGTTCAGCAACGACTGGGTCGAGCCGCTGGCGCATGTCTTGAAGCAGCTCGGCAGCGACCACGTGCTCGTCGTGCACGCGGACGACGGACTCGACGAAATCAGTATCGGCTCTGCGACCCGGGTTGCGGAGCTCAAGAACGGTGAGGTCACCGCCTATACAATCCAGCCGGAAGATTTCGGCATGCAGCGAGCCGATCTTTCAGCACTCAAGGCCGAGGATGCGCAGGACAGTCTGCGGATCATCAGGTCAGTGCTCGCAAACCAGGAGGGGCCGGCCAGGGACATAGTCTGTTTGAATGCAGGCGCTGCGATCTATGCAGCGGGTTTGGCCGGCAGTCTGGCCGAAGGCGTTGCCAGGGCAGCGGAAGTGATCGCCAGCGGCGAAGCGGCTGCGAAACTCGAGCAGCTGGTAGCGGCAACAAACGCCTGAGCACAAACGCGATGACGGCAGATCAAGCGGACATACTGAAGAACATACTGCAGCGCAAGGCGGAAGAAATCGCCGAGCGGTCGCGCAAGACCGGTATTCAGGCGATGATGGAGCGCGCGCAGAGGGCTGACAGCGTGCGCGGTTTTATCGCTGCGATCGAGCAGCGCATCGCCCGCGGGCAGCCTGCGGTCATCGCTGAAATCAAGAAAGCCTCGCCCAGCAAGGGCATACTGCGTGAGCCGTTCAAGCCGGCTGAAATCGCGCAAAGCTACCAGCGCCATGGTGCCGCCTGCCTGTCCGTGCTGACCGACAGGGACTTTTTTCAGGGCGGAGAAGCGTTCCTCGAGCAGGCCAGGAGCGCCTGTTCGCTGCCGGTGATACGCAAGGACTTTATCATCGATCCCTACCAGGTGTACGAAGCGCGGACGATCAATGCGGATTGCATCCTGCTGATCGTGGCCGCACTGGATGATCGCAGGCTAAGAGAACTGCTCGATCTTGCCCATGAACTGAATATGGATGTGCTCATGGAGGTGCATGACGATGCCGAACTGGAGCGCGCGCTCGCGACCGGTGCGCGACTGATTGGTATCAACAACCGGAACCTGCGCACCTTCGAAACCAGCCTGTCGACAACCCTGGATATGCTCGACAGCATACCGGATGACCGTATCGTCGTGACCGAAAGCGGGATACACACCCGCGAGGACGTGCAACTGATGCGCGACCACGATGTGCATGCCTTCCTGGTGGGCGAGGCTTTCATGCGGGCCGATGACCCGGGCGAAAAGCTGGCGGAATTATTCGAATTTGGCGGTTGATCTTTAACGCAAAGGCCGCAAAGACGCAAAGATCGCAAAGAAAGTCTAAGGTAATTTACAGGGGCGGCTAAAGCCGCCCCTGTAAACAACAAAAGCCTTAGCGTTCTCTGCGTCTTTGCGGCCTTTGCGTCAAAAAATAAGTCTTTCCAGCGCGTATCCGTCAACGTGCTCCGAACACGACAATGGTCTTGCCGTGCGCCGTAATCAGGCCGTCTTCCTCGAGTTCCTTCAACACACGCCCCGCCATCTCGCGCGAGCAACCGACCATCTTGGCGATGTCCTGGCGCGTGCTCTTTATCTGCATGCCGTCCGGGTGCGTCATCGCATCGGGTTCTTTCGCCAGTTCCAGCAGGCAGTGGGCAATGCGGCCTTTCACGTCGAGAAAAACAAGATCGCGGACCTTGTCGCTTGTTTTCCGAAGGCGTGAAAAAATCTGGCTGGTCAACAGGAACATGATGGCGGGGTCCTTGCCGGCCAGTGTTCGGAACTGGCTGTAGCTTAACTCGGCGATGATGCATTTGCTTCGGGTAATGACCCAGGCAGTGCGTTTGCCTGCGTCGGCTCCTTCCGCTTCAAACAGGCCGGCCTCGCCGAAAAAATCACCTTCGTTCAGATGGGCGAGTATGATTTCGTCACCGGATTCGTTTTCTGCCTGTACGTTTACCGAGCCCTCGATGATATAGTACAGGCTTTCTGAAATATCGCCTTCATGTATGATGATTTTCCTGGCGTCGTATGACTTGCGGCGGGCATGTTTCAGAAAGTTTTCGAGGGTTGGGTTTAGTTCAGGTATTTCGCGAATAATGCTCATAATCGTGTTCCCTGCTCGCCGGTGGTGTCATCATACATGACTGAACCGGGCAGAAACAGGTTCAAGACAACAGGGTAGGATATGAAAGCAACAGTAAAGTGGCTGGATCACATGTCGTTTGTGGGTGAGTCCGGCAGTGGTCATTCAGTCGTAATGGATGGTGCCCCGGACGTGGGTGGCCGCAATATGGGTGTGCGTCCGATGGAAATGGTGCTGCTGGGTCTTGGCGGCTGCACCGCGTTCGACATGGTGCTTATACTGCAACGCCAGCGCCAGGCGATTACCGACTGCCAGGTCGAGATCGAGGCCGAGCGCGCGACCGAGGTTCCGAAGGTGTTCACGAAGATTCATGTTCATTACATAGTCAAGGGCAAAGACATCGACGCAAAGAAAGTGGAGCGCGCAGTCAGCATGACGGCAGAGAAGTACTGTTCCGTCTCCATTATGCTGTCGGCATCGGTCGAGCTGTCACACGATTTCGAGATTATAGAGGAACAGGAATAAGGTTCGTGGCGGGTTCCGCAAACGAGAATTTCGACCGGCTGCAGCGCGAGTTCTACCATGCCTGGTTCCGTTTTCATCCGGAGGAAGCGGCGAGCGTCGGGCTGGAGGAGTATGCAGGGCTCCTGAGGACGTATGATGACGATGATATCGGCGCGCTGGTATCACTCAACCAGAAGATGCATTCCGCACTGGATGAAATCAACGAACAGGCGCTCGATCCGGACAGGTACATCGATTACCAGCTGATGATGGCCGCGGTCAGTGTCGAACTGCACGAACTCCAGGAGCGCGACTGGCGCTACCGCAACCCGCTGGCTTATGTGCCGGTGCACGCCGTCTACCAGCTGCTGATACACCCCGTGCCCAATGTGCAAAAAGCCATCAAGCACCGCTTGCAGGCGATTCCCGGATATCTCAGGGGGGCGCGCGCACTGCTGTCCCTGATGCCGCAAACGGTGGTGCCCGTGTGGCTGCAAGCTGCCGCCGAGCAATGTGAGATAGGCTCGGGTTTTGTCAGGGACCTGGGCCGGCATCGCCTGATCTCGGAAATGTTTTCGAATCCGGCGCGGCTGCAGCCGTTGCTGGACGATGCCGCCCATGCGCTGGAAGAGTTCGCGCATTTCCTCAGGCGCGATTTGATGCCCCGTGCTGCGGGCGATTTCGCGCCTGGCGAGGACCGCTTCAACCGCTTGCTGATGGAGAACCATTTTCTGGATGTCGGCGCCGCGGACGTACTGGCATTCGGCGAGAAGCTGTTTGCCGAAACCGAGGTCGCGCTTGAAGCCCAGGCGGAGTCCATGCACGAGGGTGCGGATATCCCAAGCCTGCTTCAGCAGCTCAGCAAGCAGCACCCCGCGCCGGAGAAGCTTCTCGATACCTACCGAAAACGCATGCGCGATGCGTACAAGTGGCTGCAGCAGCACGACCTGGTTACATTGCCCGAAAACGAGTCGCTGCATATCCAGGATACCCCGGATTTTCTGAAGCCACTGATTCCGTTTGCGGCCTACGAACCGCCGGTGCCGGTCGACAGCAGGCAGCGCGGTCTTTACTACGTGACCACCCCGGATGATGAGGCGTTGTTGTCAGAACACAACCGTTACAGCATTGACCTGACCAGCGTGCACGAATCGTTCCCCGGGCACCATTTGCAGTTCGTCACGGCCAACATCCATCATGCAAAAAACATGACGCGCTCGATACACGCGTCGGCATCGCTGTACGAGGGCTGGGCGCTTTACTGCGAGGACCTGATGCAGGAGCAGGGCTTTCTCGACAGGAAAGAACACCAGTTCATCATGTTGCGCGACAGGCTTTGGCGTGCGTTGCGTGTGATCATCGATGTCAGCATCCACACCCGCGGCATGAGCATCGCAGATGCTGCGAAGCTGATGGTCGACAAGCTCGGCTTCGATCAGCAGCAGGCCGACAGCGAACTGGCCTGGTACTCGAGCGCACCGACCATCCCGCTGTGTTACGCAACCGGCTACGCACTGATCAAGGCGGCGCGCGAACACCAGGAGCAGAAAGACAACTTTGGTCTTAAAGCCTTTCACGACGCGCTGCTGCAACAGGGCTCCATCGCGCTGCCACTGGTCATCAAACGCGCATTCGGCGAAGACGCCTGGCGTTATGCCAGGGCCAGGGTGTTTTCGACTGATTGATTATTTAAGTCCGCAAATGAACGCAAATGAACGCTAATGTTTTGTCCGCGAAGAACGCGAAAAACGCAAAAGTTTACTATCCGTTCGCATTCAGTTGATGAGCAAACGTGGTATTAGATCAACTCTAATGAAACTAAAAGTAATTCGCGTTTTTTGCGTTATTCGCGGACTTTGAATTGATTTGCGTTTATTTGCGTTCATTTGCGGACTCAAAAACGTAATGCCCAGTCCCTCAATGGCGGTGGAATATCGATTCAGCCAGAAGGCACAAACCGCAACACCCCATTCGCAATACTGACAATTTCCAAACCCGCTGTACAATGGCGGCTTCGTTTCAGGATGTTTCATTGAGCAATTCACACTCACCCAAACTCAACCAGCAGCAGGCCCGGGCGGTGCGCAGCATCGAGGGCCCCATGCTTGTGCTGGCCGGGGCCGGCAGCGGCAAGACGCGCGTTATTACCGAGAAGATTGCCTATCTTATCGGGCCGTGTGGAATAAACGCGAACCGCATTGCCGCCGTTACCTTCACCAACAAGGCGGCGGATGAAATGAAGACCAGGGTCAGGAAGCTGCTCGGCGGCAAGAGTACGCGCGGACTGCGTGTCTCCACGTTTCACAGGCTCGGGCTCAACATCCTCCAGCGCGAGTGCAGGCAGCTTGACTATCAGCCGGGCTTCTCGGTGTTCGCCGGAGACGATTGTGTGGGCGTACTGCAGGAGCTGCTGCGCTCGCACGGCGATCGTGGTGTGGAAAAAGCCGAACGCTACCACTGGCAGATTTCGAGCTGGAAGAACGACGGCGTAATGCCCGAGCAGGCGATCACGCTCGCCGAGGATGACCTCCAGCTGCGCATGGCGCGGGTCTACGGCGGCTATCAGCGCCAGTTGCACGCGTACAATGCCTTCGACCTCGATGACCTGATCCTGCAGACCGTGCAGTTGTTCAAAAACAACAGCGACGTACTCGCCAGCTGGCAGGACAGGATTCATTACCTGCTGGTCGACGAGTACCAGGACACCAATGCCATGCAGTACGAGCTGGTGAAAATGCTGACCGACAGACGCAAGTGCCTGACCGCGGTCGGCGACGATGACCAGTCGGTCTATGCCTGGCGTGGCGCGCGGCCCGAGAACCTGGAGCAGCTGACGCGCGATTTCCCCGGTCTCGAAGTCATCAAGCTCGAGCAGAACTACCGCTCCTGCGGCCGTATCCTGAAGGTCGCGAATGAGCTGATCAGCCAGAATCCGCACGTGTTCGAAAAACGCCTTTGGAGCGCGCTCGGATACGGCGATCCGATCAGGGTAATCCAGTGCAGCTCGGCCGAGGACGAGGCCGAGCAGGTGGCTGTCCAGTTGCAGTCCCACAAGTTGCAGAACAATGGCCGCTACGGTGATTACGCAATCCTGTACCGCGGCAATTTCCAGGCGCGCGTGTTCGAAGGCTATCTACGGCAGATGAACATACCCTACGTGGTCAGCGGCGGTATCTCGTTTTTCGAGCGCAGCGAAATCAGGGACGTGATTGCCTATTTGCGCCTGCTGGCGAACCCGGACGACGACGCGGCTTTCCTGCGCGTCATCAATACACCGCGCAGAAACATCGGTCCTGCGACACTGGAGCGGCTGGGCGCCTATGCCGTGGAAAGGAAGGTCAGCATGTTGAGTGCCAGTTCGGAACTGGGTCTGCAGGAGCGGCTGTCGGCCAGGGCCAATGCCAGTCTGCAGAAATTCAGCGACTGGTTGCTGCGGCTGTCCGACAGGGCCGAATCCGGGTCCGCGGAAAGCATCGTGCGCCAGTTGCTGGATGACATCGGCTACGAAACCTGGCTGATGGAGCAGAGCAAGGATGTTGAGAGCGCGGAACGGCGCTGGAACAACGTCACCGACCTGCTCGACTGGCTGAAGAAGCTGCAAAAGAATGAAGACGATCAGGCCGAGGGCTTTGCGGACGTGATCTCGCGTTTGACCCTGATGGACATTTTGCAGCGCGATAACGACAAGCAGAACGCCGACGCGGTTCAGCTGATGACCCTGCACGCGGCCAAGGGGCTGGAGTTTCCGCATGTCTACCTGGCCGGCTTCGAGGAAGGGCTGCTGCCCCATCAGACCAGCATCGATGAAGATGGCATAGAGGAGGAGCGGCGCCTGGCCTATGTCGGCATCACGCGCGCCCAGCGTACCCTGAGCCTGACCATGGCGCAGACCCGCAAGCGTTACGGTGAGCGCATCCTGTGCGAACCCAGCCGGTTTCTCGAGGAACTGCCCGAAGACGAGCTGGAGTGGATAGGTGGACGCAATGGTTCAAAGGAGAAATCCACCCAGGCGAAGGGACGCTCGCACCTGGATTCGCTCCGGCAGCTGCTCGGGGATACCGCCAGCGGATAACACCACAAATAATTTGTGGGCATTGACATTAGAGTTTTCATATACAATAATGCGAATCGTTTTCATCTGTTGTATATGTCATGCCCAAAATTTACTTTTCCCGAGCGCTGATGCTGTTTTCGGCCTTGCTGGTTATGCTCATGCCGGCAGCGTCGCCAGCCTTCGAAGCTGACCCCTCGCAGCGCCTGCTGCAGATGCTGGACTATGTCGGTGTAGATTATCCACCCACGGTACTCGACGGCGAGGTGATCGATGAAGTCGAGTACGCTGAAATGCTGGAGTTCTCCGGCGAGGTCCTTAACCTGTTGCGCAAGCTGCCTGAGCACGAAAACAAGGCGGCCATGCTCGCAACCGGCGAGGATATTCAACGCGGAATCAATCAGCGCGTGGTGGGTGACGAGGTCAGCCGGCTGACGCAGGCACTGAAGGAAGACCTGATCTCGACTTACGCGATTGTCGTGGGGCCGAAGAAGGCGCCGGATATGAGCGGCGTTCAGGCGCTGTTCGAATCCAGCTGCGCCGCCTGCCACGGCGTCATGGGCTACGGTGACGGGCCGTTGGCCAAGGGCATGGAGCCGCCTCCGGGTGATTTTCATGACATGTCGCGTCAGTACACGCGCAGCATCTATGACCTGTACAACACCATTACCCTGGGTGTGCCGGAAACGCCGATGATTTCCTTCGCTCACCTGAGTGATGACCAGCGCTGGGCGCTGGCGATGATGATAGGCCAGTACTCGGTCGCTGATGCGCAGGTGGCCAGAGGAAAGTTGTTGTGGCAGCAGGGTATGCTGCGCAATCATTTCAACGAACTCTCCAACCTGACCGGCACGTCATATGCGATGGCGGAGCAATGGTCGCGCATCGACGGCAACCCGGCCGAGCAGGGCAGCGACATACTGGCCTATTTGCGTATGAACCCTCGGGAACTCGAGATCACCGATCACGCGGCGCTGGATACCAGCATTGCAATGCTCGCGACCAGTCTGGAACTCGCACGCAAGGGCGATGCCCGGGCCGCGCACAACGCCGCATTGTCCGCCTACCTGGACGGTTTCGAACTGGCTGAACCATCGCTGGTCGTGGTCGACAAGCAGCTGAAGCTGGCGATCGAGAAGGAGATGATCAATTTCCGTGAAGCCGCGAAGCGGGGCTCGGTTGAGGAGCTGGAAGCGCTTAACGACAAACTGGTTGTGCTGTTGAACGAGGCCAAGTGGACGCTGGGCACCACGGGCATGTCCAGCAGTGCCGCCTTCTTCGGCGCCTTCATCATTCTGCTTCGCGAGGGTGTTGAGGCAATACTGGTGCTGGCTGCAATCATGGCTGCATTGATCAAGACAGGCCGGCGTGAAGCGATGAAGTACATCCATATCGGCTGGATCTCTGCGGTCGTACTCGGCGTCATTACCTGGTGGGTCGCCGACAACCTGATACAGGTCAGCGGGGCCAGCCGCGAGCTGACCGAAGGCATCGCGGCGCTGGCGGCCGCGGCCATCCTTGTCTATGTCGGATTCTGGCTGCACAACGCGAGTCACAGCAAACGCTGGAAAGAATTTGTCGAACACAAGGTCGATAGCGCGATGAAGAGCGGTACGCTGTGGGTGCTGGCCACGGTCTCGTTTCTTGCGGTCTACCGTGAAATGTTCGAAACCGTACTGTTCTACCAGGCCATGTGGGTGCAGATAGACAGCGGCTCGGAGCAGTCCTTCTTTCTCGGTATCCTCGCCGCGCTGGCGCTGCTGGTCGTCATTTCGCTGCTGATCTACAAGCTTGGCATCAGGCTGCCGATCAGGCAGTTCTTCCAGATCAACGCGGTGCTGCTGTTTCTGCTGGCAGTGGTCTTTACCGGCCAGGGTATTGCAGCGCTGCAGGAAGCCGGCATCGTCAGTACCAGCCTGCTGAATTTCCCGCGCATCGAGGTGCTCGGTGTGTACCCGACTGCGCAGAGTCTGGGCCTGCAGTTGCTCGTGCTGCTGATCGGAGCGGGTTTGCTGATGTACCAGAAAAAAACCAGCTAGTTCATCCGGTTGCATTCAAAAAAAGGGAGCCAGGCTCCCTTTTTTTATGCCGTGGCGAGAGTTGCACGCGCCTTCGGGACGGTCTGGATTTGATCTCTCGCAGAGGCGCAGGGAGCACGGAGGTTTTCTTGTTGTTATACCCAAAGCACTGTGCGGGCTTTGCGCCTTTGCGAGAGTAAAACCCGGTCATCTTTCGCAAAGGCGCCAGGCTCGCAAAGGATAAATGTGCGTTTGTTGATGCGACACGAAGACAACCGCTGTTCTCTGCGTGCCCCGCGCCTCTGCGAGAGTAATTAGCTCCTGCGTGAGGGCCTGGATTAGATTTCTCGCAGAGGCGCAGGGAACGCGGAGGGTTTTTGGTTTTAACCCCAAAACACTTTGCGGGCTTTGCGCCTTGGCGAGAGTAAAAAAGTTTGCTCCGCGCCCTGGCGAGAGAGGCCGTTTGTGTCAGTTTCCTGCTGTTGCCGATTGCCGATTATCATTCTCGTTTTCATGGCGGCATCAATCAGGCCGCGATGGCCGGTATATCACCAAAGTATATTAGAAATCATTAATTTATTTATATAACATACAGGATTACTTATTGGCTTGCTATGACGCGGTTCGGGTAACATCGTTCCGACTCGACCGAAGCACAGGGGAAACCGATGTCAGCACCGCTGCACGATCCGATATCCAGGACGATCGACGAAAACAGTCGGATCGAGGTCAAGAATACCACCTGTTACATGTGTGCCTGCCGCTGCGGGATTCGCGTTACGTTGCGCGACGGCGAGGTGCGCTATATCGAGGGTAACCCCGACCACCCGTTGAACAAGGGCGTGATCTGCGCCAAGGGCGCCTCGGGTATCATGAAGCAGTATTCGCCGGCGCGCCTGACCAAGCCCCTGCTGCGCAGGCCCGGCAGCGATCGCGGTGACAATGACTTCGAGGAAATTTCCTGGGACAGGGCCTACGAGATCCTCGAGCAGCGCCTGGGCCCCATCCGCGAAACGGATCCGAAAAAGTTCGCGCTGATCACCGGGCGCGACCAGATGCAGGCGCTGACGGGCCTGTTCTCCAAGCAGTTCGGTACACCCAATTACTCGGCGCACGGCGGTTTCTGCTCGGTGAACATGGCCGCCGGCATGATCTACACCATCGGCGGATCGTTCTGGGAATTCGGTGGCCCCGATCTCGACCGCGCCAGGCTGTTCGTGATGATCGGCACTGCGGAAGATCACCATTCCAATCCGATGAAAATCGCGCTGTCGAAGTTCAAACGCCAGGGCGGCAAGTTCATCTCGATCAATCCGGTGCGCACCGGCTACTCCGCGATCGCGGACGAGTGGATACCGATCAAGCCCGGCACCGATGGCGCCCTGTTCCTTGCGCTGATCAATGAAATCATCAAGCAGGGGCTGTACGACCGGGACTTCCTGGTCAAGTACACCAATTCAGCCGAGCTGGTCAACATGGACCAGAATTCGACCGAGTACGGCATGTTCATTCGCTTCGAAGTCCCGAAGGAGGAGGGCTGTTTCGATGCGCAGAACAAACTCTGGTGGGACCGCCATCTGAACAAACCGATCTCGATGCATACCGAGGGCTCGGATCCGTACCTGCTGGGTGAATTCAAACTGGATGACGGTACGCCGGTTAAACCCGCGTTTCAGCTGCTCGTCGAGCGCGTGCGCGAGTACACCGCGGAATGGGCTTCCGATATCACCGGCATCCCGGTGGAGACTATCCGGCGGCTCGCGAATGAAATGGGCATTACCGCGCGCGATGAAAAAATCGAGCTGCCGATCGCCTGGACCGATACCTGGGGCAATGAACACGACCACGTCACCGGCAACCCGGTGGCTTTCCACGCAATGCGCGGCCTCGCGGCGCACTCGAACGGCTTTCAGACGATTCGCGCGATGTCGATCCTGATGAGCATTCTCGGCACCATCGACCGTCCGGGCGGCTTCCGCCACAAGGCGCCGTTCCCGCGGCCCATCCCGCCCTGCGCCAAGACGCCGACCGGCTGGGATGATGTCCAGCCGAACACGCCGCTGAACGGCATGCCGCTGGGCTGGCCGGCTGACCCGGACGACCTGTTCGTCGATGATGATGGTCAGCCGATACGGCTGGACAAGGCCTTCTCCTGGGAATACCCGCTGGCGGTCCATGGCCTGATGCACAACGCGATCACCAATGCCTGGCGGGGCGACCCTTACCGGATCGATACCATGATGATTTTCATGGCCAACATGGCCTGGAACTCGTCGATGAACACCAGTGAAGTCCGCGATATGCTGAATGACCGGGATGAAAACGGCGACTACAGGATACCCTTCCTGGTCGTCGCCGACGCGTTCCAGTCGGAGATGGTTGCGTTCGCGGACCTGGTGCTGCCGGACACGACCTACCTCGAGCGCCACGACGTGATGTCGATGCTGGACCGCCCGATTTCGGAGTACGACGGCCCGGTGGATTCGGTGCGTATCCCGGTGCTGCCGCCGACCGGCGAATGCCGGCCGTTCCAGGAGGTGCTGATCGAACTCGGTTCGCGGCTCGGGTTGCCCGCGTTCGTGCACGAGGACGGGCGGCGCAAGTACCGCGACTACCCGGACTTCGTGATCAATTACGAAACCGCACCCGGTTCCGGTATCGGCTTCCTGGCCGGCTGGCGCGGGCAGGGCGGCGAGAAGTTCATGAAAGGCGAACCGAACCCGAAGCAATGGGAGATGTACGAGAAGAACAACTGCGTGTTCCATTACGAACTGCCAAAGTCGTACCAGTACATGCGCAACTGGAACCAGGGCTACCTCGAATGGGCCAAGCGCCACAGCCTGACGCGTTATGCAGAGCCGATCAATATCCACATCTACTCGGAAGTGCTGCAGAAATTCAGGCTGGCCGCGCAGGGCAAGTCCTTCGGCAATCAACCACCGGATCATTTGCGCGAGCGCATCGAGACCCACTTCGATCCGCTGCCGTTTTTCTCGGAAACGCTCGAGGCACAGCGAACGGATCTGCTCAAGTACCCGTTGAATGCGATCACGCAGCGCCCGATGGCGATGTACCATTCCTGGGACTCCCAGAACGCGTGGCTGCGCCAGATCCACACCCACAACTACCTTCACGTCAATCCCAGAACTGCGGCGGCAGCCGGTATAGAGGACGGTGCCTGGATGTGGGTCGAATCCATGCACGGCAAGGTGCGCTGCATGTGCCGCTACTCGGAAGCGGTCGAGCCCGGCACGGTATGGACCTGGAATGCGATCGGCAAGGCATCAGGTGCATGGGGACTGACCGCAGACGCCAATGAATCGAAGAAAGGCTTCCTGCTGAACCACCTGATTTCGGAAGAGCTTCCCAGCGATGTCGACGGCGAGCACCTGTCCAACTCGGACCCGCTGACCGGGCAGGCCGGGTGGTACGACGTGCGTGTGCGCATCTATCCCGCGTCGGCGGACGAGCCCGAAGAGAGCTGGCCGCAATTCAGCGATATCACCTGCGTGCCGGGCCAGTGCAGCACCAAGTCACGCGGCAAGTGGCTCAGATATTTCGCCGGCCGTATGCGCAAGGCGGGGAGGCGGCCATGAAACAGCTCGCGCTGGTGATCGATCTGAACGTATGCGTGGGTTGTCATGCCTGCGTGACCAGCTGCAAGGAATGGAACACGTCGGGCAACGCCGGCTTCATGTCAGATATGAATCCCTACGATGCCGATCCAACCGGCACCTTCTTCAATCGTGTGCAGACTTTCGAGGTCGGTGCCTACCCGAACACCGAAACCGTGCACTTTCCGAAAAGCTGCCTGCACTGCGAGGATCCGCCCTGCGTGCCTGTATGCCCGACCGGCGCCAGCTACAAGCGCGAAGAGGACGGCATCGTGCTGGTCGACTACGACAAGTGTATAGGCTGCAAGTACTGTTCCTGGGCCTGTCCGTACGGTGCGCGCGAGCTCGACGAGAACCAGCGGGTCATGAAAAAGTGCACGCTGTGCGTGGATCGCATTTACGATGATTCCCTGCCGGACTCGGAACGAAAGCCGGCCTGTGTGCTCGCCTGCCCGACCAGCGCGCGTTTGTTCGGCGACGTGAATGACCCGAACTCGATTGTGTCGACCGCGATCCGGGAGAACGGCGGCTACCAGTTGATGCCGGAATGGGGTACGAGCCCGGCCAATCATTATCTGCCGCGGCGCAAGACGCAGATAACCATACATGAAGACGAGCTTATCCGTGTCGACAACCCGCTGAAGAAGGAGCGCCAGCTGCCGATGCCGGATGCGGATGAACAGACGCTCGATGATGTGACCAGCTGGTAATGACGAGCGTGAGAGCACATTCAAGATGAATCTCGCAAAGGCGCCAAGGTGTTTAGGTCATTGTAGGAGCGGCTTTAGCCGCGAATTCGGTTTCGCCAGGCAAGGACGTTATTCGCGGCTAAAGCCGCTCCTACAATATTACAAGCAAATTCTTTGCGTGCTTGGCGCCTTTGCGAGAGTAAAGCACCAGAAAGACCTTTGAGGAAACGAATCAATGCATCCAGCCTTTTCAGTCATATTCCTGACCACTCTGATCGGTGTCGGCCAGGGCCTGTTTCTGGCTCTTTATACGAGCCAGCTGTATGCGGTTGTGAATGTGCTGCCGGTTCAGGACCCCCACAATTTCTATGGCCTCGGAAGCCTGCTGGCACTGCTCTTCCTGGTGGGAGGCCTGGTTGCGTCGTTCTTTCACCTGGGGAGGCCCGAGCGCGCCTGGCGTTCGGCTGCACAGTGGCGGACCTCCTGGCTGTCGAGGGAAGTAATCGTGCTGCCTGCATTCATGGGGCTTACCGCCCTGTACGGCACGATTCATTACTTCGACCTGAACCCGACGCTGTTCACGTTCAGTGGCGCGTTCACGGTTGACCTGTCGCTGCTCGTTGGCGGCATCAACACCCTGCTCGCGTTTACACTGTTCTTCTGCACCGCCATGATCTACGCCTGCATCAAGTTCCTGCAGGAATGGGCCACGCCCCTGACCGTGGTCAACTACATGCTGCTGGGTTCCGCGTCCGGCTTCACGCTGGCTACCGCGTTTGCGGCTTATGTCGGCTCCGACCTGGTCACCTTTTACGGCGCCTGGGCAATCATCATCACACTGGCGGCTTTCGTGACGCGCTCTGCGTCGCTGCTGCGCAACGCACGCATCAAGTACAGGTCCAGCCTGCGTTCCGCGATCGGGATACGCCACGCGCGCATCGAGCAGAAATCACGCGGTTTCATGGCGGGTGCTTTCAATACGCGCGAGTATTTCCACGGTGCGTCCGGGCGCTCTTTCCGCTCTATCAAATGGCTGTTCCTGGTACTGGTTTTTCCGCTGCCGGTAATGCTGCTGTCGGCAGGACTGGGATCAGGCCTGTTCGCGATCCTGGCGTTCGCTTTCCTGGTGCAGTACCTGGGGCTGATCGCCGAACGCTGGTTTTTCTTTGCGCAGGCGAACCATCCGCAGAATCTCTACTACCAGACGGTGTGAATTGACCACAGAGACGCGGGGGGCGCAGAGAAAATCTCTATGCTTTCTGTAGGAGCGGCTTTAGCCGCGAATAGCATTTCAACTAAACAAAAACCTATAGGCCGCGAAAAACGCAAAGAACGCAAAAAGGTTTTTTATCCTTCGCGTTCTTTGCGTTTTTCGCGGCCTGATTTGTTCCGCTGCCTGAAGCCTGATTCGCGGCTAAAGCCGCTCCTACAAGCCCATTAACGGCTTCTCTGTACTACGCTTATCAAAAAGAAACAACGCACTGCCAGCTTATGCCGGAACAAAAAGATCTCGAAGTGCTGATCCACGGTCACACGCCGATATTGCAGATCGAGACACACGAGGAAATGCGCGCACTTGATCTGCTGATCAGGATCGCTACACAGAATGTGATTCCCTTGTTCAAGTGGACCGTCACCGAAGGGCTGAGGCGGGTCGATATCGACCTGGGTGTGCAACGCATTAATGCCGAACCAAGGGACGTGCTGGGGCACATCAAGTCTTCCAGTGTCGATGGTATCTATGTTCTGCTGGATTTCGATCCCTACATCCAGGAGCCCGTGAACGAGCGCTATATCAAGGAAATAGCCATGCAGTTCGAAGGCGCCCGCAACAAGCTGGTTTTTATCAGCCATGAAATCAATATGCCGGCCGGTCTGGCGAAGCGTGTAGCAAGATTCGAGTTGCGGCTGCCGGACCAGAAAGCGCTGGAGCAGCTGGTCCGGGATGAGGCCGGCAAGTGGCAGCTCGAATCCGGCAGCCGCGTCTCAACCGATTCGGGAACACTGCAGCGGTTGATGCGTAATTTGAGCGGCCTGACCTTTAATGACGCGCGTCGACTGATTCGCAACGTTATCGTCGACGATGGAGCGATCACGGAAGATGACCTGCCGGAAGTCATGCGCGCGAAATACCAGCTGTTGAACCGGGATGATGTGCTGTCCTATGAATTCGAAACGGCGCGGTTTTCAGAGGTCGGCGGCATGCGCAATCTGAAACGCTGGCTGCAGCAGCGGGAAAAGATTTTTCATGGACAGATAGAGCAGGCCGGCATCGACACCCCGAGGGGCCTGCTGCTGCTGGGTGTGCAGGGTTGCGGCAAGAGCCTGGCTGCGAAAGCGATCGCAGGTATCTGGAAAGTACCGCTGCTGCGGTTCGATTTCGGCGCGCTGTATAACAAGTATATCGGCGAGTCGGAGAAGAACCTGCGCGAATCCCTTAAGACCGCGGAAGTCATGGCGCCGTGCGTGATGTGGATCGACGAAATCGAGAAAGGCATCGCCAGCGGCAACGACGACGGTACTTCACGGCGGATCCTGGGCTCGCTGCTGACCTGGCTCGCTGAAAACCGGTCGAGCGTGTTTATCGTTGCGACCGCGAACAATATCGAAGACTTGCCGCCGGAGCTGGTTCGCAAAGGCAGGCTGGACGAGATCTTTTTCGTAGACCTGCCAAAACCGGATGTACGCAGGCAGATCTTCACCATCCACCTCGAAAAGCGTGATGTGAGTCCGGCGGATATCGACCTCGACAGGCTTGCAGCCGAAACCGAAGGTTTTTCCGGTTCGGAAATAGAGCAGGCGGTGGTCAGCGCGATCTACAGCAGCTACGGTGGCGACACGCCGGTTACAACCGCAACCCTGCTGGACGAAATCAGCACGACCCGCCCGCTGTCGGTGGTCATGGATACGCAGATCCGGCAGCTCAGGCAGTGGGCAGAGAGCCGGACCGTGGCGGTGGATTGAGAGACCGATATTGTCAATGACGCTACACTGTTAATGGGCATGCAGGAGCGGCTTCAGCCGCGAATCAAGCTTCAGGCTGCGAAACAAATCAGGCCGCGAAAAACGCAAAGAACGCGAAGGAAAAAAACGTTTTTGCGTTCTTTGCGTTTTTCGCGGCCTACAGGTTGTTGTTTAGTTGAAATGCAATTCGCGGCTGAAGCCGCTCCTGCATGCCCATTGAGGTTTTCGTATCCTCTGCGGTTGCCTCAATAATTCACCCGGTAGCCAAATTTCCGCCGCAGATCGCGCAGGATGATATAGATCCAGGGCCACAGCAGGGCGCCGGTAATGGTGGGCATGAAATACAGCCAGGTGTCGGGCGCATGACCGACGATGCCGCTGACCCAGAGCACGATCAGCTGTTTCAGCAGCAGCAGGAAGAAGATCACGATCGCCTGCTGCACCAGTGAGACCACGCGCAGCCGCTGGTGCTGGAG